>FZPS01000085.1_pt406 | contig 11348 bp, 7 predicted proteins | sample 1817821 | NCBI WGS metagenome assembly FZPS01 (sample SAMEA104158645, study PRJEB21678) | metagenome | place: Germany | collected 2015-04-21 | reverse complement strand
CTGCACCCGGGAAAGCTTGTTGATGGTTTCCACCATATGCACGGGAATCCTTATAGTACGGGCCTGATCGGCAATAGCCCGGGTTATCGCCTGCCTGATCCACCAGGTAGCATAAGTGCTGAACTTATAACCTTTGCGGTAATCGAATTTCTCAACCGCTTTCATCAAGCCCAGGTTGCCTTCCTGAATAAGATCCAGGAAGAGCATGCCCCGGCCCACATAGCGCTTGGCAATGCTGACCACCAGTCTGAGATTGGCCTCCACCAGCTGCCGCTTGGCTTCTTCATCCCCGGCCTCAATTCGCTGGGCCAGTTCAATCTCCTCCTCGGCCAAAAGCAATCTGACCCGACCGATTTCCTTAAGGTACATGCGTACCGGATCATCTATCTCAATACCTTCCGGTACCGCGATTTCCTCAGTTTCTATGCTGTCACTTTCCAGCTCTTCTTCGCCCTCTAGTTCAGATTCGGGCCCAACACCAATACCCAGGGACTGGAGATGTTCAAGGATATCATCCATATTGTCAGACTCCAGGTTAAAGCCCTGCAAGTCATCGATTATTTCATCATAGGTAAGCATCTTTTTCTTCTTGCCTTTTTCGGCTAAAACACCGACTGCATCTGCTAGTTTTCGATCCATTTTCATTTTATCCCCCCTTCCCGGGTTTGGTGTAGGAATGTATCAAGATCCAGTATTAAGCGCAAAACAGTATGAAATCCTCCATCAGTACGAAGATGCTCCAGGCGTTGATGCAAGTTCCTCCACCGGGCTCTGTAGCGCTGCCGTTGAACATCACGGATAAAGTACCATAATTCGGCATGGTTTACGCGAAATCCTTTATCCCATCTGGTGTTAATCCGGGCCAATAAGGCCTGCAGCTCTTCATCCTCAACGGCCTGCTGCCACTCCCAGGGACTATCCCCCGAATCGCCGCCCATTTCAAAACATATGGCTGCCAGGCGATTATAATGCCTTGAGGAAAAGCATTCTATCCCTATGTTTTCGGCTATGATTTCCGCAATACCCCGGTCATTAAGCATACTTGCCAGTATTTTCTCTTCTATACTATAATTTCCGTACTGTATAGTATCCCTGTTTGCTGGGATTTTATTCTTGCGGTACGGCTGGCCTGGCCCGGTATTGCCCTCAATCTCCTTCAATATTAAGTTTTCTTCTATTTTTAACAATCTGGACAGCATTTTGATGTAATTGTCACGCAAAATACTGCTTTGCAGATTATTTATGTCATCTTTAACCGCATTGACTATCCTGATTTTTCCCTGCAAATCAAGTATATTTTCTGCAGCTATAGACCTTTTTACCTTAAATTCAATATAACTCACTCTATTATTCTGGATATATTGTAGGAATTCCTCTTTTCCATGCTTATCCAGATAATCATCAGGATCCAGTCCCTCCGGCAGGGTCAAAACCTCCACATTAAAGCCCTGCTCAACCAGCAGTTGAACCGCCTTTAAGGCTTCTCTTTGCCCGGCTTCGTCCCCATCATACAAAACCGTCACATTCTCGGCATAACGCCTCAGCAGCTGGGCCTGTTCACTGGTTAAAGCCGTTCCCAGCGAAGCTACCGCGCAGTCGATGCCGTGCTGGTGCAGCTTTAAGCAGTCCATATAGCCTTCCACCAGTATCGCCTGGTTGCCCTTACGAATAGCCTCCCTGGCCTGGTAGAGCCCGTAAAGATGGTGGCGTTTCAGATAAACCTCGGTCTCGGGAGTATTGAGGTACTTGGGCACTGCATCCTCCAGGGTGCGTCCGCCAAAGCCCACAATATTTCCCTGATAATTAAATATCGGAAAAATAACGCGATCTCTGAAGAGATCGTAATAAGAGTCTCCACTCTTATTACGCTTAATCAACCCGGATTCTTTTACCCATTCCTGGTCAAATCCCCTGGCAAAAAGAAAATCAGATATCTGGTTCCATTGGTTGGGGGCGTAGCCGATCTGAAACCGCTCCAAGGTTTGTTCATCAAGCTTTCTTTCGCGAAGATATTGCCTGGCTTTAGCCGCACCGGGATCACCTTTTAAAACCCCCTGGTACCAAGCTGCAGCGGCTTTGTTGACCTCTACCACTCTTTTGAAACGGTCTGCTTCTTTACGCAACGGCCCCTTCTTCAGCTGTATTCCCGCCCGGTCAGCCAGCACCTGCACCGCTTCCGGGAAATCCAGCCCATCCCTTTTCATAACATAAGTGAAAATATTTCCCCCGGTATGGCAGCCGAAGCAGTAAAACATGTTTTTCTCCGGTGTAACACTGAAAGACGGGGTTTTCTCCGCATGAAAAGGACACAATCCCCAGTAGCGGTTGCCTTTACGGGTGAGTTTCACCGTATCAGCCACCACATCCAGGATGTTGATGCGCTGAGTGATATCGGACAACAGGTTTTGGTCATAATAAGCACCCATAGTGTCACCTATATTCTCTGCCAATCAGCAAAATCCTGCATATTTTTAGCGAAATTTGCCTAATTCTAATCTTTTACACCCTCCCTGCAGGGGATGTTTAACTGATCCGGCACTAAAGACCTGGGGACATAGATATTCTCGAATATACTGATACAGTATTCATCACTCATCCCGGCGATGTAGTCGGCTACGGCTCTTTCCAGGCCTTCCTGCTCGGCGATCTCCAGGTACACCGGGGTCATTTTAAAAGGGTTCTTCAGAAAATATTTATAAAGGTGTTCTATTACGAAAGCGGCTCGTTTGCGCTCTTCCTGGCAGACCGGTCCGTTGTATATGACCTCGAACATGAACTGCCGCAACCCGCGCAGGGCTGCCTCTACCGGCGGCGAAGGCTCGATGGGCGGCACTTCGTGATCATGCATGCGGCTGCGGCTGTATTCTATGGTGTCTATCACCAGGGTGGCTATGCGCTGGCTGTGGCTTTCACCCAGTACATCGATATATTCCCGGGGCAGATCCTGCAGGGACAACAACCCCCCGCGGATGCTGTCGTCGATATCATGCTGCACATAGGCGATTTTGTCGCTCAGGCGGATAACCCGGCCTTCTGCGGTCGAAGCCAGCGGACCCTCTGTTCCGTATCCACTGTGATGCAACACCCCGTCCAGTACCTCGGCGGACAAATTGAGACCCTGTCCCAAGCGGTGCTGTTCCACCCGGGTAAGAACCCTGATGCTGTTTTCATTATGGCGAAAACCCCCGGGCAGAAGCTGGTTCAGTACCTCCTCGCCCGCGTGGGCAAACGGGGTATGTCCCACATCGTGGGCCAGGGCTATGGCCTCAATCAGATCTATGTTGAGATTTAAGCCGGCGCCTATAGTCTTGGCAATTTGGTTGACCTCCAGGGTATGGGTCAGGCGGCTGCGATAGTGATCACCGCGGGGAGCTATGAACACCTGGGTTTTGTGTTTGAGGCGCCGGAATGACTTGGAATGGACCACCCGGTCCCGGTCCACCATGAAACAGGTTCGTATAGGATCCGGTGCTTCGCTTCTGAGCCGCCCCCGGGAATTAACCGACAAGGTGGCATGAGGCCCTAAAGAGGCTTTTTCCCGGGCTTCAATCTCTTCACGGATCATAACCATACGCCCCCTTTCTAAAAACCGCACTCAATTTATCACTTCATATTATGAGCTAGTAATACTACAATCACCCCGGCGAATCCTTTTATCAGCCAGTTTTGCCAGAACCCGCTGCCGGGCATAGCAGCTCATCCTGCATAACGGCTGCTAGCTGTTTATGTATAGTACACTTCCAGGGCAAAGCTTTTCCCCGGTTTGATGGGCCATGGCTCTGACTATTAAAAGGGGGCTTTAAGAGTCGAACCGTTATACATAAACCCGCGAGGAGTGGGCTCAGGCCAGGTGAGCGGTTATGAATCGGGCATCGGCTCCAGGAAAGCACATACCGTGCTGCGACTTCTCATATCGGATTGCAGCCATAGTTCCCGGCCCGTTTGGTCCACCTCAAATACTTGAATGATTTCCTGCCATCTGCTGTGATCGGGCAGATAACAGCACAGCTGATTATTGTCTGCAGTGAGCAGATCAGGGTTAAAAATCACTGTCTCCTGTTGCGGAAATATGGCTACATAGAAAATCCCCGTCTCAACCAGGTCTTGAAAGAAATGTGTGCCAAAGGAAAGTTCAGGTGCGAAGCCCCCTTCTTGATGGGCTATTTCCACTATTATTGCGGCATGGCAGATCTCCGCAAAATTGACCGGAACCCCCAGGGAAGGGGTGGTAGTTCCCCAACGGCCCGGTCCGATCAGCATATAAGGGCTTTTGCCGCTTTTCTTCAATAAGCCATTGATACGCCCTACCAGCCGGGCGGCCTGGTATTTATCATTGAGGCTAAGCCGGTGATAAGCCTGAGGATTGACCATTACCACATTTTCAACCTTTCTCTGCAGGCCATATCCCATGGTGTTGCCTTTGGTGCTGAACAGGATATGCTCCGGCTTGTATTGCAGTTTGGCCGGCTTGTGTTTGGGGCTGGTGATGGTCTGCAGAGGACGGCACTGCAGGAGATTAATGCGGTAGCCTCCACTGCGGTCAAAGTTAACCGTGAATTCCGTATCCACCAGATTGTCATAAGCCTTTTCCAGGGTCTGCAGCAGGGAACGCATCAATGCCGGGAAGGACCCTTTGATAAAACCGTCAAAAGTGAGCACCCAGGCATCAGGCCCTGGCTTGCCCAACTGGCGGTAACGGCTCAGCAAATCCTGGTCAGGCTGCGCTGCCATCCTCCACCAGAACAGTTCGGACTTCAGCCTGACGATTGCCGGAAGTTCAACCGTGGACAGCTCATTGCGTTCGATATCCAGCACATCGACTTTGCGCTGCGAATAGCGCCCCAAGTCTGCGAAGCTGGATTCGGGTCTGAGGGTGGGCTTATCCAGAGCCAGTATGCGCGGATAATCATCTGCCCGATCCACCGCCCGGGTTCCCAGTCCCAGCACCAGGCGCACCATTCCCGCCCCGGGGTCCATGTCCTCCCGCCAGGTATAGGGGTTGTGCGACAGGGCCACTCCGGCCAGGTCGGGGAAGAAATAAAGGCCATGCAGCGAACCTGACACCCTCTGCACCAGCAAAGCCATCTGCTCATCGCTTTCCGCCATGCCGCGCTGCAGGCGATAGTCCAGGGCCTCCTGGCTCATGGTGCTGGCATAGATTCTTTTCACTGCCTGGGCGAAATTTTCACAGCGCTGCTGCGGATTGCCCTGATTGACTAAGAACACGCTGTCATACTTGCCGGCAAAGGCATTGCCGAAACCGTCCTCCAGAAGGCTGCTGGAGCGCACTATGATCGGGGATTGCCCGAAATAATCCAGAAGCTGCTTGATCTGCTCCATGATGACCTCGGGTATGTGCCCGGCCAGGATCCTTTCCCGCAGTACTTTGGCCAGGGTGAAGTAGTTTTCCGGCTTTTTCTGCTGCTGACGCAGTTCCCAGCAGTTGTTTTCCACCAGGTAAGTGTAATAAACGTCTGATCCTATATAAAATGAATCATGCGGTTCCAAATATGCCGACCAGTCAATACTCTCATCCAGCTCCAAAATCCGGCGGGACAACAGCATCCCTACCGCTTTGCCGCCAATGAAGCCGGAGCCTATCAAACGGTTGCGTATCTCCACAAAATCCTGCAGGGTGAAGTATGTTCGGGCTAAGGCCAGTATGCGCTCATCCCGGCCCAACAGCATGCGGCATAATTTGTCGATCATGGCCTTTTCCTTTTGCAGATACTTCGGGTCAGCCCGGTCCTTTTCCTCCAGCAAGGCCTGGACATTGAGAAAGACGCGGTCCCAGTAGTCGATTTTTCTCTCCACATTGCCAATGCCCTGCAGCTGCAGACGGGATAAATAGCGGGCGGTTTCAGTGCTGCTGGTAATGGGCACAAATTCATCGCCCTGGGAGATATGGGGCAAAAACATAGTCGGCGAATACCGGTTCCAGGCTTTCAGTGGATGGACATAAATGTGATCATCAAAACGGAATAGGTCCAACAATACTTGAGTGGTTTCCCTGATGCGTGCAATGGTGGCGTATGAGTTGCGGTTCTTTATCAAGGCAAAATAAGCTATGGTGTTCAATCTGAACAGGTAAGGGCAGGTTACCTGGAAGAAATTGCCGATCATCAAATCAGTAGCCCAGACTGAGAGCAAGTCAGTCAGACTATCGAAGACATAACAGACCTGCTCACCTTCTTCGGTAGCAATAGCGTGAACCCGGCTGGAAAAATCTTCGAAACCCAGATTGGCATCAAGCCGGTATTCCTTGATATCAGGGTCAGGCATCAACAGGGGAAGATGCTGGCCAAAACGCATATATACTATGGGGAAGTGCTTGGCTTTAGCCTCCTTTACAAAAGCCCGCACAACGGCCTGGTATTCCTCGATTTTCTCAACCTGCCACACTACATTGTCACCCCAGCGCAAACCATCCAGGACTTTATCCAGGCCTGCTATCCCAGTTGACACCCGCTCCAATACCCTGTTCATGGCAGCCCTCCTTTCCCATCCCAAACAAAAAAGCAATGCCATTCTAAATCCCCTTAAAGGGGGTTTGGAACCACATTGCTCCGCTTTAAAGCTATTCTCATTTCAGAGTTATCCTTATGATTTAATTATATCACCTGCCTGTTGGGTGGATAGGCTGCAAATTCAATAATACTGGATGCAACAAGTATATCGGGTAACAGCATTAAGCAAGAACTGCTTACGCCTTATCCCTGATGTCATGCTTTTAGCCCGCCGGCATATGCCAATGATGCAAAAACCCTTAAACAGTGAGATGCAGCCCACAGCAGCCAGTGATTCCTATAAGGCCGGCACCACAGGTGCAGATATTACTCCGGAGACCGGCTTTCATCATTATTGAACAGAAGATTGTATAGTTCAGGGGCAGCCGCCTTAAAGCGAAGCGGCTTCAAGTCGTGGTTGGTAACCGCATGCCTGGTGAAACCGGTTACCAGCCGCTCTCCCGTATCCTTCCGGCATATTTCATACTCGATTACAAAGCTAGCGGCTTTTACTTCCTTGATAACCGTAGTTATCGCCAAGAGGTCGTCGTATACCGCCGGTTTGATGTACTTGCAGCCGCACTCGATAACCGGCAGCCTGACCCCTTCCTGTTCCAAACGGCTGTACGGAAATCCGATACTTCTCAACAATTCTGTACGCCCCACCTCAAACCATTTGAAATAGTTGCTGTGGTACACCACTGACATGGCGTCGGTGTCTGCGTATATTACCCGGATTTCCGTTTTATGCCCTATCTTACCCATCAGTTTGCCTCCCAATCAGTGCTCGGCCTGTTTTTTTACAGCCGGCTGGCCTTGGGCCATACACCAGCAGTATCGTGATACCAGGCACAACTGCATCTTATCCGCTGGGTCAAAGCCTTCCCGGACGGGCAACATTTTAAACGCCGATAAAGGTGTTTTCCGGCACCTTTATCGGCGGGTAGCACTGCCTGTACCAAATTGTCGTAATCGGTGTATCATCCGCTATGCTGCTCAGTATGAAACCGGATGGACAATGTCAGGATTGGTCCTGGTTTTTTATGGCGGCCTGCGCTGCAGCCAGCCTGGCCACCGGTATGCGGTAGGGAGAACAGCTCACATAATCCAGGCCGATTATATGGCAAAATTCAACCGAACTCGGTTCCCCGCCATGCTCCCCGCATATGCCCAAGAGTATGTCAGGACGGACCTTCCTGGCCTTTTCCACCGCCATTCTCATCAAGGTCCCCACTCCCTTGCGATCCAGAACCGCAAAGGGATTGTCTTTTAATATCTTTTTCTCCAGATATATGGGTATGAATTTGCCTTCCGCATCATCACGGCTGAAGCCCAGGGTGGTTTGAGTCAGATCATTGGTGCCGAATGAGAAGAATTCCGCATCCACCGCCAATTCGTCCGCCATTACGCAGGCCCGCGGCAGTTCCAGCATGGTCCCCAGCAAGTACTCCAATTCCATTCCCGCTTCCTGGCTGACCTCGCGATGCACTGCAGCGATCTCTTCTTTCAATATGCTCAGCTCGGCCTGATCGATGACCAGCGGTATCTCAATCTCCACACAGAGAGATATGCCTTCTTTTTTCAATAACACCATGGCCTCGAAAATGGCCCTGACCTGCATGCGGTAGATCTCGGGGTAGGTCAGTCCCAGGCGGCAGCCGCGGTGGCCCAGCATGGGATTGGATTCGGAAAGGCTATGTATCTTTTTAAGCAGGTCTTCTTTGTCCAGCAGACGGCCGTCGGTTATGCCCTGATGCTTCATCTCCATGATTTCCATTAAAAGGGCTTCACGGTCAGGCAGGAACTCATGCAAAGGCGGATCCAAAAGGCGCACGGTTACCGGATAGGGTGACATGGCCTTAAATATGCCGTAGAAATCCCCGCGCTGGAACGGCAGGAGTTTTAAAAGGGCCTTTTCCCGGTCAGCCAGGTTCTCCGACATTATCATTTCCTGCACTACCGGCAGCCTGTCTGCGGCCATAAACATGTGCTCGGTACGGCACAGCCCAATCCCGGCAGCCCCGAATTGACGCGCTTTGGCAGCATCCTCGGGGGTGTCCGCATTGGCCCTTACCGCCAGTCTTTTGCGCTCATCGGCCCAGGTCAAAAGGGTTTCAAACTCTTCTGAAAGGGTGGGTTCAATCATGGGCACCTCGCCCAGCATGACATTGCCGGTGGCCCCATCGATGGTTATGATATCGCCTTCTTTGACGGTTAAGCCGTTGACCGTAAAATAACCCTTGTCGGCATCGATCTTAATGGCTTCACAGCCGCAAACACACGGTTTGCCCATGCCCCTGGCAACTACTGCCGCATGCGAAGTCATGCCCCCGCGCGAGGTCAGTATGCCCTGGGCAAAGATAATGCCGTGGATATCGTCAGGGGTGGTCTCGCTGCGCACCAGCACCACTTTTTCACCAGCTTCTCCCTGCTTTTGGGCCTGATCCGCATCAAACAAGACCTTGCCGCTGGCTGCCCCGGGAGAAGCGGGCAGGCCGGTGGCAATGGGCTGAACCTTGAAACTGCTGTCTATCTGGCGATGCAACAGCTGGTTGATCTGCTCGGCATCAACCCGCAAGAGGGCCTCCTCAATGCTTATCAAGCCCTCGTTGACCATGTCCACGGCTACTTTGACCGAGGCTTTGGCGGTGCGTTTGCCATTGCGGGTCTGCAGCATATACAGCTTGCCTTTTTCCACGGTGAATTCTATATCCTGCATATCGCGGTAATGACGCTCCAGCTTCATGCAGGTGTCCACAAACTGCTGGTAAACCCCGGGCAGCTCATCCTTCAATTTGGCTATGGGCATAGGTGTGCGGATGCCGGCTACCACATCCTCGCCCTGAGCGTTGACCAGGAATTCCCCATATAATTCGCGCTCCCCGGTAGAGGGATTGCGGGTAAAAGCCACCCCGGTCCCGCAATCCAAGCCCATATTGCCGAAGGCCATGCTCTGTACATTCACTGCTGTCCCCAGTGAATCCGGGATCTTGTTCAGGCGCCGGTACACAATAGCGCGCTGGTTGTTCCAGGATTTAAACACCGCTTCAATAGCCCAGGCCAGTTGTTCGTTCACATCCTGGGGGAAATCAAAACCTTTTTCGGTCTTCACCAGGGTTTTGTAATCATCTATAATGCTCTGCAATTCAGCCGCCGGTATCTCGTAGTCGAAGATCAGGCTCAATTTGCGCTTGTATCTTTCAACTATATTGTCAAACAGGTGATGTTCCACATTCAGCACCACATTGCTGAACATCTGTATAAAGCGCCGATAACAGTCATAGGCAAAGCGCATATCGCCGGTCAAGGCTGCCAGGCCCTGTACGGTCTGGTCATTTAGGCCCAGATTCAAGATGGTGTCCATCATGCCTGGCATGGAAACTGCGGCTCCGGAACGCACCGACACCAGCAAGGGTTTTTCCCTGCTGCCGAACACTTTGCCGGTTTTTTCTTCCAGGGTTTTCATAGCCAGCGCAGTAGCTTCCAACAGCCCCGGGGGAAATTGTTCCCCGGCGGCAATATACTCGTTACAGGCCTCGGCAGTAATGGTAAACCCCGGCGGAACCGGCAGGCCTATTCTGGTCATTTCAGCCAGGTTGGCCCCTTTCCCCCCCAGGATCATGCGCATGTCCGAGTTGCCTTCTTCAAACAGGTAGATATACTTTTTGCCAGACATTACTGACCCTCCCCAGTCTTAATTTCCTCATATATTACTGATTCTGCGATAATATATCTCCAGAATTTTGCTGGCGGTTTCCTCCACGGCCCGGTTGGTTACATCGATTACGGGGCATCCCAGTTTCTTCATGATCTTGCTGGCAAATTCCAATTCTTCCTCAATGCGGCTGGGATGGGCGTAATTGGCCTGCCCTTTCAGTCCCAAAGTCTTCAATCGCTCGGTACGGATATGACTCAGCTGCTCGTGGTTGATGGTCAGGCCTATGACCTTGCCCTTCTCTGCCTTGAACAGTTCCTCCGGGGGATTGACTTCAGGCACCAGGGGGACATTGGCCACTTTTATGCGTTTGTGGGCCAGATACATGGAAAGCGGGGTTTTCGATGTTCTCGATACCCCTACCAGCACGATATCGGCCAGTTCTATGCCCCGCGGATCCTTGCCGTCATCATAGCGCACCGCAAACTCAACCGCCTCGATGCGCCGGTAATACATCTCATCCACCTTGCGCAAGAGGCCGGGCTCGCGCCGGGGCGTTATATGGCTGCTCTGTTTTAAGGCCTCTATCATCGGCCCCAGTATATCGACACAGGTTACCCCATGGCGTTCCGCCTCTTGGCGGAGGTGTGTGGCCAATTCATCCACTACCAGGGTGTAAGCTATTAAAAAATGGTTGCTGGCAGCCTGATGTACTACTTCATCAAGGGTCTCACAATCCGAGATATTGGGAACCCTCCTGATCTCCATGGTGCTTGAATTAAACTGGCTGGCAGCCGCCCGCACCACCATCTCTGCTGTTTCTCCGATTGAATCCGATACGATGTAAACCCCTGGTAAACGGTTTACCAAAGTCTAGCCCCCCTCACGTTTTTTTTCGGCCAGGTCGAGGAATAACCTGGCGATGTTAGTTTTGGAAATCTTTCCAACCACCTCGAGTTTCTCCTCACCCTGCTCGTTGATAAAGCATTTGACCACCGGCATGCTGTCAATCTCTTGTTCAACGATCTTTTTGACCGCTTCCACCACGGTTTCATCCATAGTGGTAGTGATAATATTGGGCATGCGGGTCATGATCACGCTTACCGGCATCTTGTGAATATCGGCCTGGCCCAGGGTGGTCTTGAGAAAGTCCTTGCGAGAAACTACCCCGGTTAAGAAGTTGGAAT
>FZPS01000042.1_pt662 | contig 11348 bp, 8 predicted proteins | sample 1817821 | NCBI WGS metagenome assembly FZPS01 (sample SAMEA104158645, study PRJEB21678) | metagenome | place: Germany | collected 2015-04-21 | reverse complement strand
TTGTAGCTGAATTTTGCAGAATATTTCTAAAAGACAAACAACTTTATTGGTCAGACTTCTATTCAAGCAAAAATGAAACAGTCGCTGATTTTATTAATAAAGCATTTTCAATTACACCAACTCCCTCAGATTTTGGGGGTGGAGTATCAATGTCTAACTATGTTTATCCTTTAATCTTGTCAAAAATTGACACATCCAAGTTCTCCGAAGAATATATAATAATCATTTTGAGTGATTTTTTAACTGGTTCTATGCATGGTAATAAGGAAGATTTTAAAAGAATTAAAGATATTTATAGTTATCCCTATAATACCAGATTGCCTGAAAATTCAGCACCGAATTTGATAAAATCATATACAGACAAGCTGTTATCTGCATTTTATAAAATTGAATTTTTTGAAATTGCTTTTTTAAAATCACAATATCCAAAACAGGAAGAAGATATAAGTATTATTGGCTATAAAGTTAAGCCGAAAGCTGGTAATTACAACCCTGAAGATGTAGCGATTTTTGTTGATTCTGATATTGAATTAGTGCAAAGAGGTTATAGAAGCGAAAAATTCAGAATACCTGAAAGCTACATACGATTTACACACAATGATAATTTGAAACCTATTGAGGTTACTCTAAAAATAAGCATCCCTCATAATGGTTCATCAACAGTTTTATTCTCAGGGTCAATAGCAAAACTAAACTCTGAAAATAAGTGGATTTCAGAATATACTTCGGATGATGATTTAATGACATTAAACAAGTCAAAAAGTCTGTATTTTATTCCCTCGCTAAAAATGAATCTGGACACAATCATTAACGAGAGGAATTTTGAATTTATCAAGTTTGAATATAAAGTAAACACTTCTTATTCAATGCCTGATGCTAGTCCTTTGAATTTTGTTTATACAGCGGAACGACTTATAAACAAGGAAAATGTTATTTTTACAACTAAAACAACAATAATTATTATGTATTATGTAATCCCGATAATCGTGTTGTTGCTAATTATTATTTATTTGGTGGTAATTGGCAAACCTAAGAAAATCAAGTTGGCAGTAAATGGCTACTTAGATTCATTTGAAACAATAAACTATAAGAAGTACGGCAAATTATTAACACCATACAAGTACTGGGACACTCAATCAGATAGCATCATAATTGATGGGCTTATAAAATATAAATCTGATAATTATTTATTTAATTGGAAACCTGATATATATCTTAGTATACAAGAGGAAGATGTACCTCAAGGTTTCGATCTTTTTCTTAAACCTGATAGCAAAACAATTAAGGAATATTCAAAAGGTAATTTAATGCCCATAAAAACTGATAGGAAAAATAAATTTAGATTTATTGTCAGTTTAAGACAAAATGATATTAATGTTACAATTAATGAACCCCTTCTGATTTCTTTTAAAATTGGCGTATTGATAAGAGAGTCTAAGCTAATATTTATTAAAGTCGAATTGCAAGAAACAATTGAATACAAATATCATCTTGGAAATGATTTAGGTGATTTATGGGTGTCTTTTGACCCAGGCACAACAGGATCTTGTGTGGCAATAGGTAATCATGCTGAAAATATTTCTGTAATTGAGGACAGATATAACCTCAAAATAATTGATTCAAAATTAATTTTTGAGATAACAGAGAACTATATTGGTAACAATGGCGAAATACCTGAAGAACTTTACAAATGTGGCACAAATGCTAATACTTTATTTGGGACAAATCGAGTTGCATCTTTTCAATCAATAAAAAAACTTCTTGGTTTTAAGGATATTAAAGAAATTACTTTCAAGAACAACAATACGTTAAAGCTTACAGGCAAGGAATTATCCTCTTTACTTGTTAAAGGATTATATAAGGATCTTACCTATTTCATTAACAAATTGAACAATCCAGAATTTTTACATAATGGTGTTTTCAACCCACAAAGAGCAGTAATAGCAATTCCTAATAATTTTACAATTAGCAAGATTCAAGACATGGTTGATTGTGTTGGTTACCTGAAACAATTCAAAGAAGTACGTTATGTATATGAAGCGGAAGCTGTTTTATTTTATTATTTAAGTAATTACAGTCGCTTTAATAATGGTGACAATCAGTTTAAAGATGAAAATATTTTAGTTTTTGACATGGGAGGAGCAACCATCAATGCTACGATTGTTAGTGCATCAAAGTTAGAAGAAAATCAAAAACCAATTTATTATATTAATTTCCTAGGCAAAATCGGTTATGGTATTGGTGGCGATACTATTGATTATTGTTTAATCAAGTTTATACTTGGTTTTTCTGATGAATACTTTGAATTAAAAACCATCAATTTTGATAATAATAAAGAGCAGTTATCCAAATTAGCTCAAGAAATTAAAATCGAAATGGTAAATAATTATCACCAAGACTTTGATTACTTAATAACATTCGCAAACCTTCAAAAATACATTAATAACAATTTAGGCATCAAGCTCACAATCGAAGAAGAAAGTAAAATCTATCAATATTTTAAAAAGGATTCAAAAGGAAAGTTTAAGTTATTAACACACCCATTATTCGTTAATATTATTTTTAATAATGTAAAGGATGCTGTTAATGAAGTGCTGGATTTATCAGATAATTGCACTATAGATAAAGTCATTTTTTCGGGACGAAGTACATTCTTCCCATATATTAAAGAAACAGTTGAGAAGCAATTGAAGGCAAAGAATAGCGTACCTATTAAAATTACCCTCGAAATTGAAGAATCAAAAACTGCTGTTGCTCATGGTGCTTGCTGGTATGGTATAAATAAAAATGCCATTCGTTTGAATAATCTTAAAACAAATGCTTCTTTTGGATTTAAGCATACAGTTACAGCAAATGTAGCTGATGTCGAATTTATAGAACTAGTTCAGATGGGATGTGAGTTCAATCAAACCAACTCGGAAGTTGACAAAGTTATTGGTACTAAAAATTTATCATCTGATTTTTCTTTCGATGGTGCCAAAGTAAACTTTTATCAGGTTATGGGAAAGGATGCCAATCAAATTTTGTCGAAAAATCAGAAGCATAAATTTTCAAAAATTGCAAGTATAAGAATACCGCAAACTACTGAAGCAATTCAAATGGTGGTGAAAGAAGATGATGATATTGAATGCAAAGTAAAACTTGTAAATAACAGGGTTTTAGAAGAAAAAGGAGTTGTTTCTGATCAGGAAATTGCGGATGCGAATGAGGAGCATTACACTTGGATAATTAATTAATTTTTAACTTTGAAACAAATATGAATATGAGATATTTAGCGTTAACCACCGTTTTTATTTTGACAGCCATTTGTTCAATGGCTCAGAACTACATCAAGTTTGCAGAAGCAACTGAAATTAATGGTCGCAAATTTTTTAAAGGAGAAATTTATCAGCAAATTGCTGATAAGAAAATTTTATATGGAAAAGATACAATTGACCTTGGAAAAACGAAAACCGAAAAAGCTACAGTTGGAAATGTATCTCAAATATCAGATAAGTTAAACTTCGTAATAAATTCAGATAATATTAACTACCAAATAAATGTAACAAACTTCATAAATGGTAAGGATACGATTAAGTTAGTCAAAGCAGACAATAGTGTTATTCCATTTATTACAAAAGGTAATGAATCAATAGATATTAAACAATGTGGTTCGTCTTTCAGACTTATTATTCCAAGTTACCCAAGCATTGTATTTTATGAGAGCGAAATCCCCAAACCTGTTGTTGAAGAAATACAAGATCCAGTTATTGATGAACCCATTGTTGAGGACAGTGTTTTAGGTAAAATAACATGGTGGCAGTATGTACTTGGTGGCTTATTTTTATTATTTGTTTTGTATTTAATCTACAGATTTGTTTTACCACTTTTTAAGAAAAAGCAAAGACAACCAATAAAGAAAAAGTTTCAAGGAGGAAGATTATCCGATTTTGCAAGGAATAATAATATAGACCTTTACGACCTAGAAAAATTCAATAAGTCGCTACTAAAGGGATATTCAAAAATGGAGGACAATGAAAGAAAAAAATTACAAAAAAGAATTGAGGGAGAGTATCTTATTTTAGGTTATAAAATTGATGAATATTCCAACGATAATAATATTGAAGGGGATTTTGAAACAGCTTCTCAAAATACTCAAACAATTCCTGAATCTATTCAACCACAACAAAACACGAGTGAAATCTCATCTCAAATTCAACGGATGGAAAGCCGAATTCTCAACAAAATAGAATCTTTAGCATCAAATAAAGAAGCCTCTCAAAAAATAGAGAATCTGCAAAAAGAGATTGAATCATTTAAAGGGAAAATCACATTATTGAATAAAGATATAGAACAAGGTAATCAAAAAATAAATGAATTGAATAGTGAATTAACCCAAGTTCATAAAAAGAAACAGGAAATAGAAGGTGAGTATCTTAAATATTCAGAAAAAGTAATTTTTGTTGACTACCTCGAACCTTATGCAAAAGCAACTTATGATTATTATAACTTTTGCCAAACAGGTTATATTAAGGCGCTTGAGTATTTTAAAAAATTAAATCACTCTGATTCGGAATTGGTTTCGATAGTTTCACAACTCCTTGTTAAATTCAATTCAAACATTCCCAATAAAACTAATCATTGGGTTGGTGTAATCAACGAAATAAAAGATAGCAAGGCAACTGCAAATATTGACTTGATAAGAAGTTTAAAACAAATACCAAACAACGAAGAAAAAAGTAAAGAATTTAAACGGATACTTCTTAAAGAGGTTTTTGAAAAATATTCAAGTAGTATTTTTATACTTACAGAAGAATTTAGCAATCTTTCCAAATTCACTAATGACAGTGCATCTGCTGTAAAAGATTTTGAACAATTCTTTACAAGTTTTAAATCAGAACTTCATAGCAAGTTAAAAACAATTGGACTTGATTTAAACTATGTACCATTATTTGAGCATTATGAGAAATATGCAGCATTTACGAAATCAGCAAATCAATCGTGCAGTTTACCGTATAAAAGTATTAAGAACATCACTAAGGATTCTGTTCTTGAAATTATTAACTATGGGTTTGGCAATGAAGAAACTAATGTAATTTTAGCATAATTATGGAAGAACTTTTTAAAGCTTTCGGAGAATATATCAAAGTGGCAGAATTCAACAGCTTTGAGTTCTGGATATATCCAATAGGTACTCTTTTGTTGATATGGCTACTCACTACAATCGGATTAAAAATAATTCCGAAAGGAAAAAGTAAACTAAAAACAGTTTTTCGCATCCATAAATTTTGGATTGTTAACTCCCTATTAATAGCAACAATTATTATAGGTTTGCTCTGTTTTTGGTGGGCAACCAATTATTTTGCTGAAAATGAAAATCCGATTCAACTTTCGTTGCTTATTAGCCTTTTTATAGCTTTAATCATCCCAATAATTATTTTCAGTGCATTAAGAGGTTTTTTTACAAATGAAGATATTAAAGAGATTGCACAGCAACCAAAAACTCCCATTCAGCAAGAGGGAACAATTACAAGCACGAAAAAATCTTACCGTAGAATCAAATATTTTTACTTCGTTTTATTAATAGGTTTTTTATTTCTATTGTTTGCATTAAATACTGGTAAGAATCTAATCTCTATTGTTTTTGATAATTCTGGTAGTATGGAAAGTAAACATTCCATCGAAGCATTATCAGAAACCTTTGATAATCTGGGCAAGAATAATGAAATCGTTTTGACTACATTAGAAGGTTTGGGCGAAGGTTCATCAGGTGGCAAGAATACAATAAATGAGATTTTTGCAGTAAAAAATTATTCTCAGTTGCAGGCAGGAAATGTGATTCATTACACTGACCCTATTTCTGCTAAAAGCGGATTAAATCAAATAACCAACCAAGTGTGGGGTTCACCTATCTGTGAATCAATATGGAAATCATATCTTTATGCAAAAAGCACACTTGTAAATAATAGCTATAAAAATAAAGTTTTAATAGTCATTACTGATGGCGATGATAATGTCGGTAATTCTATCCCCTCAAGCAAATTCTTTTTTGACGATGAAGAATTTGCCGGGTATTACAATCCTGAGAAAACGTTCATCATTGATTACTCTGACGGTGCAACAAATCCTTTTTTACAGAAATTTCAGGATGCGGATTGCGAAACTTTTATTGTTACAAATACAAAACAGGATTATCTCGATGCTTTGGATGCAACGCTGAATTCTTTTAAGAATAATTGGTATTTAGTTATTTGGGTAATAATTATTACCTCAATTTTGACTTTAATTGCCCTTTTAATTGAACCTAAAAAAATTGTATAATATGAAACGACTTTTATACCTCTTGCTTTTGTTTTTTGTGGCTTTTCAAGCAAATGCACAAGAAAACGTTTTTATTTTAGTTGATGTTTCAAAATCAGTTAAACAGAATGAATTGCTAAATGCAAAACAGTTAGTTAAAGATATTTTAACTGGAAATCCTATCAATTCAAATGTTTTTATCACTGATGATAATGTACAGCCGACACTGCTTAGAGCTGGCAGCAAAATTATGATTATGCCACTAGGTGAAAGAACAACCGTAATGAACTATATTCCAAATATTGTGGATGTAAATAATCAGGCTGAAATATTAAGTTTCATTGAACAGAACTTTCCTATTACCCCAAGAGATAATTGGACTTATATTTCCCTTGCAAAAGCAAGAATGGCAGAGATTGCAAAGAAGAAAAATATTAATAATTATAAACTTATTTTTGTTTCAGATAATATTTCAGATGATTTTGGGGGACGTCCAAATTACAGTGCTTATGAGCAACAATTAGTTGATGGTTATAATACTCAAAGTAATCCTGTAAGAGAAGAGCCAGGGATAAGAATAAAACTTATTTCGAATAATGCATTCTCTGTATTTATCCAAAAAATTGATGTTTCTGGTTACACACCTCCGAATATCGGTGGCTCACAAAGCATTGATTCAATTTCTGCTCCTTTGAAGATTGAACTAACAACTTTTAAAGGTGGCACAAGTTCAAAACCTATTGTTCATAAAGAGAATAAGATTACCATTGGCTGGTTCTGTAAAAATGCACCTAAGAATGCTCAATACAAGATTAGAGTTAGCCCGATTGGTATATCAGGCGAGAAAATGAAAACCTTTACAGCAACAGGCAATAGTTACAATGTTTCTAATCTTTCTAATGGAAAATGGAAAATAACTGTTTCTTCTGATAGTGCTAATTTTAATGCATCCTCTGCTACAACAACCATTGAAATAAATACTGGCGGTTCTTATTGGTTCTTGTGGTTACTATTGTTAGCAGCTCTCGGTGGCGGCGGATACTGGTACTGGAAGAAAACGCAATATGATAAAATAAAGAAACTTAATTCTATGTCAAATAATGACAGTTTTTCAAGTGGTTCAACATTAAATACTAACTCTGATAGTTCAGGATATTTTTAAAATTATGGAAAATATATTTTTCAATTCAGTTTACAGCAATTTTGAGCAGACTTTAATGAGTTTGCTAATATTTATTGCGTTAAGTGGCGTTTTAATTTATGTCATTTATTTTGTACTTTCCAAGCTATTGTTCAAAAAGAGTAAGCAACGAAAAGAAATATCATTGAGATTAGCTTTTCTTTGGTCTTTGTTTGGTTTCTTCATTTTTTACAATACTTATGTTTTCATCTTTCTTTATAAGATTGGTGTTGACAACTTGAACTTTGCTTCAGGCTTATTATATCTTGGGTTGTTACCTCAGATATTTATTTATGTGGCATTGATAATTTTCTTTTTTATCAAACGCCATACTTTGAAAAAAATCATTAATACAAACTCTTTAAATTAAAATAATATGGCAACTCCAACTTTGATAATTGGTATTGGAACTAGTGGTTTATATACCTTAGAGCATGTTCAACGTTTTTATTACGAAACATATAAGAAAAATAAGCCAGATCATGTTGAATATCTTTATATCGAGACAAATAAAGATAATCAAGTAGGTGTAACTCCATTGCCGAATGAAATAAAAAGGGTATATGTTAGCTTGGGTGAAATGGAAAAAATGGTTACCAACCTAAAAAAGGAAGGTTGTGGAGATTGGCTGCCACCATCAAATCAACTGGTCAATGCTGGTTTAGGTGCGGGTGGTATACGTTCATGTGGTCGTTTAGCTCTTTGGGGCTGCAATTCAGAAGGAGATAATTTTAGAAATGTTGTTGATGCTATTAACAATGCTTATGGTAGAATAGCCTCTCATATGATTAATGGTGCAGAGAGGTCTAAGCCAACCATTTTTATTACTGGGTCATTTACTGGTGGGACAGGTTCTGGAATTTTTATTGACATGGGCTATCTTATTCGCCATTTAATAAAAGATATTGAAGAATTATTTGGGTTGTTCTTACTTCCGAGCAAGCCTTCATCAATAAGGGGCTTTGAGGTTCTTTATGCTAATAGTTACGGTGCATTAAAAGATTTAGAGCATTTTAACAGTGTAGAATCTGTTTATAAAGAAAAATGGCCTAATGGTGTATCAACAGAATTTGTTGTTCCACCGTATGAATTAGTTCAATTTATAAGTCAGGATTATTATGATGGCAGACCTGCTATGAGCAATTTAAGTGCATTGTATAAAATGGCTGGGCTTTATTTATTTTTAAATATTGCAGGTGTTAAAGAAAAGCGGATGGAACGTTTCGTAGATGCAAAATCTGCAGGTCATATTGACAAGTATGGTACATTTGGATTATCTGCTATCCAATTTCCAAAAGATCAGATACAGGAATATGTAGCTTCAAAATTAAGTATTGATTTAATTAATAGATGGACTGATTCAGCACAATACTTTTCAAATAATGAGAAGAAACAAATAAATAAAGCTGTTATTTTTCAAAAAACAAACAAATTGTTTGACAAATTTTTAAGTGATGCTTTTAATACTTTAAATAGTATAGGCGGTAAAGACTTAATAATTGAAATTGAAAGAGAAGCTATCAAAATTAACTCTAAAAACATTAAAGGGCATCCAGTCGATTATATATCAAAAATGTTTACTAGTTCATCGGACAGTAATTTTTATAGTTTAGTTAAAAATAATATTCAATCTGCACTTGATTCATTAATAGATGATATTCATGATTTAGTGGTTAATAAACTAAATGAAACTGAGAACTTATATTTTACAAAATATATCCTTGAATCAATTACCCTTTCTATTGATAAAACACTTGAATATTGGAAACAAATTGGTCTGTCATCTAGATCTGATATATGGGAAAATATTTTGAGAGATTTATGTAGTAATACCCAAAAGAAAACATACAGAATTGTTTTAGAGCAAGATGCTGTATTGAAAGACAGATTATTAACTATATTTGAAACCATGAAAATGCACATGTTAATAAAAGGTTTAGTTGATATATCTCGCCAAATTTCTAAAGATGATATTATCCTAAAATCTTCTGTATCAAATAAAGAACTACCTAAAACAAAAACAATTGATACCTTTATTACATTACTTTCGCAAGTCTCTGGTAAATTAGATACACAAGAGAATATTTTTACTTTTGAAAAAAGAATTAAAAATATCGAGCAAGATGTTAATGATGAAACACTACCAATTTTAAGAATTTATCCATCAGGTTCTTTTATTAATGAAACTGAGAATTCTAAGCGTATCTATATTCAAAAAACTAACAATAATGCAAGGACAAAAGATGAAGTAATCAAAGCAACAACCTTGTGGGATTATCTAATTAAATCGTCAAAGGCTCGCTTTTTTGATGAAATTTATAGAGACTGTTTGAATGGGTATCGAAGCAATATTGATATGAAAGATTGCGTACCCGATTTTGACGTTTCAAAATTTATTATAGACAACCCCGAAGCTGGTATTCGTATCGCAAGAAGAGCATTATCTCCTTTTATTTCCATTGACAAAATATTATCCCCATCTGCTTATTTGCCTAAATTTATTGCTGGTGGTGACAATGGTTCTATTAAGGAGGTAATTAAAGTATTCAAGTCAAATAACTTTAATGACTTTGGCGAATCAACAGATAGAATGTTAGAATTAACTGATATGAAGAATATTTTCATTTTCTATGACGAAAAAGGAGGCTTTAATCTTCTAAATGATTTAGGTTATATAGAGCAAATGAAAAATGTCTATGAGAATCCACCATCTTCTGAAACAAAAAATGTTGAAAGGTGGCAGAATGAACGCAATGCATATAATTATTAACTTCTAAACAACTATATTATGCTTTTAGGTGTTACTGAAACAATTCAAGAAAATAGCAGAGTTTCTACTCTAAAGAAAATTAGGGCAGTTACTATTATATTTGTCGTGACAATAATGTTACCATTTCTTATATACCTTCTATTCAATTTGGGTTTAATAACTGGAAAACCTGCATTTAATTCCGATATTCAAGAACCAGTTGCTAAAGTTGTAACATCAACAGGTGTTGGCACTGCATTTTTAATAAGTCCGACAATCTTATTAACAGCAAGACATGTTGTTGAGAACAATAAAGTCGGTGATGAAGTCGAATTATTTTTCGAACAATCAAAAAGTAAATTGAATGTAAAAGCCAAAATTAAGTACATTTCTCCTTCTAGTTTTCAACCCATTAATGGTCAGGTTCCTATGGACTATTTTTTAACAGATGTTGCTGTTTTAGAAGTAGCAGAAATTACAGAAATAGAACCATTACAATTAGGCGAATCCGATGCAGTTAATAATCTTGATGAGGTAATTTTAATTGGTTATCCAAATGGGGACTATTCAATAAGTAAAGGGAATATAAATAGTGACAAATTTCAAGGTTTTAATCTATTCAAACTCGATGCGACTTCAAATCCAGGGAATAGTGGTGGACCTTGTATTTTGAAAAATGATAACACCGTAATAGGAATTTTAGTTGGTGGTAGTGGTCCACAATATCAGGGTGAGAATGTTGCGTTAAAAATTAATGATGTAAAAAGAATACTGGACAATGCAAAAATTAGTTATTAAAGCCAACCCACACAGCCAAGCACAATGGCAGGTCGCACAAACCACCGCACAACCAAAACCTGCCATAGAGCTTGTCTGTCTGCCACCGCTGACTTAGCTGACACTAAAAATCTAAATCTTTTAAGTCAGAGGAAAAGGAATGACAGAATTGAAAAAAAATCTCAAACCATTGAAAGACAAGAACGCCCAGTTGGTAACACGGTATATAAAAAATTGGGCAGATAGTGCTAAATTTCAAGTGTGTAGCTCGCATTTAACTTTGTGCGGTTTGACAGTGAATCGCTCCGTATTGCCCAACTTTTCATATACCCATCCGTTACCTGCAAGTGTAAAACACCAGTT
>FZPS01000109.1_pt610 | contig 11350 bp, 12 predicted proteins | sample 1817821 | NCBI WGS metagenome assembly FZPS01 (sample SAMEA104158645, study PRJEB21678) | metagenome | place: Germany | collected 2015-04-21 | reverse complement strand
TGTACTTCTTTAATATAATCCTTCATCTGGTTTATTCCTTTCTTTGAACACCTGTGTGCCCCTTATTTTAATATCTACTCCTATTTCGACCTCGACATCAGTATATTGTTCGAGTGACATAATATAATTGGCCATCCCGTCAATGTCTTTCTCATCGAATGCTATTAATACACCGTCCGTGTTCATAGCTACCACATTGTCGAGTGGCACATCTTTTATTAATTGCGTTAATACACGGGCTTTGACGCACTGGACCATCCAGTAGAATGTGAATTTATCAAATCGCGATAAGTTGCCCATGCTTTGAGTCAACACTTTCTTAGCGATAGGGTGTCCTTGGTATTTCATTACCAATTGGGTTGCAATACTCTCTCTGTTAATATATACTTTTTCTCTCCCAAAACACACCACCGTGCTAATTAATTTAGCCGATGGACAATGCTTGCGGAATAGATCATATAAATCGAAGAGGTTTTTACTCGCCATTATATTAATTCTACCTTTTATACCCTTGTCCCCATAACTTTTGATTTTGTGTTTGAAGGAATCCGCGGATAAAAACCACTCGGTGAGTTCACGTGAAGGATTATCCTCCGCGAATTCGAATGTGTAACAGTTTATTTCCCCTTCGCGAGGGGCTACATAACCGTCAAATCGCGTACGCCGGCTCCCCGGGACAGCGTTATCTATTAAAAAGGATGCATAGGCTGACACCAAATCCGCATTTATTATGATGGAATCTTTTTTGATAGCGTTAACATTACCGTAGCGGATAGGTCCGCTGAAGTATATGTCAGCTATCTCTTTTACGTCTTCGCTGTCTCCCATGCCCTCATTATAGTGTTTAATTACGTTTTGATATGCAGGATAAAACGCATCCAAATACATAGGTCTATGAGTAGGAGACATAAAGAACATAGCAGTGCCTTGTACCTGGTATTGATCATTTTTGAATAATTTAATTCTTTCTTTGGCCATGTCCTTTCTCCTTTGTTATTTGGGGTATACCCACTTGATGTCACTGTCTCGTTTCATGGAACCCAATTTCAGTGCCTTGTACATATATATCTTGGTCTCTTCGTCGAACCACGTGAAGAGAGCGCTTCGAGATAGATCAATTCTATCCTTAGACCCTGCTACGTCATATTGAGTAAGGTCTTCTTTTTTGATTTTCTCCTGCATTTTTTTCATTTGTGACAGCACTATTGAGAAGAAGCCGTTTTCTTTCATGAAGTTATCGAATTGTTTGAGCCATCTTGACTGGTAGTGGGGCTCACCCCGCATTTCAAGAGGTAAGTTATCCACGTTATCCACTATGAAGGCTAAACTCTTGTAGTGCTTTTTAGAGTATTTGTGCTTTAACTTCGCCACATCAATTTCTGTCTCTATGATTATTTTCCCTTTATACTCCTTTTGGACTTGTTCCGGTGTTTTTCTTAACATTGAAGCTAATCGGACGAGATAATCGAGAGGGGTGATTTCATAGGCTAATATAACCACAGTTCCGAATTTTTCAACCAGGTGTGGTATATTGTCGATGGCGAAGTAAGTTTTACCTTCTCCACTCTGAGCCGCATATAATAAATAACCGTCGGCCTGTATGTATATGTAACCTTTGTTGCCTAATCTTAATCTCACATAGTCAATAGGGGTTATTTTAATATCAGAGATATCTATTGAAGTCTCTCTCTTTTCGGGTTTTTTGTTTACGATAACAGTGTGTACCATATATTTCTCTTCAGAACCGTATCTTTTTTTGAAGCTGACCTCTAACTCCACGGGGTATTGTGCGATATACGCTTTAACCATCGTGTCAAGGGCGTCCTCTATAAGAGGGGGTTCACCAAAAGACAAACTACCATATGTATCTATGTCGAGGTACCATGCCGGCACGTCGGGATCTCTTATTAATTTGACCGGGTCTGCTATCTCAGGGTCTTTTATGATGATCTGTGAACCCTTACGTTGTAAAGTAAGGGTTCTTGAAACAGGATCAATTTCGACTAACTTGTATTTAGTTTTTACTCTTGAAGTCATTTGTTTGCTCCTTGTAACTCTTGAGGAATTGGTCAATCTGTTCTTGGGTAAATTCGCCATTTTTCACTTCTCCTACTTCGCAGCCAAGGCTGTATAGGAGCCAATCTAGTGAGGCACTGTTGCTCATCACGGCTTCAATTAGCTGCATGGTTTCTTTTTCGAACTTTTTATATAGGTCTAAGATTTGATCTCTGCTTTTTTCTTCACCGAATATTCTGCTAATTGAATAGGCTTTGTTGAGGTAAAGCTTGCCTATGTATTGGAATACTTTTAATAAGATGACTTGATTTTTGTTAGATAAGCGGTCAAACGCCATGTGGTAGCTAATGTGGTCACGGTTGTCTAGTTTGACCAGGTTGAATAAATGGTTATCAGTAACACAGTGGTTAACGTGGTGAATGTTATAGCCTATTGTGTCACGGTCTTCTAGCCACGCACTGTACACCCCTATGTTGCAACGCAAAGTGCGAGTTTTGGCTAAGCCCTTTTGATACATGACCTGCCACACGTCATATCCTCCTACTACCGTCTTTTTGCGCTTCTTGTTAAAACGGTTGTACATTTCACCATCTAATGATATCACATAACCGAGTTCTTCCGTCCCGGCTCCTGAATCGCGGTGATCTCCCATCACCAAGGGTCTTGTTGGATACATATAATTTCCTCCTTTGTATCTTTCTTATATTTTAATTATAACATAAAAAGGGATATATTGCAACCCCTTTGATAAAATATTTTAATTATTTTAGAGAGCCTATTACGCTCATAACTCGTACAAATTGATTTGCAATTGGCATTGACTGATAAGCGATTTGTCTTTCACCTAAGAATTTTTTAAGAGTTATGTGAATGTTGCGATTATATCTAATCACCCCATCCAGGGTGGGCTCCGTCGTATATGTGATCGGCGGAGAATCATCTCTCAATCTCCCTATCCACAAACCTGATTCTTTTCCCCGCTCGTACTGCCACAGGTCGAAGTAAGTGTCACGGTCGACATAGAATCTGTAGACCCATCTGCGCCGGATAACGTGGTGGATGGAGAATATAGTAGGTTTAAACATTTCGCTGTTGCTAAGTTCATTATTGAGAGAGGCCATTTTGCCCCCACTCAGTGCGTATGCTATTGATTCCTTTCGAGCTTCTGCGAATTTATCGGAATCTTTGACATACATAATGATTGTCCTGTGTCCTCTTAATTTATAAGTGCCAAAGGTGGGTGGGATAAAATTGAATTCCGATAATATATCACTAGCATCGTCGATGGTATTACCCATTAACACTAATCGGAAATCTTGTCTTAATCGGGCCACGGTTTCTATTTGGTTGACGAAGGCGTAATACATGTCAAAGGTTTTCCTTTCACCTCTCTCTCGATTGACTTCGTCCAAGAATCCTATAGACACTTCGTTGTATTGAACCCCTTTCATTTTATAGAAAGTAGACAGGCTGAGAGCGTATCCCACGTGGATGTTTGGGTGTTCTTTCTTCCACTCATCCCACGCTTCTCCATTAAATTGACCATCATATCCTTTCACGTCTCGGAAATAAATATTATTCCCTACAGAGGTTACTCTAATTCCAAAGCGGTCTTTTAGTTGGTCATAGGGACACATTTTTTGGCCGTTTTGTGCTTTTAATTCGGCTATGGCGGCATCAGTTGTTCTGAACCATATGAAGCGGTCATATTTATTCCACCTTCCTCTTTCCACGTGTTGTCTTAAAAGATACTCCCAGGCCCCATAAGTTTTGCCTACACCTCTGCCTCCTATTAGAGCTAGAATTTTATAATACTGTCCGTTGAAAATTCCCCATATCTTCGACCAGTCTAAATATATATTATCCCCACCAAGATTCTGGATTGCAAGTCCACCTATAGTTCCCCCTTCGTCAGGGTTTGCCGGAATGTTTAGGCTTAAATCTTTCACGATGGGGGAGCCGATAGGCATTTTTTTACTCATAAATTGTCCTCCTTCGTATATATTTATTATAACATGTCGCCAAAGGGTTGTCAAGAGATAAAATAAATGGTATAATATATATATAACAATAAGGAGGCGTATTCATGGAAAATGAAAATGTTGAAAAAACCGCATTAGAAATTGCTGCGGAGGAAGCGTTAGCTGCCAAAAAGCAATTAGAAGAAGAGCGTTCTAATTTTGAAAAGGAACGCAAAGCATTACTCAAGAAAGTATTGGACGGTGGAAAAGTGGTAGAGAAAAAGGAATTAACGCCTGAGGAAATCCGCTCTAGAATGGCAGATCTAAGAGTTAAATTATCTCGGCAATCAAATACCAATCTCGACGTAATATCCGCCGCTCTGGAATTGCGAGACCTTAACCTACAATTAACAGGTAAGGATGATTTCGAACTAAAGGATCCAAATGGCAACATAGTCAATCGCGGGCAGGGCGAGAGAGTTGCTGAAGGTTTCCGTCATATGATCGAACAATCAAACGGCGATCCAGCTACATTCCAATATTTATATCAAAAACATGTTAATTAGAAAGGAAGACGTATGGCAGTATTAACTACATCTTTAGCGTTAAACCAGAACGAGATTACCTCTTCGTTGTTTAACCAAATTATATCACAACAAGTGTTCAGCAAAAATATTAGCGGCCTTCGTTCACTGGTCGAAAGACTTCGTGTCGATGGCACTCTATACGGCGACACTAAACTCTATGTTTCTACCGACATCTTAGAAGTATACGACTTCTCACAAAAAGGTAACAGCTCATTGCTCACGGTCACTGAACCACCTGCGCCTAAACTTGAAAAGATCGTTATCAATCAATTCAAACAAATCGCAGTTACAGTTTATCCTTATCTCCAAAAGAGAGCGTTCTCTGACGAGGGCACCTACGCTCAATTTATTGCCGTTGTGCTAGCCTGGTTAGGAGACACCAAACGGGTGTACGAAACCACGTTAGTCAACGCTTATGTTGGGACAGTAACGACAAACTCTACTATTAATGAGGTGGAGGTCGAGATGCCTGAGAAGGATCAAACCGCAGTTGATTTAGAAGAATCAGCTAATCGTTTACGTGCGATGGCTATTGGAAAGGCTTTGGCCGACTTAGAAGTCGCAATGGGCGATCCAAGCAGACTCTACAACGAATTAGGTTTCATGAGGGCTTATGACCTCAGTGACTTTATATTCGTGTGGAACAGCGCCTACTCAAATGAAATTCGCGCCGTGGACCTTCCAACGATTTTCCACAAGGACAGTGTCGTAGCTGCCTCTGCGGATCAATTTGTATTACCCAGCCATTATTTTGGGAATGTCAGCTCAGCTACTACCACGACTGCTAATCACCGTGCTTTACGTCCTATGAAAGTGGACGGCGTATTTTATCAAGCAGGTCAACTTATTGCTACAGGCAAAACGGTCCCTGCTAATAGCACCTACATCGCCGATGACACAATCATCGGTAAATTAGTCCACAAAGAAGCTATTCCATTTATGTCAGCATTCAGCGTGGGTACTTCATTCTATGACCAACAAAAACTTCGTGAAAATCACTGGTTAACCTTTGGTCACAATACTCTCGACTATATTCGCAACTTCCCGATTATCACACTCGTGGAAACCAACCCAGCTTAATAGTCAGACAATAAGGAGGTAGATTATGAAAAAATTCAAGGATATATTACGAAACAGTGCTGATATTATAGTGCTTATTATATCCACTCTCGTCTACCTCCTTTTCTCGTTCGTTAATTTTGTTGACGGCTCATTCACAGTTAAAGACTTTTCGGATTACACCACTGTTCAATGGGTCATGTTTGCTCTCACTATATTACTCCCTACTTTTTTGGGAGTCTTGATCAACATGTCTTTTCGGAATTTAGCGTATAAAGCCTATTTGTCGAATCCTTTAGTTAAAGAAATGAAAGAGGAGATATTAAAATTATCTCTCTTAGGACGGAACGTCAAAAGAAAACTTACGATGGAACAATTTATAAAGGCCCGAAATCGTAAAGATATGTTGATCAAGACTTTCATTGGTCTTATAGTTAGTGCGATGAGTGTTAACTTATTGCTCCAACTAAACTGGAACAACGTAGTAGCAACCATATTTAACCTCCTTATGTGGTTGCTACTCGGGTTCTTCAATTACGCCACCGTGTTAGAATACGGTGAAACAGACGGAATAGAAGCACTGGCTCTCGAATTAGAAGAAGCCAGAGAAAGGAATAAATCTAATGGCCACACTAAGACTATTTAACTATATCTACGGCAATTATAATGATCAGAGAGTCGCCGACACTACCGATTTGGCTGGAGAATTTGATGCCTCTCTCGCTGTATTTGAACAAGAGGATGTTAATGTGTCTTACAACGATGGGTTAATGATAACTCTGGTCGTAAATATAGAGGATAATCTGATAGAGAGTGTTAACTACGCTACTATAACAGATGGAGATGTGATCAGACCTTTTTATGTTTTATCCTATGCTTATTTAAGAAAAGGACAATATGAGATAGCTCTCAAACTGGACACCGTGTTGTACAAATTAAACTTTATTAAAAATGCGAGAGGCAACGTGTTCAGAGGGTTCGTTGATAACGACAACCCGGTTATTTATAATAATGAAGGGATTGAAGTCACCCAAGTTAAAACCGCCGAATACCCCTTGTATCCTTTAATCAATAACAGAAAAGCGGACATAGGGTGGTATGCTGTATATGCAGACCGCAAATTGGGCACTTCTCCTGACGATACTGGCAAGATGCAGTTTAAATTGTCCAACAATGCCATTATAGCGGATGAAACGTATGGGTGGTTAGATAATTACCCCTTCTCTAAATATGTAAATAATCCCACCTTATTCCACAGCATATCGGAATCTCACGTGTTGCAAAACGTGACTAGTGGTCCTTATAAAAATGATTACGACAGTTCGGTTCAGTGTTATAAACTGAGTAGCTCGGGAGTGTCCCAATATAACGGATATGAAGTTATTCTCTCACGCGCGGTTTTTGTTATGATGTGGGATGCTTATGCAAAATTCTTCCTAGACGGGTGGATGAAGCAACCCGTGGAGTACTATGATACTGGTAGATATTATTCTTTTATCGGGCGTAGTGGTGGCGATATGTGGGGCGAAGGCATATACCGCAACAACCCTTCTGACCCTATTTATGATATTAAAAATTCGAACCTTATCGGTAAATATCATCTCAAAAAAGCCGACTTGGAATCAAGACAATCGTGGAAAACTCTTACCATCCCTGCTGCTGACCAAAAAACCCGCAGTCAAATAGAGTCGGAAAACGGTAAAGTGCTTAAAATAGGGACGCGCTATTATAGAGTCTCGGTTAAAACTGTTAGACATCCGGATACTTTGGTAAGAGGTAATTCTAATGACTACATCCAAACCTTTTTAAAAAATAAAATATTCAGCGGATCCTCGGTCGAGCCTGTAGAAGACGTGTTATTAGACGAGCTCAATCAGGAAATAGCTGACTTTACCGAATTGTATTCGGAAAGTCATCAACGTGACCCTGGTATAGTGAACCATTTAATTATGTCTCATGAAGTGAGTTTAACTCTTGAAGAGATCGATGACATTGGTAGCGGTGTTTTTTTAGGGACATACGGAGGTGGTGGGACTTCCCTTAAACCTGGTCCGAGTGAAGAACCTTATAAGTTAATACTATTACCTTACGGCAAACTACGCGTAATCAACCATGAATCGGACAAGGAGATAGTGGTAACCGAATCTATAGTTAAAAACATAGTGAGTAATCTAATTCACGATTACCCGGGTGCCATATACGATGTTCAAAAAATACCCTACGCTCCTATTAAACTAACCAGTTATTTCATAGTATATCCGGACGGATATACACAAGTAATCGGGGACAGCGATAGGGGTGAAATGTATATCTTATCAGAGGGCGACCAGCCTTACGCCGTATTCTTCAACGCTGAGAAAACCACCGGAACTTTAAATATCAATAGCAACATACCATACAAGGGCTCAGGAGACCGTAAATTGGACACTGTTACTCTTAAATCGAACATAATATCCCCTTCACACAAGACGGTGGCTGAGTATGAATACGTCAAAAATAATTATGGATCAAGATTTGTGGTTACTATTGATTTAAAACCTTACACACCTTATTTCAATATAGATTTCGTGGCTGACGATCAGGGGGTATTCTTCTCCGATTATAATGACGGTAGAGGAATAAATATCGCCGAGGATTTCTCGCTTACCATGTTCACTGATGAATTTGAAGCATATAAACGCAACAATTCAACTTATCTGCAAGCATTCAACTCGCAACTAGATTATCAACAAGCCATGCTGGACTTGCAACAACGTAATGAACTCACCCGGAATGAAATTGATAAAGAACAAGCCTGGGTCAATTATGGCATAAGTGCAGCAGGTGCTGTGGTCAACACAGCTGTTGGTGTGGGGGTCGGAGTTGCAACAGGAGGTATAGGATTAGCTGTAGGCGGAGTATCGGCGGCTAAATCAGGAACTGGATTAATAACCGGTGCTGCTCAAACCCACCTCGACAATAAATTCCGCGACCGCAAAATCGTACTTCAACAAGGGTTCGCTAAAGATCAGCTTGCCTTGCAACAAGCGCAGGCTAAAGAACAGTTCCAAATGGGCCTGCAGAACATTCAAAATCGTCCTGCCAGACTTGACAAGGTTAGTGGTGTCACCGCTCTACAACGCAAGGTGCCTTATATTGCTTTGTATGACACTGCACAGTCTGAAAAGGAACGTTTAAAACAATACTTCCAATTTAACGGTTATAATATTAATAAAATAGATATGTTGGGTAATTACATCGACACCAATAGACCTATGAGTTATTTAAAAGCCACTATTATCGAATCAAATGAGTCGGTAAATAATACAATTTTACAAGATATCAATCAAAGATTATCCGTCGGTGTATATTTCATGAAAGGAGTTTAATTTATGGATTTAGTAAAACCAGGGACATTAAAGTGGATCGGTGCCTCTGATATCAGCTTAATAAGCCCTATGAAGGCATCCGAATTCAAGGCCGATTCCAAACTACGTGATGCCCTGATTATCAAAGACCGCCAACAAGCACTAGCCCGATTTAAATGGAATTTAGACCCGGGCCAATCAGGACTCGAGATTAATTTCGAACCCTTGATGCTAGAGTCGATGATATTCGAAAGAGGCTTCATAGGTGCAGGAGTCGTCGAACCCGGGGTCCTTGACATCTTCCCCGTGGCGTGGTGCGGTGGACTAGACCGCTATGCACGAATGAAAAAGATGAAGCCCGTATTCCCTACAGGGATAGACAAAGAAGGAAAGATGACCGAGGCTCCTTTTGATAAAGAGTTCGAAATTGTGTATCTGCCACGCAAGGCCGACACTCGCAAAGGAGAAGAATACGGTGCAGTCTTATTCGACTACACGCCTGCTGGTAGTCGCACGGGATTAAAACCCCGCATGTATGTTCAACAAGAAATCGTGCAAGAAATGTCCAACCTGTACAACGTGAGCCTAGTTAACCTGTTCAACTCTGTCGCTATTGCAAAGTACCGCATAGGAGATGCCGATCAGGCCGATGCTATTGAGGATCAATTAAGAAAATTGACTGAGGACATTCTAGCAGGCAAATACTACCAAGTGTTGAAAACGACAGGAGAGATCCAAGACTTGACCAACCCTGCCAAATACAACGGTCAAGAATATTGGCAATCCTTCAACAGTCTGGACAATTTGAGATTAGGGTTCCTTGGACTGGTAAACACTGGTGCGTTTAATAAAAAAGAACGCAAATTAGAAGCTGAATCCAACGTGGAGTCCACTAACTCGGACTACGTGAAGGACAATTCACTTCAAGAAAGACAAAAATGGTGTGATGCACTAAACAGCATATACAATACCAATTTCTCCCTGGAAGCTGTGAAACAGGAAATAGTAGCAGGTGAAGAAATGGATCCTATGAAGGAGGAGACAGATGATAACAAAGAAATATCCGAGGTTTAGGGAAATCTTCCCCGATTTAGACACTTTCAACGACTGGATGGCCTCTCTCGGGGTAACCATCTCTGATCCTGAAGTGTTCTCCCACCTGTCAATTAGGTTTGGTGGGGACAGATTCGCTTATTCCTCAATCAGTGTGGCTGTATCTAAAATGGCCCAAATACTTGCCGTTGAATACCCTGCCTATAAACAACGCAAAGAAACAGCTGAGCTTATTTACGCTCTAGATCTCGAAGAATTTAAGAAAGGGACGATATCAATTAATAACACCGCGGAAAACCCAAACACCGATCCTGCCACCGATGCTTTGGACCCTTTACCCTTCATTAACGCTCAAGTAGTAGCTGGTGTGAAACTCAGTGAATTTGAAGGTTTGCAACGCAAATATCGAGCGGTTTACACTAATTATCTCAACCAATTTCTAGACAAATTCGACGACTTATTTTTCAAAATTATCCCAGAAAGCGAGGATGTACTCCTATATGATTGAATTAATTGAACAATATAGTAATCAAATAGCCATGATCTTAACCGCCATTATCCCCGCTCTCACCGCTCTGGCCGCTCTTTTGGCCATCGTGCGCAATGTACGGGGCTCGGAGAGGCGAATGTTAGAGCAGACCAGAGCAATGGCTAAAGAAACCACTTACATTAAACAGCTGGTCTCCACGGTCAACGATTACGGCCACCAAGTAGAAGAATACAACAAGAGAGTGAGTGCCTTAGAGAATAACATCTCCTTGTTAACTCAGGAGATTGCGTATCTAAGAGCCGAGAGGTCCAAAAATGCTGAAAATAATATTCTTTAAATTCTTATCCTTAATGTGCTACATCGTACCAATAGGAATATTAATCCTAGTGTTCCGCGGCAGCTTATTTAAATCCAACGCGAATTCATTTAGTCTCATATTCTCCGTCATCATAGGGCTAGGAGCGGCGGGACTTATTACCGGGTTGGGTCTCCACAAAATCAAATCCTTATATGTATTATTAGCCGGCGCATTACTTGCCTGGCTTCTCAACACAGACATTGACACCCGTGTCTTCTATTTAGCCCCTCTATTTATAGGGGCTGGGATGTTTGTGGATGAAATCTTAATTAGCCCTATTTATAAAAAATTAGTCATCACTTTGAAAGGAGATAAATAATGATTAATATAAATAATATCAAGACCATGCCTCAATCAATAGATTACCTTAACCGCGTGATTTTAGGCATGTCGGAGACAAATCAGGTCATACCAAAAGCCTACACTTCGGTTTTCCCCGTTCAAGAAAGACTGGACGATCTGGAAGAAAAATCAAACGA
>FZPS01000064.1_pt41 | contig 11355 bp, 12 predicted proteins | sample 1817821 | NCBI WGS metagenome assembly FZPS01 (sample SAMEA104158645, study PRJEB21678) | metagenome | place: Germany | collected 2015-04-21 | reverse complement strand
CATCTGGCTTCCATCCCCCAAATCCGCACGCCCTGGATCGATCCCCGGGCGGTGAGCATCTACAATCAATATACACTGGTCTGCGAAGACCGGGATGGTCTGAAGAAGCACTTGCAGTCCAAAGAGATAGGCTGTGCCATCTACTATCCGCTGCCTCTGCATCTGCAGGAATGCTTCGCCGAACTGGGCTACAAGGCCGGTGACTTGCCGGTGGCGGAGAAAATGTCTGCCAGCGTGCTTTCCATCCCTGTTTACCCGGAGATTTCCGATATTCAGAAACAGTATGTGTGCGATTCAATAGTAGAATATTATAGAGGCTGAGTTATGAAACTGATAGTTTGTATAAAACAAGTCCCCGATACCACGGAGATTAAGATCGACCCCGTCACCAACACCCTGGTGCGGGAAGGTGTGGAAAGCATCCTGAATCCTTTCGATGCCTATGCCATCGAAGAGGCGGTGCGCCTGAAAGAGCAGCACGGCGGCAATATCACCGCCATCTGTATGGGGCCTCCCCAGGCAGAAGCTACGCTGCGCGAGGCGGTGTCTTTGGGAGTGGATGACATCATCCTGCTCTCCGACCGCAAATTTGCCGGAGCGGATACCTGGGCAACCAGCTACACCCTGGCGGCGGCCATCCGCAAGCTGGAAGGCGCTGACCTCATCCTCACGGGGCAGCAAGCCATCGATGGCGATACAGCCCAGGTGGGGCCGGGCATCGCCGCCCATCTGAACATCCCCCAGACCTGCTTTGTGCGCAAGATCGAAGAGGTCAGCTCCTGCAACATCACCCTGCAAAGGCTGATGGAAGATGGCAGCGACCGCATCCGCATCAAGCTTCCTGCCGTGATCTCTGTGGTCAAGGAGATCAACACTCCCCGCCTGCCCTCCCTGCGCGGCAAACGCAACGCCAAGAGCGTGGAACTGAAGGTGTGGAACGCCGACGATCTGGGCCTGGACGAGAAGGATATCGGCCTTAATGGCTCACCCACCCAGGTGCTGAACATCTTTACCCCCAAACACGAGAAAATCACTCAAAAGTTTGAAGGAAATTCCGATGAAGCGGTGGAACTGATCGTGAAGTCTTTGCACGATCTCACCAAGGGAACCTGAAGCGATGCTGAAATACCCGCAGATAAGCCCGGACATCGTGCAGTTCAACCTGTTTGGATTGGATCTGCATATCCGGTGGTATGGCTTCTTTTATGTGCTCAGCTTTATCATAGGATACATATTCTATCGCCGCATGCTAAAGATCAGAGGCCTGCATCTTTCCAAAGAGCATTACGAGGGGCTGATCTTTGCCATCATGCTGGGCGTGGTGCTGGGCGGCAGGCTTGGCTATATCCTGTTTTACAACCTGCCCTACTATCTGCGGTATCCTCTGGAAATCTTCAGCGTTTGGGAAGGGGGAATGTCTTTCCACGGCGGAGCTTTGGGCGTGATCATCGCTGGCTGGGTCTATCTCAGGAAGCATAAACTCAGCTTCTATCCCCTGGCTGACGCCGCCATGCCTTTGGTCGCCATCGGCCTGGGTCTGGGACGCTTGGGCAACTTCATCAACGGCGAATTGTGGGGCAATGTGACCACTGTGCCTTGGGGAATGGTCTTTCCCGGGGCGGGTGATCTGCCCCGGCACCCCACTCAGCTCTATGAGTTCTTCCTTGAGGGGGTGGTGCTGTTCATCGTCACCTATCTGATTCTCAGGCGCTGCAAGAAGGATGGCATGGGCTTTTGGAGCTTCATCGGCCTCTATGGGGTGTTTCGCTTCCTGATCGAGTTTGTGCGCGAACCGGATGATCTGGATGTTTACCGCGAATATGGTTACTTTCTGGGCTTCATGACCATCGGGCAGATACTCAGCCTGCTCATGATCATAGCCGCGGCCATCGGCATCTGGAGCCTCTATCGACAAAAACCGGAGTCTAACGAATGAAAACCAAGTTTCGCTTGATCATATCTCTGCTTTTGGCGGCGCTGCTGCTAACCTCCTGCGCCACTTTCAGGGCTCCCACTCCGCAGGACATCCTGCGGGCGGAACTGCTCAAGTGGAAAAACTTCTCTGCGGAAGGCGTGATGGAGGTCAACTACTCCTTCATCTCTCTGCGCAAGATGTTTTCCGTAAACAAGACGGGCGACGAATTCCGGCTGGATATGCTGGATGGAGGCATCATGGGCATCAATCCCGAGCCGCTGATGAGCCTTTACATGGGGCCTTATCTTTCTTTGAAGATACCGATCTATCCCGATCTGGAGCAGATTGCCGCCAGCCTGGACATCCAGAGCAATCCCCTAGCCTTCCTCAAGGATACCGATGGTATCGTATCCCGCTATGGAAACGAGATCATTGCCAACCACAAGGTTAGCATCGGCGATGCCGACCTGAGCTTCAACGAGCGTTTGCAGCTCACCCGCATCGACATCCGGGACGTGGACAGCAGCCTTGAAGTGGCCTACAGCAAAAAAGGCGATCCGGACATAGTGACTTTTAACCTGGAAAACAAAGCCACCCTGAAGCTGCTGGTGGACAGCATCAGCTACGGGCAGGCGGAGGTAAGCCCCTTGCCCAAAAGCCAGCCCGCTCCCCTGAGTGACGATCTGCTCAAACTCATGGACAAACTTTTATCCCCGCGAGGAAAATAACAGCCATGATCAGCCGCTACACCCTGCCCGAAATGGAACGTATCTGGACCCAGGAGTACCGCTATGAATGCTGGCTGGAAGTGGAACTGGCCGCCGCGCGCGCCATGCACGACCTGGGCATCATTCCCGATGCCGACTGGGAAAACATCTCCGGCAAAGCCGACTTCAACAGCGAAAGGATCGATGAGATAGAGGCGGTCACCCGTCACGACGTGATCGCTTTCCTGACCAATGTGGCGGAAAACGTGGGCGAAAGCGCCCGCTGGATACATTTTGGCCTCACTTCCTCGGATGTGTTGGATACCGCCACCGCCTTGCAGCTCAGACAGGCGGGAGAACTGATCCTGGCGGAGCTGAACCGCTTGGGCGAAACCCTGAAGCTCAAAGCCCGCCAATACCGCAACACCCTCTGCATGGGGCGTTCCCACGGCATCCACGCCGAACCAACCAGCTTTGGCCTCAAGTTTGCCCTCTGGTATGAGGAGACCCAGCGCAACATCCAGCGCCTGCAGGCAGCCATCGCGACGGTCTCGGTGGGCCAGTTCAGCGGCGCGGTGGGCAACTTTGCCCATCTGGATCCCCAGGTGGAGGAACTGGCCTGTAAATATCTGGATTTGGAGCCTGTGAAGGTTTCCACCCAGGTGATCCAGCGCGACCGGCATGCCAGCTTTTTGTGTGAGCTTGCCCTGATTGGATCGCTGTTGGAGAAGATCGGCATGGAGGTCAGGCATTTGCAGCGCACCGAGGTGCAGGAGGCGGAGGAAAACTTTGGCAAAGGCCAAAAAGGCAGCTCCGCCATGCCCCATAAGCGCAATCCGATCATCAGCGAACAGCTTTGCGGCCTGGCACGTGTCCTGCGCTCCAACGCCCTGGCAGCCATGGAAAACAACGCCCTCTGGCACGAGCGCGACATCTCCCATTCCAGCGTGGAACGGGTGATCCTGCCCGATTCCTGCATCCTGGCCCACTACATGCTTTCCAAAGCCTGCGGCCTGATCAATAACCTGGTGGTCTATCCCCAGAACATGCAGGCAAATCTCGAACTCACCAATGGCCTCGTTTTTTCCCAGGCCTTGCTTCTGCACCTCACTCAAAAGGGGCTTTCCCGGGAAAAGGCCTACGAACTGGTCCAATCCAACGCCATGCGCTGCTTTGAGACCGGCAAGCCATTCATCCAATACGTCCTGGCGGACGAGCGCATCACCAGCCTCCTGCCCGCCGCCGAGATCAAAGACATTTTCGATTACGACCGGTATCTGCGCAATGTGGATGCCATCCTGAAGCGCTGTGGAATCATCTGAGCGCCCAACCCCCGAACGCAGATTTCTGCAAGGAGAAGTCATGAAGACTATAATTAGCGCCCTAATCCTGCTGGCCATTCTGCTGCCGGCGGCATTGATCGCGGAAACACACTCCATCAAAGGATTGTGGTTCGATGAAAATAAAACCAGCAAGATCGAAATCTACCAAAGCAATGCTGGCAAATTCTATGGCAAGATCACCTGGCTCAAAGCGCCTAACGACGCCAAAGGCAAGCCCCTCACCGACAAAGAGAATCCAGATCCCAAGCTGCGCAACCGCCCCCTGATCGATCTCGTGATTCTGAGCGGACTGGTGGACAAAGGCGACAACAAATACACCAACGGCACCATCTACGACCCCGAATCCGGCAAAACATATTCCTGCAGAGGCGAGCTGACCAGCGAGAACGTGCTCAAGCTGCGCGGCTATATCGGTTTGCCGACCTTGGGTAGATCAACGGTCTGGACCAGAGCCACCAAGTAAAGACATCGACTGCCGCCGTTTGCCCGGAGCCAACAAGCTCCGAAACAGCGCAGGGAGGATAGTATGCCCGCTAAAACCAGCCAGTTTCTGCTTTCCGACGCCGCCAGCCTGAGGCGGTTCAAGCTGCTCCAGTTTCGCAGCCAGATGCCTGCCCTGCTACTTTTGGTGCTGGCTCTGGCGCTCAACTACATCTTTCCCTCCGCCAATCTCTACAATCTGGCGCTGTTGCTGGCCATCGTTGCCATCGCCTGGTTCCTCTACCTCGCGCTTTGCTATCGTTACAGGCAGCGCATCCCCATCCCGCCCGAGGGTTCGCTGCTCTCGCCGGTGCAGGGCAGGATTCGCTCCGTGCAAGGCAACGGCGACATCACTCTGGTAAACATCCGCAAGATGGTGTTTGACAGCGTCGAGATTCGCAGTCCCCACCAGGATTGCACCCTGGAGGACGGCGTGCTGCACCTGCCCTCGGCAGCCGGAAAGATCAGCTTCCGCTTCAATATCCCCAGGGTTATCTGGTTCGATGATCCCGACTTCAGCACGGGCAACATCATCGGAATGGCCGTGGGAGCGGGAAACTGCACCATCACCCTGCCCGGCAACCTGGATCTTGACCTTAAGCCCGGGATGGCGTTGGATGCAGGGAATCCCATCATTTCCAATCTACAGGAAGCGGACGTGAGAACCAGGCCGGAGCGCCAGGTGGTTTTGGAAGCGCTGGCTGGTTTTGATGAGGAAAGCACCGAGACATGAACAGGGAGGTTTTTTGCGAAACAACGCTTTATTGATTGTATTACTATTGATTGTTGCCGGAGTGGCGCTTGTCTCCGCTGGTTCCGTCGTTCACGACACCGTTGATGACGCTGAACTGGCAGAGGCCTCGGGACTGGCTTCCAGCCTGCTCACCCCCGGTATCCTTTACACCCACAACGATTCCGGCGGCGCTCCAACCGTCTATACCCTCAACCGCCGCGGCCTGGTGCCTGCCAAGATCAACCTGCAAGGCGTCAGCAACCGCGACTGGGAAGACATTGCCGTGGCCCGCGATCCCCGCACCCAAAAGCCCTGTGTGTATGTGGGCGATATCGGCGACAACTCCGCGCGCTACAAGTCTGTATTTGTCTATCGCTTTGAGGAAATACCCCTGGAAGATACGCTGATGAGCGTGTCCAGGATTGATAAATATGAGATCGCCTACGAGGATGGCCCCCGGGACGCCGAAGCCCTGCTGGTGGATCCCCGCAGCGGCGACATCTGCATCATCAGCAAACGCGAAGAGCAGGTGGGAGTCTATCTGGTTCCCTATCCCCAATCCACCGACAAGGTGAACCAGGCCAAAAAGATCGCCACCCTTCCTTATAGCTGGGTGACCGCGGCGGACATCTCCCCCAATGGAAAGTATATCCTGGTAAAGACTTATACAAACATCTACCGCTACAAAAGATCAGGTTCCCAAACGCTTGCCCGGGCTTTCGCGAAAAAGCCGAAAATCATGCCCTACAAGCTCGAACAGCAGGGCGAGGCCGTGGCATGGGACCACAAGGGCAAAGGCTACTTCACCCTCAGCGAAAGGGTTGGCAGCACACCCGCGGAGCTTTATTACTACAAATAACCCGGCAGCTTAAACAGGTTTGGGACGGTTCGCCTGACCCGCTTTTCCGGGCGCGGGGAAGAACTGTCTTTATTCGGCTGGCATAGCACCAATTATTTATGGGGGGACACTATTTTATTGGGAGTAACAGACATCCATGTGTGATAACGCAAGCGATATGTTGTTGGCGGACAAGCTTCAACGCGCCCTCATTTGCAACGTGGCATCAGGTGTGGGTTAACCTTGGGTCAACCTTATAATTTATAAGGATGACCTAAGGATGATGGCCTGAATTTTTTTAGCCTCAAATGGCAGGGATATGGGAAAGAGATTGGGGCGCCCCGGTCTTCCAGGTGGGGATAGCGGCACGCAAATCCGGCTATTGCCGCTTGTCAGGCAGGGTTTTTCCAATATCATATCATTTAGATATGACATAAAGGCAAGGATAAGATGAAAAAACAGATCAACATTGGCATTGACGGGATGCACTGCGCCACCTGCAGCGCGCGCACCGAGAAGGCGCTGGCGGAACTGGAGGGAGTGAGCGCGGTTCATGTAAACCTGGCTCTGGAAGATGCTTCCGTGGAGTATGATGACAGGCACGCCGGCCCGGCTGATTTCGAGCGGGTGATCCAGTCGCTGGGGTTTAGCGTGCGCCAGGAGATCAGCATCGGCGAGGACGAGCAGGTTGCCAGGATGAAAGACGCCGAGCGCAGGATGTGGATCATGTGGGCGCTTGCGCTTGCCGTAATGGCCTTGATGTTGCCTCTGATGCTGCTGCGGCTGGAGCCTGCCTGGCATCACCTGGGGATATGGGCGATTTTTGGCCTCACTTTGCTGGGCATGCTGTTCCCGGCACGGGCTGTGTATGTTTCCGCCTTCAAGAGCCTCCGCGGCGGCAGCGCGAACATGGACGTGCTGATCGCCCTGGGCACTCTCGCATCCTTTTTGGTGACTCCGCTTTCGCTGGTGGTCAAAGGCATCAATCCCCACGATTTCAGCGGGATAGCCACCATGATCCTGGCCTTTCATCTCACCGGGCGTTATCTGGAAAGCAGGGCACGCGGCAAGGCGTCCGAGGCCATCCGCAAGCTGCTGAACCTGGGCGCAAAAACGGCGCTGATCCTGCAGGATGGGGTGGAGACCGAGATTCCCATTCACAGGATCAAGGTGGGCGATGTCTGCATCGTGAAGCCCGGCGCCAAAGTGCCCGCGGACGGGGTGATCATACAGGGCGAGGCCAGCCTGGATGAATCCATGGCCACCGGAGAGTCGATGCCGGTGTTTCGCAGAGAGGGAGACAGAGTGATCGGCGCGACCGTGAATCTGGATGGTTATTTTCAGGCTCGGGCGGAAAAAGTGGGGCAGGAGAGCTTTCTGGCCCAGGTGGTCAAAATGGTGCAGGAAGCGCAGCATTCCAAGGTGCCAATCCAGCTTTTGGCAGACCGGGTGACCTCGGTTTTCGTGCCCATCGTGCTGGTTCTGGCGGCGGCAACTTTTCTGGCCTGGTTGCTGTTCCCCTCACAAATGGCAGCGATCGGCGGCTTCTTCAGGAGCATCATTCCCTTGAACACTGCCACCAGCGGCTTGGCGGCGGCGCTGATGGCGGCAGTGGCGACCCTGGTGATCGCCTGTCCCTGCGCGCTTGGACTGGCCACGCCCACGGCTTTGATGGTGGGCAGCGGGATGGGCGCGGAACGGGGCATTCTGATCCGTAGCGGGGAAGCCTTGCAGAGGATGAAGGATCTGCGGGCGGTCGTGTTTGACAAGACCGGCACCCTAACCCACGGCAAGCCCAAGCTGCTGAAGGCGCAGGGGATTGGCATTGCGGATGAGGAAGCCCTGGCCCTGGCTTACAGCCTGGAGGCTGCCAGCGGGCATCCGCTTTCCAGGGCCATTGTGGCGGCGGCACAAGCCGGAGGCCTGCAGCCCAGGCCGATAGAGGAATTTACCAGCCTCCACGGCAGGGGAGTTACCGCTTTGCTGGAGGGAAGAAAGCTCTGGCTGGGAAATAGAGCCTTGCTGGAGGAACTGGATATCCCGGTTCCGGAACCAGATCAGACCGATACGGGCCTGCGGCATGCCACTCAGGTCTGGCTGGCTGATTCGCGGGGAGTTTTGGGAGCATTCTGGTTGGCGGACACCATTAGGCCCGAGGCGGAACGGGTGGTGAAACAACTGGCGGAGATGGGAATAACGTCTGTCCTCTTGAGCGGCGATAACAAACAAATAGCAGACGCGATCGCGGCACAATGCGGGATCAGCAGGGTTCGCCATCAGGCCATGCCTGTCGATAAAGCCAGGATTGTTCAGGAATTACAGGATGAATACGGAACCGTGGCCATGGTGGGGGATGGCATTAACGACGCCCCCGCGCTCAAGCAGGCGGATATCGGCATCGCTATGGGACAGGGCACGGACATCGCCATCGAGGCGGCGGATATCACGATCCTGCGTGATAATCTGGAGCTTATCCCCCTGGCGGTCAGGCTGTCTTTGGAAACCTTCCGCAAAATCCGCCAGAATCTGTTTTGGGCTTTCTTCTACAACCTGATAGCCATACCCCTGGCCGTTTTCGGCGCGCTGCATCCTGTTCTGGCAGAGATCGCCATGGCGAGCAGTTCGGTGACCGTGGTCACCAACGCCAACCTGCTGCGCCGCAAGCTGCGCTGAGCGAACCTTTTTAGCGGTATATGGAAAAGGGGAGGAACGCTTCCTCCCCTTGTCGCTTGTATCGGAAATGAGGTTTAGAACAGTGAGTAGCTGAAGCCCAGGCCGAGGATTTCCTTCCACTGCACCTTGTTGTTGACCTGCTTGTCCCTGTCATATACGATGTCAAAGGAAAGGTTGGCGCTCAAGAGGCCAAAAAGCTTGGTGGAGAGCATGTTTTCCCAGCGGTAGTCGGTTTCTTTCCAGTAGCCGTTGGGGTCTTTTTCGCTGTTGAAGACTGCCTGATACACGGACAGTCTGGAATTGTAACTGGCTGCCGCGTCGCCGAAGACCTTTTTGAACTCCGCGACTGCTTCCGCGCCGCCGTCCACAGGGGTCACATCCAGCTTGCGGTCAACATTCTCGCGGATAGCCGCACCCAGGCGCAGCGAGAGCTTGGTCTTGTCCGCGTTGATGATGGATTTCATAATACCGGCGGATTCGGTGAACAGCATGGGGTTCACATAGTATTTCTTGGCTCCGCTTTCATCCACAAACTGTGATTCCATCCTGAGCGCCATGTAGGGGTCCACGAATGATTTGAGGGTGAATCTGAACAGGGATTCGAAGTCGATCTTGTCGGTGGATTTTTGGCCGCTGCCCCATTCCACTTCGCCGTCGCCGTCGATGTCGCCCTTTTCCTGATGGGTCTGGCCAAAGGCGAGCTTGAGGGTGTTTTTGTTGTTCAGCCATTCTTTCATCTGCTTCTGGGCAGTGGTGTTGGATTGAGCCACCCAGGTTACGGTGCTCTGTTCTGAACCGCTCCAGTTGTCTGAGTAGATGCCTTGGGTGAGGTTGATCAGGATGTCCGAATCCACTTCCCAGCCTTTTGCGGAAAGCAGGGACAGGCTGAATGCCACGAGGAAAAGTAGGGTGAGTTTTGCGAGTTTCATCTTTCTTTATCTCCTTGTCTGTTAATCAGCTTAAGCCCAGATGCCGGCTTCGGTGAAGGCGAGCTTTATCTTTTCCAGCAGAGCGGATTGCACGGCTCCCAAATCGGCGTTGTTGACATGGGCGGCGATGCCATATTTGACCTCCGCGGCGCTGGCGTCGGTGATGGCTACTTCAGGGGCGGGGTCTTTGAGGATGCGGGTTTCGGCGTTGATGATACCCTTGATCAGATCGCGGGCCTTGTTCATGTCTGTGTTGCCAGGCACCGCCACGCTCAGCTCCACCTTACGGGTTGGCATGGCGGAGAAGTTGGTGATGGCTCCGCCCACGATGGCGCTGTTTGGCACGATGATCTTTTTGTTGTCGCTGGTAAGGATGGTGGTGCTGATGATTCCGATTTCATGCACGGTTCCGGCCTGGCCGCCGGCGATCACGGAGTCCCCGATCTTGAAGGGACGCAGCCCGATCAGCATCACACCGGAGGCAAATTGGGACAGAGTGCCCTGCATGGACATACCGATGGCCAAAACGGCGGCGCTGACGATCACCATGAAGGAGGAGGTTTTGACCCCCAGGACGCTAAGCGCGGTCAGCACCACGATCAGCAGCATGAGGGCGTAAAGGATGTTGCTAACAAAGCTGGCGATGGTCACGTCAGACTTGCGGTGCACCATCATCTTGCGGATGCCTCCGGCGATGAGGCCGGCGATCCATTTGCCGATGAAGAAGATCAGTAAAGCGATGATGAGCTTTATTCCATAAACCTGGACGAACTTGAGTACCTTGTCCCAGAATTCGGGCCTGGCCAATTCCTCCGCTTTGGCGGCGGTATTGGTCATCACGGTATCAACTTGTAAAAGAATAGGCATAGTTTACTCCATTTTTAAGGCCAGTGGCCTGATTGTCTTATCAATGATCCGGCATATTAATATGCCATGATTCACTCCTGACATATAAATCATTATAACTTGTTTCTATACATATTGCAACAGTTATTTCCACTGAAATACCTGCAGCAAGCAGATTGTTTGCTGTAAACTCCCTCAGCCAAAAGGCGCCCTGACCGCTGTCAGCCTGCCAAATGAAGAGGGAAAAGGACGCCGGTTGCCGCCGGCGTCATCGTTGCTTATAACTCGGGATAAAGCGGGAATTTATCGGTAAGATTCCTCACCTCGGCTTTCATGGCAGCCAGGTATTCTTCGTCTTTATAATTGTCGCGCACTCTCTTGATAAAGCTGGCGATCAGCTTCATCTCGGCTTCGCCCATGCCGCGGGTGGTCACGGAGGGGGTGCCCAGGCGCACGCCGCTTGCCACAAAGGGGCTGCGGGTGTCGAAGGGGACGGTGTTTTTGTTGGCGGTGATGCCAGCCAGGTCGAGGGCTTCCTCCATCTTCTTGCCGCTGGGGCCGCCTTCTTCTTCGGTGCCCATATTCAGTAGCATCAGATGGGTGTCCGTGCCGCCGGAGACGAGCTTGAATCCGCCTTCCACCAAGGCTTTTGCCAGGGCCTGGGCGTTGTCGATCACCTTCTGCTGATAGGCCTTGAAGGAGGGTTGCAGGGCTTCATGGAAGGCTGCTGCTTTTCCGGCGATGGCGTGCATCAGGGGGCCGCCCTGGATGCCGGGAAACACCTTGCCGTCGATGTCGCCCTTTTCCTGATGGGTCTGGCCAAAGGCGAGCTTGAGGGTGTTTTTGTTGTTCAGCCATTCTTTCATCTGCTTCTGGGCAGTGGTGTTGGAT
>FZPS01000034.1_pt224 | contig 11355 bp, 8 predicted proteins | sample 1817821 | NCBI WGS metagenome assembly FZPS01 (sample SAMEA104158645, study PRJEB21678) | metagenome | place: Germany | collected 2015-04-21 | reverse complement strand
TACTGTAGAGCTCATCGCTCCTATCGCCATGGACAAGCAACTCCGCTTTGCTATCCGTGAAGGTGGACGAACTGTTGGTGCTGGTTCCGTAACAGAAATTCTTAATTAAGAGAGTATATATAAATGGCAAGGGAACTTATCACATTAGAATGCACAGAGTGCAAACAACGAAATTACGATACAGATAAAAACAAACGACTTCATCCATCTAGGGTGGAGCACAAAAAGTATTGTCCATTTTGTCGTAAGCACACTATGCACAAGGAAACTAAATAAGGAGTTTTAGGTCAGTAGCTCAATTGGTAGAGTAACGGTCTCCAAAACCGTCGGTTGGGGGTTCGATTCCCTCCTGACCTGCTTCTTCGGAGTTAAGATATGAGAAAATTTCAGCAATATATTAAAGAAGTGATTCAAGAACTAAAAAAAGTAACTTGGCCAACTTGGGAAGAGTTAAAAGGTTCTACTATGGTCGTCATTATTTTTAGCTTAATTATGGGTTCTTATATTGCTGGACTTGACTTCGGTTTGTCTTGGCTAGTAGAACGTTTTATAGGTCGTGGATAACAATATGCAAGATGTAAAAATGCAGTGGTTTGCAGTCCACACTTTTGCAGGGCAAGAAAATAAAATTAAACAGCATCTTGAGCTAATGATAGAACGCGAAGAAATCCAAGATAAGTTTGGTCGTATCTTGGTGCCACAAAAAACTGTAAAAGTAAGTTCTTCTGGCAAGAGAAAAGCAAGAACTAAGGTTTATAATTTATACCCATCTTATGTTATTGTAGAGATGATCTTAGATGAGCTCACCCAGCATATTGTGGCTTCTATTCCCGGTGTCACACATTTTAGTGGTGTTAGTCGTTTAAATAAAACTCCTGTTCCTTTGCGAAAAAGTGAAGTGGATCGCATTTTAGGTATAGAGTCAGATGATTTAATAGAAGACGAGATTATTCCATATACTATTGGAGATCAAGTCCGTATAAAAGAAGGTCCTTTTAAGGATTTTGAGGGCTCAATTAATGAAGTAATGGCAGATAAATCTAAAATCAAAGTAATGGTTTCAGTTTTTGGTCGTTCCACACCAGTTGAGCTTGCTTTTAACCAAGTCGAACCAAGTTCTTAATTGTATAGGCTTGAAATGGAGAAATAAAGTGGCAAAGAAAATTACAGGTTATATTAAGCTACAAATACCAGGTGGTGCAGCTAATCCATCACCTCCAGTAGGTCCTGCCCTTGGTCAAAAGGGTGTTAATATTATGGAGTTTTGCAAACAGTTTAATGCTAAAACTCAAGATGCAAAAGGAATGGTAATTCCAGTAGTGATTACCGTTTTTGCAGATAAAAGTTTTACTTTTATTACAAAAGTACCGCCAGTACCTGTTTTAATTAAAAAGGCTGTTGGCATAGATAAAGCTTCGGGTGAGCCCAATCGTAAAAAAGTTGGTTCTATCACTCAAGATCAAGTCCGGGCTATTGCAGAGCAAAAGATGCCGGATCTAAACACAATCGACCTCGAAGCAGCACAGCGTATGGTAGCGGGCACAGCTCGTTCTATGGGCGTAGAAGTTGTTAGCTAAGAGGCAGGTAATTCACCGTTATAGTGTCTGACAGGAAACACCATGTTCAGAGGAAAAAAATACAAAAATCTAGCGAAAGCAATCAATCGTAATCAACAATACGATTTAGCTGAAGCTATTCAAATACTAAAAAAATCCGAGATTAAATTCGATCAAACGGTCGAAGTTCATTTTAATCTTGGTGTGGACCCCAAACATTCCGACCAAGTGGTTCGTGGCACAGTTGTGTTGCCGCATGGCACTGGGCGCGATGTCCGTGTACTTGTCTTCTGTAAAGATAATAATCTTGAGGCAGCCAAGGAAGCGGGTGCTATCGACGCCGGTGGCGAAGACTTGGTGCAGAAAATCCAAGGAGGATGGCTAGAATTTGATGCCGTTATTGCTACTCCCGACATGATGCCGGTGATTAGTAGAGTGGCGAAAATACTGGGCCCTCGTGGATTGATGCCGAGTCCTAAAGCAGGTACAGTGACTCTTAATGTTGCTCAAACTGTTAAAGAACTCAAAGCGGGTAAAATTCAGTACCGCGTTGATAAAGGTGCAAATATTCACACGCCAGTTGGAAAGCTTTCTTTTGCTGAAGAACAACTTATCGACAACATTAAATCGGTAGTAGATTCAGTGATCAAAGCAAAGCCTCAAACTTCAAAGGGAACTTATATTAAAAGTCTCACTTTGACGGCGACAATGACCCCAAGCATTAAACTAGATTTAAGCTTGACACGATAGGAGTGAAACCATGAAATCTGTAGAAAAAAAACAACAGACTGTGGACGCCATCGTTGAGTCATTCAAAGATGCCACTGCGGTTTATTTGTTAAACTATCAAGGTATTACTGTTGAGAAAGATAATGCTCTTCGTCTTGAATTAAGAAAAAAAGGCGTTTATTATAGAGCAATAAAAAACACAATGTTAAAGCGTGTTTTTGAAAAACTCAACATTACTGGTCTTGATGATGTTCTTGTAGGTGCAACATCTGTGATGGTCGGTTTAGCCGAAGATCCATTGTTACCTGCTCGTGAAATCGAAGCTTTTCACAAAGCAAATCCTGGTTTCCTTGTGAGCAAGAGCATCTTCTTAGATGGAGAACTTTTACCTGGTTCAGAAATTGTTAATCTTTCAAAAATGCCAGACCGCCTTGGAATGATCGCACAGCTTGTGATGATTGCACTAAGTCCTGGTTCAACTATTGCTGGACAAATCAAAGCTCTTCAAGAAAAACTTGAAAAGGGTTCAGAAGAATCTCCAAACTCTTCAGAATCTTAAACACACTAACACGAAATCATTTAAACGGAATAATCGGAGAAACAAATCATGGCAACAGATATAAAGGCATTAGGCGATCAAATTGTGGGCCTATCCCTACTCGAAGCTAAAGAATTAGCTGACTATCTTAAAGAAACTCACGGCATTGAAGCTGCTAGTGGCGTCGCAGTTGTGGCCGCTGCTCCTTCAGAAGGTGCTGCAGCAGACGAAAAAACAGAATTCGATGTTGTTTTAGTAGAACACGGGGCTCAAAAAATGGCCGTTCTTAAAGCTGTTCGTACTATCACAGGTCTTGGTCTTAAAGACGCTAAAGATCTAGTTGAGAAACCAGATAGTCTAGTAAAAGAAGCAGTTTCTAAAGAAGAAGCTGAAAAACTTAAAAAGGAATTAGAAGATCTTGGAGCAAAGGTAGCTCTTAAGTAATGACATTTACTTTCTGATTTTACTCAAATAGCCTGCACTTTTGTGCGGGCTATTGGGGTTTATTTAGATTTTATAGCAAAATATGAATGATTCAAATGCAAAATAAGAAGAGAAATATGAACACTTTAAAACTTTCAAAGCCCTATTTTCCCTTATGTTGTCATTCCAATTCATGTTTTTTTATTCCATTGTTTTTTAGAATAAATTCTACGAGTTTTTCACAAAATGAGGTATTCCAATGACGGAGAGAAAAAGTTATTCCTCCAATAAGTTCAAGCTTGAACTACCATATTTAATAGAGGTTCAAAAAGCTTCTTATGAACAATTTCTTCAAAAGAATACGCCTATTCAAGATCGCTTGAATGTAGGGTTAGAGAGAGTCTTTCAGGATATTTTTCCTATTACTGATATTAAGGAGCTAAATTCCTTAAAGTATGAGGGCTATAATTTTGGAGTGCCTAAGTACGGTGTCGCGGAATCAAGAGAAAGAGGTTTGACTTACTCTATTCCTCTATATGCGAACTTATCTTTGCATCGTTTCGAAAAAGACGGAGAAGATACGCGATTAAAAGAAGAAATAAAAAACAATGTTTTTATTTGTGATTTACCTATCATGACGGACAATGGCACTTTTATAATCAATGGTGCTGAACGAGTGGTGGTGTCTCAGTTGCATCGTTCTCCTGGTGTGAGTTTTGATGAAGAAATCCTTCCAAATGGTCGTTCCGATTTTAAGAGCAGGATCATTCCTCATCGTGGTGTATGGGTAGAGTTTTTAACTAATGCAGATGCTCTTTATTTTGTAATTGATAGAAAAAAGAAAATTCCAGCATCTGTTTTATTGCGTTGTATTGGTTTTGAAACCACAGAAGAAATTCTAGATTTATTTTATAAAAATAGCGAAGTCATTGAAATAACAAAAGTGGATCCAGATCATTTGATGCATCGTATTATACGCAAAGATATAATAGATCATGAATCTGGAGAACTTATATTAGAGGCTAACACTGTTATTGATGACAAAAATATTGAAAGGCTTTTAGAGAGTGGAGTCAATGAAGTTTCATTGATTGCTCAAGAAGAAGATAGTCTTTTGATTCATAACACTTTGAATGTAGATAAGTGTAAAAACAAAGAAGAAGCCTTAAAACAAATTTATTTGATTACCCATCGTTCTCAAGAAGAAGCCCCCAACTTAGCGACTGCTGAAGCGTTTTTTGCAGAGTTGTTTTTTGAAGATCGTCGCTACGATTTGGGCGAAGTGGGTCGCTATCGTTTAAATGCTAAGGTTTACAACTCGATAACCGAAAAAATCATCATAGAAAATAAAAAATCAAAACCAAGTCTAGGCACCATGACCATGACAGAAGAGGATTTTCTTGCCATTATAATTTATATGGTTGGACTCTATGACGATGCTGAATATTATTCCTTAGATGACATTGACCATTTAGGCAATCGTCGTACTCGCTCTGTTGGAGAATTGCTAGCCAATCAAATGTCTATTGGTTTGAGTAGAATGAGTCGCGTGATTCGTGAAAATTTATTCACTTCACCTAGAGACGCAGATGCCATTACTCCTCGAGATTTAGTAAACACTCGAATGGTTAGTTCTGTGGTTCAAGCTTTCTTTGGTTCTGGTCAATTGTCTCAATTTATGGACCAAATGAATCCTTTAGCCGAACTCACTCACAAACGCCGTCTTTCGGCTCTTGGACCTGGCGGACTTTCTCGTGAAAGAGCCTCTTATGAAGTTCGTGATGTGCATTATACTCATTATGGCCGTTTATGTCCTATCGAAACCCCTGAAGGTCCAAATATTGGTTTGATTAGCTCTTTGTCCACTTTTGCTATAGTGAATCATTTTGGTTTTATAGAAACTCCATATCGTATTGTTGGTCTTTTAGCTTTTAAAAATTCAAAGGGCGAAGAGGTTTTCTTCCCAGAAGAAAAGTGGCATTTTACTTTGTTCAAAAGTTTTGTTCGAGAACCTCATTTATTTGTTTTAGAGGATTTAAGTGAAAGGCAAAAAGATCGTGTCCGCTTAAAACTAGACCATCGTCAAAGAGACCTCTTTAACTCTTTTGCAAATAAAGTTTTTGAATTTAAAGTGGGGGACACTTCTACTTTTGTTAAAAATGGAACCATTATAGAAGACTTTAATGGTAAAGCAGATTATGTTCAAGCTTCTAACGATGTAGAGCAAATAGTTTCTAGCTTTGTGGTTTATTTGACTGCAGACGAAGAAGATGCATACCAAGTGGCACCTGCTAGTACTAATTTAAACGATGAAAGTCGTTTCACAGAAGAATTTGTGGTGGTTAGAGCCCAAAGTGAATACCCTCATCTTTTAAATAAAGAGAGAATCGCTGTAGACGATAAGGAAACTCCTAGAGTGGATTTGATGGATATAGCACCTATGCAAATTGTTTCTGTAGCTGCAGGCCTAATTCCTTTCTTGGAACATGATGATGCAAACCGTGCTTTGATGGGTTCTAATATGCAACGCCAAGCTGTGCCTTTGTTGCGCTCAGAATCTCCAATAGTTGGAACAGGTTTAGAACGCAAAGCTGCGATAGATTCTGGAACGGTCGTTGTGGCTAAACACTCTGGTTTAGTGACTTTTGTAGATGCTACCCGAATCGAAGTAGAACATGGTAAATTGATTGATGATCAGTTTTATCCACTAGAAGGTTTAGGAGAAAATTTTGAGTTTTTAACACAAGATCCTATAGATATTTATACACTTCGTAAGTTTGAACGATCGAACCAAAATTCTTGCATTAATCAAAAACCCATAGTCACCGTAGGAGATTATGTTCAAGCTGGAGATATTCTAGCTGACGGCGTCTCTACCGAAAATGGAGAACTTGCACTAGGAAAGAATGTTTTAATTGGTTTTTTACCTTGGAATGGTTATAACTACGAAGACGCTGTGATTATATCAGAAGAACTGGTAATCAACGACACCTTTACTTCTATACATATTGAAGAGTATGAATTAGAGGTGCGAGACACAAAACGAGGACCAGAAGAATTAACTCGAGAAGTTCCTAATGTAGGAGAAGAAGCCGTTAAAGATTTAGATGAAAATGGCATCATTCGTATTGGAGCTGAAGTTAAATCAGAAGATATTTTGGTAGGTAAAGTCACTCCAAAAGGAGAGACGGAACTTTCTCCAGAAGAGAGATTGTTACGAGCTATATTTGGTGAAAAAGCCGGAGATGTTCGTGACTCTTCTTTAAAGGCTCCTCCAGGTATGAAAGGAGTGGTTGTAGACACACGCGTATTCAGTAGAAAAGACCGTTCAAACAAAAAAAGTAAAGAACAAGATCAAGAGAAAATCTACGAAATTCGTGAGCGCTTTCAGCTTGAAATGGACCGTATTAAAAACACCAGTCGAGAACATTTATTTAGAATATTAGGTGGAAAGACAACGGGCAAAATTTTAAGTTATGAAACCAATGAAAAGTTGGTTCCAGAAAATCAGACCATTACAGAACAGACTTTTGCTTATATTGATATTACAGATATTTCTTTGAAATCGACTTTTACACAAGACAGTCAAGAGCTTCAAGATAAAGCGATTAAATTAGTAGATGCAGCGAGAAACGCATTGGAAGATTTAACGCACAATATGGAAAAAGAAATTGATAAAGTGACCAAAGGAGATGAGCTTAAACCAGGAGTTTTACAAACGGTTAAGGTTTACATCGCCACAAAACGCCGTTTATCTATAGGTGATAAAATGGCGGGTCGTCATGGTAACAAGGGTGTAGTATCCAAAATAGTCCCAGTAGAAGATATGCCTTTTACAGAAGACGGTCGTCCTTTACAGATTTTGTTAAATCCATTAGGTGTACCTTCTCGTATGAACATTGGTCAAGTATTAGAAGTTCATTTAAGCTGGGCTGCAAAAGTCTTAGGCTTTAAGGTAGAAACTCCTGTTTTTGATGGAGCATCTTTTGACGAGATCGTATCAGAATTAAAAGAAGCATATGCAAAAGAACCCATTGTGGATTATGAAATGAATGCCGACGAAAATAAAGTGATTGGTAAAGCCAAACTTTATGATGGTCGTACAGGAGAAGCTTTTTTGAATCCAGTGACGATTGGTTATATGTATTACTTGAAACTAGATCACTTAGTGGATAATAAAATACATGCTCGTTCTATTGGATCGTACGCACTGGTGACTCAACAACCTTTAGGTGGAAAAAGTCAATTTGGTGGACAACGATTTGGAGAAATGGAAGTGTGGGCATTGGAAGCTTATGGAGCAGCCTATACACTTCAAGAGCTTCTGACTGTTAAATCGGATGATGTAGCAGGTAGGTCCAAAATTTATAGTGCAATAGTAAAAGGTAAAAATACAGAGCCACCTGGTGTTCCTGAGTCTTTCCGTGTGATGCTTCGTGAAATTCACGCCTTAGGCTTAGATATGAAAACAAGAGGAGAAATATAATATGTCCGAAGAACTGTTTAAATATTCTGAAAATACTGGCAATATCTCCATCCACTTAGCATCTCCAGATTTGATTCGTCATTGGTCTTTTGGAGAGGTTATAAAACCAGAAACCATTAATTATCGTTCATTTAAACCAGAAAAAGATGGGCTTTTTTGTGAAAAAATCTTTGGTCCTGTTAAAAACTGGGAATGTAATTGTGGAAAATTTAAAAGAATTCGATACAAAGGTGTGATTTGTGATCGATGCGGTGTAGAAGTGACTCATTCCAAAGTTCGTCGTGAAAGGATGGGACATATTGACCTAGCAATTCCTTTAACTCACACTTGGTTTGTTCGCAACTTACCTAGCGTGATTGGTGGTCTTTTAGGGATTGACACCAAATCACTAGAAAATATAATTTATCATGAAAAGTATATCGTTATCGATCCAGGTGACACGGACTTGACTGTAAATGAGCTTATAGATGAGTTTAAATATGTGGACTTAGAAAACGAAGGCCGTACATTTGATGCAAAAATGGGTGCATCTGCTCTGAAGCTCCTTTTGTCTAGATTGAATCTAAAGGAATTGTCCGATGAACTTCGTATTTTAGCTGTAGCTAAATCTAAAACTAAAAGAGATGAAGCCTTTAAGCGATTACAAATAGTAGAAGCTTTCAGAAAATCTCAGTTAGAGTCTTTTCGTGAATATTATGAAAATCCAGAGGCTTTTTCGCGCAGTGAAATGCCTTGGGTTCGAGACATTGCAGCAGCGGTAAGCGAATTTAAAGCCAACTACAAAGGAAACTTAGAAACTGATTTATTTATAGATGTTTTTGATCAATTTGTAGAATTATATCCAAAAGAATTCCGTCTAATCCCCAATCAACCTGAATGGATGATTTTAGATGTGCTTCCTGTGATCCCTCCAGAACTTAGGCCTTTGGTGCCATTAGATGGCGGTCGTTTTGCAACTTCGGATTTAAATGAGCTTTATCGTAGAGTGATAAACAGAAACAATCGTCTCAAAAAACTCATCGATATAAGAGCCCCCAATGTGATTTTATCTAACGAGAAGCGAATGCTTCAGGAAGCTGTGGATCAATTGTTAGATACAAGTCGTCGAGTGGCTAGGACAGGAAATAATAGGCCTTTAAAATCTATCTCAGAGTTGTTGAAGGGTAAACAAGGTCGTTTCCGTTTGAACCTTTTAGGTAAACGAGTGGATTATTCTGGTCGTTCTGTTATTGTGGTGGGTCCAGAGCTACAAATGCACGAATGCGGACTTCCAAAAAGCATGGCTTTAGAGCTTTATAAACCTTTTATTATCCAACGACTTGAAGAACAAGGTTTAGTTTACACTCTAAAAGCGGCAAAGAAATTTGTAGATGCTGAACGCCCCGAGGTATGGGACATTTTAGAGCAAATAACAGAAGACCATCCTGTGATGTTAAACCGTGCTCCAACTCTACACCGATTAGGTATTCAGGCTTTCTACCCTAAACTTATTGAAGGAAATGCAATTCGCTTGCATCCTTTAGTTTGTGCCGCGTTTAACGCAGACTTTGATGGTGACCAAATGGCTGTGCATTTACCGCTTTCTTTTGAAACTCAATTAGAATGCCGTGTTTTAATGCTTTCTTCTAACAATATTTTGCACCCAGCATCGGGCCAGCCTATTGCGGTGCCTAGCCAAGATATTGTGCTTGGTCTTTATTATCTGACCAAATCTGGTCTCAATCGAAAGGGCGAGGGCATGAGATTTTCAGATAAAGCAGAAGCCATTAGGGCCTTTGAAAATGGTTTCGTAGATTTAAATGCGAATGTTTATTTGAAGTTGGAGAAAGGCTCTCAAGTATATTATACTTCATTTGAAAAAGACACTCTTTGTGAAAGAGATTTTGCTGATGATAAGGGTGAGATGCAATTTGTAGCTAAAAAGGGTGAAAAGGTCCGTTTAGTTAAAGTCTTAGAATCCACCTTGATTAAAACCACTGTAGGACGCGTTTTCTTGAATGATATCGTTCCAGATGTATTAGGTTATGCCAATGATCTTTTTAGTAAAAAAGTAATTGCTAAATCTGTGGATGATTTGTATCGTAAAACCGGAAATCGCCTCACTGTAGAGTTTTTAGATCAGCTAAAAGATTTAGGTTATCATTGGGCTACCCGATCGGGAGCTTCTGTGGCTATTGCCGAAATGGTTATACCAGAAGAAAAGCAAGATTTATTAGACCAAGCCACAGAAAAAGTATCAACTATTCGTGAATTATACGAAGAAGGTGTGATTACTGATGGTGAGCGATACAACCAAATTGTGGATGTATGGTCAAAAACAACCAAGGATGTAGCCGATCAACAGTGGGAATTGTTATCAAGAGACAAAGAGGGCTTTAACCCTGTATATATGATGGCTGATTCTGGTGCTCGTGGAAGTCGCGAGCAAATTAAACAGTTGTCTGGTATGCGTGGTTTAATGCAAAAACCAACTAAACAGCTGGGCGGACAAGAAGTGATTGAAAACCCTATCACCTCGTGTTTCCGTGAAGGTCTTAATGAGATGGAGTATTTTATTTCTTCTCATGGAGCTCGAAAGGGATTGGCAGATACCGCTCTTAAAACTGCTGATGCGGGATACTTGACTCGTCGATTAGTGGATGTGGCTCAAGAGCTTGTGGTGACTATTCCAGATTGTGGAACCACAGAAGGCATCGATATTTCGGCGTTTAAAGATGGTGATGATACTGTGATCCCATTAGAAGATCGCTTATTGGGTCGTGTCCCTTGTGAAGACATTAAACATCCTATTAGCGATGAAATCATTGTTGCTTCAGGGAGTTTAATTGAAGAACGAGATTTACCAAAGATTACGGCTGTGGGTATAGAGCATGTTAAAATGCGTTCTGTGCTGACTTGTGACGCACCTCAAGGGGTGTGTGCCAAGTGTTATGGTCGTATGTTATCTTCGGGGCGTCTAGTAGATATGGGAGAAGCCGTTGGAGTGCTCGCCGCTCAATCCATTGGTGAGCCTGGAACCCAGTTGACTCTTCGAACTTTCCATATTGGTGGTGCTTCTAGTCGTCTTACTGTAGAAAACAATAAAAAGGCTATAGTCGATGGTCATGTCGAATTAGAAATGGTCGATGTGGTAGAAAACAAAGGGGAACGCATTGTGGTGAGCCGTATGGGTGAGTTGGTGATTTTTGATACTTTTGGTATCAACAAAGGTCGCTTCCAAGTCCCTTATGGTGCTAATATCCATGTCAAAAATCAAGATAAAGTCCAGCAAGGCGATGTTCTTTTTGAATGGGACGCTTATAGTAGCCCAATTATTTCTAGTGTAGAAGGCGAAGCCCAGTTTATAGATCTTTTTGAAAACATTACTTATCGTGTTGAAAAAGATGAAGTTACTGATATCGAAACTTGGACTATTATTAGTGATAAACGAGGAAAACGACGACCTGCAATCAGTGTTCTAGATAAAAAGGGCGAGAAAATCGGTCATTTTATGCTTCCAGATGGAGCTGTTCTTTCTGTAATGGATAAAGCTCAAGTGAGTGTAGGCCAAACATTGGCTAAACTCCCAAGAGCAGTAGGTAAAACTCGAGATATTACTGGAGGTTTACCACGCGTTCAAGAGT
>FZPS01000023.1_pt224 | contig 11359 bp, 6 predicted proteins | sample 1817821 | NCBI WGS metagenome assembly FZPS01 (sample SAMEA104158645, study PRJEB21678) | metagenome | place: Germany | collected 2015-04-21 | reverse complement strand
ATGGAAACAGCTGGCGGGATGAATATTTCCAAGGACCCCTTTTACTGGTTTATGGTCGTAACATGCGTTTTGCAGGACCAAGCGAAGGAAGATCGTCAGGGCGGGTACAATACTAGAGGAAGATCGCAAGACCAGCCAACGGGCTCAGCCCATTGGCTGGTTTTTTTGCAGGGATTTTGACCATGATCTGGAAATTTCTCCTTGAACACCTCTAGGTAATTGCGTGAGGAGTGAACTGGTGCATCCTTTTGGACTTTCAGACCCTGAACTGGCTGTGATAAAAGAAAAGCTGGCAGAAAAGAAGGCCCTGGCCCAAGGCAGGTGCGAGGAGCTTTTTGGCGTCTTTAATGAGACACTGAACCCCGAAGAGCAGCTGGCCTTGGAGTTTCTTTTCGCCTTTATGCCCCTGGTTGACTTGGCCGATTACTCCGGCGATCTCTTTCTCAGGCATGTAAGGCATAGCCTAAGGGCTCTGAAGGAGGCGCCCTGGGGTCAAAGAATTCCCGGCCAGTTATTCTTACACTTTGTCCTGCCCTATCGGATCAGCAACGAAACGATAGAAGACTATCGTCCTTATTTCTGGAATGAGCTGTATGACAGGGTCAAAGATTTATCGATGGCGGATGCGATTTTGGAAGTAAACCACTGGTGCCATGCAAAGGCCACCTATAAAGCTTCAGATCCTCGGACAGCATCGCCTTTGACCCTCATTCGCGCAGCCCGGGGCCGCTGCGGCGAAGAGTCGGCCCTGCTCGTGGTAGCACTGAGAAGTCTCTCCATTCCTGCCAGGCAGGTGTATGCGCCCCGCTGGTCCCACACGGACAGCAACCATGCCTGGGTGGAGGCTTGGGCCGACGGCAAGTGGCATTTCCTAGGCGCCTGCGAGCCTGAACCACGCTTAAACAAGGGTTGGTTTACAGGTGCCGCCAGTCGTGCGATGCTTGTGCACACCCGTGTTCCCGGCACTATTTATGCCGGCCCGGAAGCGGTAGTGCAGTGTAAAGACGATCATACCGAACTCAATCTTCTGGCAAATTACGCACTGGTGCGCAGCCTCAAGGTACGGGTCAAGGATTTGGCGGGGAAGCCAGTCGAAGGTGCCGTTGTAGAGCTGCAAGTCTTTAATTATGGGGGATTTTCCACTTTGGTGAGCCTGCAGACAGACTGCAATGGTGAAGCGGCGCTGACAACGGGTCACGGCGATCTCTGGATCCATGCTGTGAAAGATGGGGTGTGGGGATCCGTATTGGCCCGTGGAGAGGGTCCAGGAACTGTGGAGGTGGTGCTCGGAACAGAGGGGGAAGAGTTGCAGCAGTTTACCATGCATGCACCGGCTGAATGCCCTTTGTCAATAGTTCAAGTGAGCGCGGAGGAAAGTGCAGAAAATGATCGGCGCCTTAGAGAAGAAGATGCGATCCGGGCTGCCTATGAGTCAACCTTTGTGTCCAGGGAAAAGGCCGGTTTGCTCGCAATCCGCCTCGGCGTCGATCCAGAAAAGAGTTGTGCTGTCTTGGAAAGGGCCCGGGGAAACAGCCATGCCCTCTACGAGTATTTGGCACAGGCTGTGCCGGAGTTTGGGCCGATGGCCCTGGAGCTTGCCCATGTGCTACCTGCAAAAGACCTGATTGATACAAATGCAGATACTCTCTTGGATCATCTTGAAGGTGCACTTCCCTATGAGAAGTTTTATCCACAGGAACAGTTTATAAAATATGTCTTGCAGCCCAGGGTGAGCTGTGAGTCCCTGCGGGGATACCGGACGTTTTTCCAAAGGGAGTTCAGCCTGGAGGAGCAGGAGGCTTTCCGGAATAATCCCCTCAAGCTCAAAGCTTGGATCGATGCACACATCAAGACAGCAGAAGATGGCGCTGTGCGGGGCTGGCCCAGCCCTAAGGGCACCTATGAGCTTGGGGCAGGAAATCAGCTGGCCAAGCAGATTCTCTTTGTGGCTATGGCTCGAAGCTTTGGCGCGGCGGCCAGGCTTTCACCTATTGACGGCAAGGTGCGGTCTTTAAGCCAAGGCAGTTGGGTACAGATTGACTCTGCAAAAAGCCCTGCCGACCCTGGTGTTCTTCGCATCCGGGAGCAGGTTGGGTATAGGAGAAAGATAAGCTATTTCCACAACTTTGCCCTGGCACGCCTGGAAAAGGGTGTTTTTCGCACGTTGCGCTTTCGCGGGCTGGATGAAGAGGCCTTTGACGATGAGGCTTTCCCCTCAGAACTTGAGCTTGAGGCAGGTCGTTACAGGCTGACTGCCGGCAAGCGGTTGGAAAGTGGCGATGTCTGCGTCACCCTGAGAGACTTTACTCTGCTGCCGGGGGAAATTCTTGACCTTACGTCGGTTTTCTCTGGGAAAGAAGTCAATTCAGGCAGACCCCTGGGAGAACTGCCCGCTACAGTTGCCTTGCTGGAGCTGGACGGAGGAGAGGTTGTTCTAGACTATCTTAAAGGGGAGCGACCTATCGCTGCGATTTGGATCGATCCCGAGCGGGAACCCACTAAGCATCTCCTCAGGGAACTGAGGGAACGCAGGGAGCAGTTTGAGGACCTAGGCATCACGGTTCTGCTCTGTCTTGGCGATGACAGAGCTGCAGACTTTGCTGATCCGGATATGTATGGAGCGTTGCCCTGCGGCACCCGTTTGATCAGGGACGCTGACTACAGGTTTTTTTCGCAAGTACAAGGGGGATTGCAGGCGGAATTGCCAATGAACTTTCCTATGGTTGCAGCTGCCGACGGCAAAGGGACAGTGCGCTATGCTTCCGCCGGGTATCAAATCGGAACCGCGGGTTACATATTAGACAGTCTACAGAAAGGGTGATTGAGAGTGGATATGTATTTTACCACGCAGAAGGCTGACCGGTACATCAATGATTTGAAAAAGTACATTTTTGAAGAGGTTCGCAAAATAGAAAGCCTCAAGCATGCGCCCTACGATGTGGAGGGTGCCCATGCGGCGGATTTTGACGACAGCGGCTGGGAAGACTTTGCCGTAGGAAGCCTGTGGGGCGGGAAAGACCAGACCCACTGGTTTCGGTGCAAGGTGGAGATCCCCAAGGAGTGGAAGGATGACAAAGTGGCCCTCTTTATCACTCCCAGCGCCGGGCAGTTTGGCGGTTTGTCCGGTTCTGAAACACTCGTCTACATAGACGGTGCGCCCACCCAGGGCTTGGACGTCAACCACCATGAAATCCATGTACTGCCTGAATGGAAGGAGCGCGGGACCGTCCAGGTTGCCCTAAAGGCCTTCAGCGGGCTGCAGGATGTGGAACGCCGCTTCGCAGCTGCTTCCTTGGTAAAGATCAATATTGCGGCAGAAGACTTTTATTTCAGGGCTCTGGCCATCCAGGAAACTGTCAAGGTCCTCCCTGAAGGTGATTTTGACCGGGAAAATCTGATCGTGTTCCTGAACGAGGCCCTCAATGCAGTTGATTTTCGCAAACCGGGCTCCCCGGGCTTTTATCAGTCCATTGCCCAGGCGAATCAGGCTTTGCAGGAGCGTTTATCCGCTTACCAGTCAAAGTCTGGGCATCGCCCGGTAATTACTGCAGTGGGCCATTCCCACATTGACGTCGCCTGGCTCTGGCAGCTGAAGCACACCAGGGAGAAAAGCGCGAGAACCTTCTCCACCGTCAATCACCTGATGAAACAGTATCCCGAGTATCAGTTCATCCAAAGCCAGCCGCAGCTCTATGATTACATCAGGGAAGACTGTCCTGCCATTTACGAGGAGATTAAAGAAAACGTCAAAGCCGGCAAGTGGGAAGTTACCGGAGGCATGTGGGTTGAGTCTGACTGCAACGTTCCTTCAGGCGAGTCCTTGGTGCGCCAGCTCCTCTTTGGCACCCGCTTTATCAGAAAGGAGTTTGGGGTGGAATGCAGAGTGCTCTGGCTGCCGGATGTCTTTGGCTATTCCTGGGCACTGCCCCAAATCCTGGCCAAGAGCGGCCTGAAATACTTCATGACTACGAAGATCAGCTGGAGCCAGTACAACCGCCCCGCGTATGATACATTCATGTGGCGGGGGCTGGACGGAACTGAGATTTTGACCCACTTTATCACTACCACAGAATCGGAAAAGCCAAGGTATTACACCTATAACGGGATGTTAAACCCTGCCAGCGCCCAGCGCAGCTGGGAGCATTACCAGCAGAAAGAGATCAATGACGAGCTGCTCCTCGCCTACGGCTGGGGGGACGGCGGCGGCGGGCCCACGAAAGAGATGATCGAAATGGGCAGGCGTATGAAGGAACTTCCCGGTATCCCCAAGATTGAGTTTGGCAAGGTGGAACCCTACTTTGAGCGTCTGGCAGCCAGGGTCAAAGGCCAGAAGCGTCTGCCGACAGTGGACGGAGAGCTGTATCTGGAATACCACAGGGGCACATATACTTCCCAAGGAAAGATCAAAAGAGACAACCGCAAGAGTGAAGTGCTGCTCCACGATGTAGAGTTCTTGCACAGCCTGGCCCAGGCGAAGCTCGAGGATCATCTCTATCCCCAGGGCGAAATCAATGAAAACTGGAAAATCCTGCTGCGCAACCAGTTCCATGACATTCTGCCAGGCTCATCCATTACAGAAGTCTATGAAGATGCGGCAGAGGAATTTGCCAAGCTGTTCGCTTCCGCTGAACATCAGGAACAGGACGCCTTGCAGCTTCTCGCCGATGCAGTGGATCTTGAAGGCGAGAAACTTGTGGTCTTCAACTCCCTGTCCTGGGATCGGGGTGGAACTGTGACACTCCCCTGGCAGGCTGGGCTAGAAGGCAGGGGGATTTGGACCGAGGACGGCGACAGACTGCTCTGCAGCATTGTGGAGTATGGCGGCAAGAAACAGCTGGAGATTAAGGTGCCTGAGATTCCTGCCTTGGGTTACCGAACCTTTGCTGTGCGACCTGAGGATGGCAGTGAGGCTTCGCCGCAGACCGGGGTCACCGTATCAGGTCGGGTAATTGAGTCGAAGTACTACAGAATTACATTTAATGAGCAGGGGCAGATTGCATCTCTTTATGATAAGGAAGCGGAACGGGAAGTTGTCCCAGCAGGGTGCCTGGCCAATGAGCTTCAGGCCTTTGAAGATCGGCCCATGAACTTTGACTGCTGGGATATTGACCTTTATTACCAGGAGAAACAGTATCCAGTAGATGAACTGACCAGATGGGAGGTTTTGGAAGACGGCCCCGAGCGGGCAGTGCTAGCTTTGGAATGGAAGTACCTTGATTCCACCATCAGGCAGAGGATCTTTGTCTATTCAGACCGGCGAGGGATTGATTTTGCCACAGAGGTAGACTGGCATGAACATTCCATCCTGCTCAAGGCGGCTTTTCCCGTGGCGGTGCGGAACACCAAGGCTACCTATGAGATTCAATTCGGCAATGTGGAACGTCCAACCCACTACAACACCAGCTGGGACTGGGCCAAATTTGAAACAGTGGCCCACAAATGGGTGGATCTCTCTGAGCGTGACTACGGTGTCAGCCTGTTAAATGACTGCAAGTACGGCCATGACATTAAAGACAATGTGATCCGCCTCACTCTCCTCACATCAGGCATTGATCCCGATCCTGCAGCGGATCAGGGGCACCATGAGTTTACCTACAGCCTCCTTCCTCACCGGGGAGACTGGTATGAGGGTGGGACTGTCCAGGCAGCCTATGAGCTGAACTATCCCCTGCGGGGCATCCTCAGTTCCCGCGTTTCGGGCAGTTTAGACTCTGCAGGTCAGCTGCTTAAGGTCGAGGGTCAGAGCACGATTCTGGACACCGTGAAAAAGGCCGAAGACGGAGACGAACTTGTGCTGCGCTTCTATGAATTTGCCAATCGCAGGGACCAAGTGACAGTCACATTCCCCCACAGGCTTCAGGCTGTCAGGGAGTGCAGCTTGATGGAGCAGGACGATCAGGAAGTGGATTTTGCGTCTGATCGCTTTACCTTTACCCTTAATCCCTACGAGATCAGGACCTTCAAAATTCGGCAGTTCCAGCCATGAGGACATGTTCCTCGGAACGTTGCTATGCGTCAAAAAACTTCGCAGAATGAGGTATTTTTGTCCCTACTGGCAGATAGGGCTGAAGGGAGGCGAATGATTGTAACAGAAAGAAGATGGAGGGAATGTAGATGCGTCGCAGAGCGTTGATGCAATCAGTTGCAGTAACGATACTACTGGTCGTGCTGGCAAGTGCCCCGGGCCTGGCGGCCTTGCGGGACGGTTATCTAGGAGATGTGGCAGTAATCGCCTGGCTGGAGGGCAATGTTGTGAAGGTGGCTTTGGCCAATGAATCCACAACGCGCAAAAGCGTCACTATCGCCTCGGAAGGCTGGGATCAGAGCTGGAGGCCCTTTTTCCTGGACCGTACCGTGGTTTTGCCCGCCCGTACAGTGCTTATTGAGGCCTTTAACCTGACTTCCGCCTGGCGGGGAGAACCCCTGTCAGTCCATGTCAGCACCTGGGATCGTTCTGCTGTTGTTGAGGTTCAGACCCAGGAGATCTTCAGCCCCAATGCCTACGTAGTTAGATCCCAGTCCGAGGTAAATGTCAGGGTGGATTTGGGCTTTTTTGCAGCAGATCCCCATAACCAGTACCTAATGGTTGATGAGTACTTCCGGGGGCTGGGCCCCGAGGAGACAGGCCGGATTCAGGTACGGCAGGTGGAAGGCGGTGTAAGGTATTCGCCGGATCAGCGGAGGGTTGAGAAAATTGATCCTTACATGCTCCTTTCCATGTGGGCGCCGCAGCCCCGCACTGACGTCACCGTCTTTTCCTTCAGCGTCTATAGATACAGTGATGATGCCCGCTGGAACTATTATCAGGATGAAGTCCCAGGGCCGACCATATTAGTGTATGGCAGAAATCTTGTTTTACAGGACAACTCGCATCTTTATCAGCCGCCGACACCCTCCTGGGACAGGCGGTAGCGAAATCTGCAGTCGACCCCCTTTTTAAGGGGGTTTATTTTTCTTGCAGGGAGAATCGCACAGTTGTGGAAATAGACTCAAGAACACTAAGGAGATTTGTTATGAATAAACCAAAACTCTATGTTTTCGATATTGACGGAACTTTGCTTACTACAGAATACAAGATTCTGCCATCCACGAAGCAGGCGATGTCGCTTTTGGCAGAGAGTGAGCTCAGCGCCCCTGTTATGCTGGCCAGCGCCCGCTCGCCCCGGGCGATTGACCCGATTTGCCGGGAGCTGAATCTGGCCCCGTTTTATGTCAGTCTCAACGGAGCGCTGATTGTGCGCGACGGGCGTGTGCTGTATGATAAACCCATGGAGCCAGAGGCAGCCCAAAAGGTGATGCAAATCGGGCGGGAAGCCGGACTCAGCGTAAATGTCTACTCCACCTGGGATTGGTTTATTGAAGAAGTTAACCCCTGGTCTACCCATGAAGGGAAAATGGTGAGCTGGCAAGGGGAAGTGAGGGACTTGCGGACAGTCCGCACAGTCCACAAGATACTGCTTTTGGGTGAGCAGGAACTGATTCTGAGGGCCCAGAACAGAATTGGGCAGGAAGTGCCCAGCGTTTCAGCGCAGCTCTCTATTCCCAACTACTTGGAAATTTCGGACAGGAGCGCCAGTAAGGGACATGCTCTGGAAGTTGTCAGCGAGCTGCTGCAGATCGACTTCCGGGACATGGTTGCCTTTGGCGATGGCGAGAATGACCTGGCCATGCTGCAGAGGGCCGGTTATTCTATTGCCATGGGCAATGCCCACCCGAACTTGAAGGCGGTAGCTGACTTTGTGACTGGAACCAACGATGAAGATGGAATTCTACAGGCGGTGCAGAGAATGATTGCTGCGGGTGGTGCGGACTTTGAAGAGCGTTGATTTTGTAATTGTAACAGGTTTATCAGGAGCAGGAAAGACGCAGGCTATGAAGGCCCTGGAAGATCTGCATTTCTTCTGTATAGACAACCTTCCGCCTGCCTTGCTGCGCCCGCTTCTGGAGCTGCACAGCCAAGGCGCCAAGGAGCGTCAGTATGCCATTGCGATAGATGTGAGGGTCCGGGAATACTTTACTGATCTTAGGCGTTCGCTGGAGTGGCTGGAAAGCAGCGGCCATTCCTATCACCTGATCTTTCTCGACTGTAGCGATACTGTGCTGATTAAGCGCTTCAGCGAGACCAGGCGCCTGCATCCCCTGGTCAAGGGTCAGACCAAATCCGAAAGCATTGCCGAGAACATCACAGCGGAGCGGAGGCTCCTGGCGGAAGCGAGGGAAATGGCCAATGTGGTAATTGACACCACAGATCTGCGGCCCATGGATCTGCGGGGACGCATTAATGAGATCTATCTGGGCTCACCCCTGCACGATTCGCTCATGGTGGACGTTTTTTCCTTCGGCTACAAGTATGGTGCGCCGATTGATGCCGACATTGTCTTTGATGTGCGCTTTATTCCCAATCCCTTTTATGTGGATGAGCTGCGCCCCTTGACGGGCGAAGAGAAGGCGGTTGCCGACTATGTGCTGCAGTATCCCATTACTCAGCTTTTTTTGGAAAAGTTTACCGGACTCATCAAGGATCTGCTGCCGAATTATGCTAAGGAAGGCAAGGCCCGTTTGACAATCGGCATCGGCTGTACCGGCGGCCAGCACCGTTCAGTGGCGATAGCGCTGGAGCTCGTTAAGCGTCTTGATGCCCTGGGTGTCAACGCCAGCGCGAGACATCGCGAAATTGACTAGTGACGAAATAGAAAGGTGACAATTTATGGATCATACAGAACGTTTAGGGCAAGAAAGAGTCTTGCCCTTGTTGGTTAGATTTTCTGTTCCCGCTATTGTCGGGATGCTTGTACAAGCTTTGTATAATGTGGTGGACCGCATTTTCGTAGGCAACGGAGTGGGGTCTCTTGGTTTGGCGGGTTTAACTGTATCTTTCCCTGTGATGCTTGTGCAGATGGCCTTTGCGATGCTGATCGGCCTGGGAGCAACTGCGTTGATCTCTATCCGCCTGGGGGAAAACAGGCAGGATGAGGCTGAACAGATCATGAACAATGCCTTAGGCATGCTGGTTTTAATTTCCATCATCTTCACTGTCGTGGGGATCTCATTTCTGGATCCCCTCGTGCGCCTGATGGGGGCCAGTGATGCGGTGCTGCCCCATGCCAGGGACTACTTAAGCATTATCCTTTATGGAACCATTTTCCAAACGGTCAGCTTCGGCTTGAATCACATGATTAGAGCCCAGGGACATCCCAAGACGGCCATGGCTACGATGCTGATCGGTGCCATTACCAATATCATTTTGGATCCGGTATTTATCTACATCTTTAGATGGGGAACGGCAGGGGCGGCTTTTGCCACTGTACTGTCGCACTTTGTCTCCTTTGTCTGGGTCCTGTCCTTCTTCCTGCGGGGCAAGAGCCAGCTCAAGCTGGATCTGCGCAAGTTCCACAAAATCAAATGGTCATATGTCCTGCAGATTATCTCCATTGGTTTTGCCCCCTTTGCGATGCAGCTGGCCGGGAGTCTGCAGAACCTTGTCTTGAATCAGAGCCTGGCCACTTACGGCGGGGATGCGGCTATTTCCGCCATGGGGATTGTCTTCAGCGTAAACACGATCTTCTTAATGCCGATTTTCGGCATTAACCAAGGTTCACAGCCCATCATCGGCTATAACTACGGTGCCGTCAAATACAAGCGGGTGAAACAGGCCTTTCTCTACGCGGCAGCGGGAGCTACCTTCTTGTCTACGCTGGGCTTCTTGGCCACCAGGATCGTCCCGTTGCAGCTGGCGCAGCTGTTTGGCAGACATGATGCGGAGCTGATGGAACTTGCGGTCCAGGCTATGCGGGTGGTTATGGTTACCTTCCCCGTCATCGGACTGCAGATTGTTGGTGCCAATTTCTTCCAGGCCATTGGCAAGCCGAAACAGTCGGCTTTTCTGTCGCTGAGCCGCCGAGTTTTGCTGATCATCCCTCTGCTTCTGATCCTGCCGCGCTTTCTGGGCTTGAGGGGCGTCTTCTTAGCCTATCCTTTTTCGGACTTAGTCGCAGTGCTGATTACAGTCTGGATGCTATGGCGGGAGTTTGGCAATTTGGATGAGTCAGAGCTTGAAGCGGTGAATATGGTAAGGGGAAGAACGCCCCAGCCAGAAAGGTGAGGGAGTATGCAAGTTTTCTTAGCGCAAGTCAACCCTACAGTCGGCGACCTGGAGGGCAACCTGCAAATTCTGCGCCAGGTGGCCGGAGCTAATTCTGAAGCCAATCTCATCGTTTTTCCTGAGCTCTTCTTAACCGGATTTCCTCCCCAGGATCTCCTCTTCAGGCGAAGGTTTTTGCAGGGGGTGCAGAAGAGCATTGGGGAAATACAGGAGTTCAGCAAGACCATTCCTGAAACGGCCATCGTTGTGGGTACGCCATGGCCGGAAGCAGAGGGACTTTTTAACGCGGCACTGGTCATTAAGGACGGCCGCATTCTGGGCATCCATCGCAAGCAAAGACTAAGCAGATTTCGGACCTTTGATGAAACTGCCTATTTTAACCCTGGCACAGCGGCTGCAACCTTCCAATTAGGGGAAAGTATAATTGGGCTCAGCCTGGGCCTGGAACTTGACCCAAGGCAGGCCGCGGAGCTAAAGGAAGCAGGTGCTGAACTAATCATAAATCCAGCGGCTATTCCTTTTAGAGCCGGGGAACAGGAGGAACACCTCAGGAAACTGACTGCGCTGGCACGGGACAGTAATATTCCCATTATCAATGTCTCCCAGACAGGGGCCAATGACGGTCTGATCTTTGCCGGCAGAAGCTTTGCCCTCAATCGGGACGGTGAACTTAAGGCGCTGCTGCCTGAGTTTCAGACTGCAGGAACCCCGGTCGACATTGCTCTCGCCGGTGAGTCTATTGTTGCCGAGGCAAGGGACGAAACCGCGCAAATATTTCAGGCTTTGGTCCTGGGCGTTAAGGACTACGTGCGCAAGAGCGGTATGAGCAGGGCAATTATAGGTCTTTCAGGCGGACTGGATTCTGCGGTGTCGGCTGTGATTGCCTCAGAGGCTCTCGGACCGGAAAACGTCTGGGGCATCACCCAGCCAGGGCCGTTTTCCACCCCAGGCAGTGTCGAGGACTCCCGGGCTTTGGCGGAAAACCTGAAGATCAGATTTGACGTTCTGCCTATTACCGAACTCTACGCAGCAGCTTTGCAGTCTTTGCAGGGGCTTTTTGCCGGGACAGACGTGAATGTAGCCGAAGAGAACATTCAGGCCCGCCTGCGGGGCAATCAGCTCATGGCAGTTTCCAATAAGTTTGGTGGCCTGGTGTTGACCAACAGCAACAAGAGTGAGCTGGCGGTAGGCTATTGCACTTTGTATGGGGATATGAGCGGCGGGCTGGCGCCCCTTGCGGACTGTTATAAAACCCAG
>FZPS01000171.1_pt44 | contig 11363 bp, 7 predicted proteins | sample 1817821 | NCBI WGS metagenome assembly FZPS01 (sample SAMEA104158645, study PRJEB21678) | metagenome | place: Germany | collected 2015-04-21 | reverse complement strand
AAATAGGAGTTACAGTCGGCTGCAGTGGAAGCAGGAACTATACCAAAATCGCAGATGAAGAAATGATTATGGGAATCCCGATCGAACTCCTGGCTGATGTCGCCTCAGGGCTCAAAGCAATCTGCCCTGAGTAAGCCTGAAAGTGTTTCACTCCCTCATATAAAAATTATTCGTGCTCAATCCCTTTCAAGATGTTTCCGGGAAAGAAACCTGTCGAAAGGGTACGAGCCTTTCAGTTTCATAAAAACAACTGAGAAACTTCAATACTCAGAATCCAAGAAACTGCCTCGCTGATTATCACTTTTATAGTTCTTTACTGCGCTGTCATCTGACTCTAATTTAACCATTATTTCTATCAGTACAGGAGACCTGGTGCACGGAAAAGAGTTTACATCATAAATTAATCCATGATAGGCGAAAGGCGATATAATCTGTCAATAAACTCGCGGCTTATCCAGTAAAAATAATATATCTTACCCAAACCGATTCTCCAATTGGAACTTAGTTTTTTAGCCGTAATTAGCCCTCTTGAGCGCAATCGAAAAGGACGCTGCCCTCCCAAGGCAATTCGGGCGGGAATCAAATATATACTAAAAAGAGAAAAGAGAAGAAAAATGACCTGTTACATAGCGGATTCAGCAGTATTTATAATGGGGAACTTTGACCTGGACAGTTCTCTCATGATAACTGTTCCCTCGGTTGCGGATGAATTGAAAAGCAAGGACGCAGAGCTTCGTTTTGACCTTGCAAAAGAAGAAGGGTTACGCGTAGAGTGGCCTGATCCCGAAATGGTAAAAGATGTTCGGAAAATGGCTGAACTTACCCGGGACTCCGAAGAACTCTCAAAAACAGACATAGAAATCCTCGCAAAGGCTCTTGAGTACAGGGACAGAGGCATACTGCTTACCGACGACTATGCAGTTCAGAACGTTGCCGTACAACTTGGGATTGATGTTAAGCCCGTTGCCCAGAAAAAAATCAAAGATATAATTATCTGGCAAAAGCAGTGCACAGGCTGCAGAAAAACTTTTGACAAAGGGGACGTCTGTCCTATCTGTGGCTCGCCTCTTAAAAAGAAAAGGAAAAAAAGTAGAAAAGAAAAGAATCGTTCCTGAGCTGAAGAAAAAGATATAATGCTTGATAATGTAATAATGTTTTTAATTGAGAGAATGTACATTTGAATATAGTTTTCCAGGCAGTATTCCAGGCAGCGTTGTGATTATATTCTAAAACATGCCGAAAAATACGGCCAAATAAAAATTCAGGTGGGAATGGAGGCATGAAGAATATAGAAGATTTAATCCAGAAAGCGGTAGAATTGCAAAGCAATGGGCTTGTAACCGGCCAGATTGCCGACGAACTCAACGTCTCAAGGGAGACTGTCACCTGGCTTTTAACCCGTTCAAAAAAAGAAGTAACAGTCCCCGCTCCGAAGGATATTTCCGTAAATTGGAGCAGTATAGGAAAAAGTGCTACCCGGCTTCACTACATTTCACTTGCACTTTGCGATATGGTGCTTGAGACTCTGGAAAAAACAAACGCCGAAGTTGACGTGGTTGTCGGTGTCGCCGCCAGCGGCATTCCCCTGGCAAGCATGATGGCAAATGAATTAGGAACTGACTTCGCCCTCTATCATTCCCGTAAAGGACAGGATGTAGTCCAGCCAGGCCAGAGAGGGACAATAAGCAGGAACTTCGGAAGCGTTGCTGGCAAAAACTGTGTGATCGTGGACGATGTTATCACCACAGGCTCTACAATAATGGAAGTTATCGAGCTGCTTCGGGAAATGGGCGCAAAACCGAGGGCTGTAGTGGTTTTAGTAGACAAAAAAGGTGCGGACATGATTGCAAATGTACCAATCCAGTCACTTGTAAGGATTGTGCGCGTGGACTGAAAGGCAAAGTAAAGATAAATTTTTAGTGACCCTTTTTGCATGGAAACCTTTCATAGAGAAAGGTTTCCCAAAGATTTCCAAATTTATAGCTTTTTTAAGAGTTCTTACAGGAAGAGTTGAGTTCCTAATTGAACCCCCAGGAATAGATAATTAAGAACAGACCTTTCTTAGAGTATATATTCCTAAGAGCAGGTTTATTTAAGAACAGATTTTCTAAAAAATAGCAAAATTAAGATAAATTATTTAACAGAGTTTCCTGTCTGAAGCAGGAATAGAGAGAAGGAAAGAGGCTTATTAAAGCCCTTTAATGCTGGATCTCTGCGACTGCTATCTTCTCGGCAAGCCGGGATAACACTTCAGTCCTCATGCCTTCTACGAACTTGATGCTACCCACGACAAGATGCCCTCCACCGCTGACGCCTGCACCTTTTATTTCTTCCCTGAGTTCCCTGACGATCTTCGGGATATTCATAAGCACACCCTTGGAACGGATGACCGCAAAGTCAGGTCCGTATCCAATTGTTACCACGGGTTTATCCGGATTCCTTTTAGTAAGCACGTCATGAACTTCCCCTGAGGTTTTTCCGGGTGGCGGGAAGGTGAATTTCTGTGCATAGTTCTCAACATCTATCACATTCATAATAGCCCCGTTCGCCAGCTTATGAGACTTGACATTAAAGAGACAGGTTTCGAGCTGTTCCTTTATCATGGCATTTGCCTGTTCGCAGAGCAGGGGAACCAGTTTCTTATGGGTTTCATGATTTCCTAGATCCAGAATGTCATCTATAAGACCCTTTCCACTACTGAATTTTAGCCAAAACTGCTCATAGTCCAGAGCGAGGGCCATTTCTTTCAGTTCCTCAAGGCTGTAGCGGTCCGAGACAAGAGAGATATACTTTTCGGCTTCAGGGGCTTCGGAACGGTCTCCTACTGCCGAAACCGCTGGAAGATGTATTATCATATCACTGATATCGGGATTGATCATACGAGCAATTTCAGCACAGAGCATCCCGGCAGTAACCCCGAAATCCCCTCCTACATGCGCAGGGTTTACATGCCCTATAAGATACTGGTCAACAACCTTATCAGGCTGATGATGGTCAATAACAAGCATATTAATTCCATATACTCTTGCCTGCCGCATGGAAGGAACGTCTTCCTCAGTTGATCCGTTGTCAACAAGGATCACAAGCGGCATCTTCTGTCCGTGCCTTGAAAGATCTTCAAGTGCAAAAGAAATATCCCTCGTGACATCGGCAAGCTCATAAAAAGGAGCCTTGGAAGGAGCACGCTTGTAGAAATAATATTCTGCATCCGCCCCCCCGATTTCCGTAATAAGGGGGAGGATTGCCCTCTCAATTGCAATCGCCGAGGTGATTCCATCAGCGTCGGCATGATGCCTTAGAATAATCGGGGTTGAATGAAGGATAGCTTTTTTGATTTCTTTGGCGACATGGAGCATTCTGGGTTTGAGCTCCTCCAGAATCTCGCTTTCGATAAGGAAAGGAATATTAGCAGGAGCGGCTTTTTCGTCAATTACTTTCTCAACCCTGCCCCTGACTATTGCTTCCTTCTCTCCGGTCAGCAATTTCATGCTCATGACCTCGATCTGTACCTGGTCATCTCGCAGAGTCACTTCTCCGGTGATGGAAACAACCATCCCCGTATCAATGTGCGGATAGGATCTTTTCCCCGCACTCTCAAAGGCTGCACAGGGAACAAAGCCTCCTTCATCACTAATAGTGAAAATAGTGGGTCCACTGGTTTGTTTTACCTGAATAACCTCTCCTTCAATTCTGATAAGCCTTCCCTTCATATTGGAGTCGATTTGAGCCGAGTTCTTAAGTGGAAGCTCCTTTTCAAGCTCGATGGTCTCATATTTTTTGGGAGTTTTGGGAATCAAGTCCAGCTTCCCTCCGGCTTTAATGCTTTTTACCAGCACGATTACGGCATCCCCTACTTCCGGAGGAACTCCGACATTACTGGAATGCATAAGCCCTCTTACATGAGGGTTAAGATCCACAAAAACTCCGAAAGAAGCTTTACTGCTTACTATCCCGTGATAAAGTTTTCCTGCCTCCACGTCTTTTAGGTCGCAGGATTCATCAAGGGCATAAACAAACTGAGAAAGGGCACAGGAATCACATACTTCTTCCTCGGGATCACTGGGGTTCTTAATGCGTTCTCCACAAACCTTGCATGTGTATATCCTCCCGAGTCCCTCACAGGTCTCGCATGGAGTGGTCACTTCAATACTTCCTGTGCCCTTACATTTCGCGCACGCTGCACCGTTTTTCAAAAAAATATCAAGGTTTTTCTCTGACATTTTCATAAAATCAATTGATTTGGATTTACCTTTGCCCTTACACTGAGGGCAGATATTGGTTGAAACTATTTTGTAGCCACGTCCGTGGCAGTCTAAACATTCCTTACTCATTAATATCAACACCAATGGTTCTTCCGAACCTTCGTTTTCTCGCTCTGCTGCCTGGGCACAGAATAAGTTCCTGAGCCTGACAGCTTTATCATTCATCTGTCAGTTTTTAAGTACACTGATCTGGCTATACAGCCCGGCCCAGGCAGAAAATCAATGTTATCCTGGTCCTTTCTTTCCCTGTTAACTCAATTTTTTCCTGTTCTGTATTCTCTATATTTCAGATATAAGTATTTTCAGAGATAACTATTTATCAGAATGAATCTCTGAGAAGTTTCATAATATTTTCATAACAATCAGGCATATGTGTATCTGACATTTATTCTCAAATGCCGCCCAATGATCTGAAAAACTGAAGTCTTAAGGAAAACCAAGGAGAATCCTTATGCAAAAAGTAACAATAAGTAAGTTATAGTTTTTCAGATATTTAGAGGAGGCAGTGCATAGGTTTTTATAAAGCTGAATGCTTACTTATAGAAACCTTGAAATTAGTTATCCTAACAAAGAATACTTAATTATTATTATCTAATTTAAACATTAATGGAATAAGAGGTCAAAAAAATTATGAATATCTTTGCCAGTCAATTTGCCAGCCCACTTCTTCCTATATTAATAGTTGTGATATTAATACTCTCACAATCCATAAAAATGGTTAATGAATATGAGAGAGTGGTTATTTTCAGGTTGGGTCGCCTTAGCGGCGTGAAAGGTCCCGGGGTCTTCCTGATTATTCCGATTGTAGACAGAGCGATGAAAATAGATCTGAGAGTTGTTGCAATCGATGTCCCCAAGCAGGCTGTAATTACCAGAGACAATGTCACAGTTGAAGTGGATGCCGTTGTTTATTATAAGGTCGTGGAGCCTGGAGCTGCCATAACTCAGGTCGAAAATTATATGTTTGCAACCTCTACTCTTTCACAGACTACTCTACGAGATGTTATGGGCCAGATGGAGCTTGATGAGCTGCTTTCGGAAAGAGAGCATATCAACAAACAAATTCAGGAGCTTCTTGACGCATATACCGATCCATGGGGGATCAAGGTTACAGGAGTTACAATCAGAGACGTTGCCCTGCCTGAAACAATGAAACGAGCTATTGCCAAACAGGCTGAAGCCGAAAGAGAGAAACGTGCCCGAATTATCCTTGCGGAAGGAGAGTATCAAGCTGCCCAGAAAATGAAAGATGCCGCTTCCCTCTATGAGGGAATACCTGCAGCAATCAAACTGAGGGAGCTACAAACTTTAGCCGAGATTGCCAGGGAAAAGAATCTCATAGTAGTTACACAGTCCCAGGCTATTGAGGCTGGAAATGTAGCAGCTTTATCTCAGGCTATGGATGAAAGAAAAAAATAATAAAGGCAAACAGGGGTTGAAAGAAAGGGATGATAATGACAAAAAGAACAGAAGGAAATGGATAAGCAAGAAAGGACTGATAAGTGAAGGACCGATAAATATGCCTGTAGAAAAGGCTTTCCATTTCCTATTTATCTTCTTCCTGTGCTTCGTTCTCACAGCTGCCCCCATGCCCTCGGCAGAGGCAGGGCCTCAAGAGAAAGTGCTTGTGCTTGAAATATCCGAGGCTATAACTCCGGCTTCGGATGATATTATAGCGGATGCGATAGAAAAAGCGGAAAACGGAAATTTTGAGGCTGTGGTAATCAGCCTGAATACCCCCGGAGGAGGACTGGACGAAACCCAGGAAATCATAAGGATAATTGAAAACACGAGTATACCTGTTATCGGATATGTGCCTGAGAGCGGGAAAGCCTGGTCAGCCGGCACACTCATCCTTATGGGGACGGATATTGCTGCAATGGCACCATTTACAGTTATCGGATCAGCCCAGCCAGTTAAGATGTCGGCAGAAGGGACAAAACCCGTAGAGGACGAAAAAATTATAAATGCACTTGTCAAATTTTCGGTCGCAACAGCCAGTAAACATGGGAGAAACGAGACTTTTGCGGAAGAGGTCATAACGAAAAACAAAAATCTTGACGCGCAGGAAGCCCTCGATTCCGGCGTAATAGAATATGTGGCTCCTTCTGTTCCGAACCTGCTAGTACAGACTGACGGGCAACAGATAAAGGGAAAAACGCTGCAAACCGAAAGTGCAGGGATAGAGAACTATGAGCCTCCCTTTTCTCTTTCCTTATTAGGTTTAATCTCAAACCCGATCATTTCCTCCCTTCTTCTGACAATAGGGCTCTATGGAGTTATTTTCGGAATATCAAGCCCTGGAGTTGGGGCAGAAGTTTTAGGGATTATTTTAATTGTACTGGGGCTGATAGGCACAGGCTTTGATATTAATATAGCAGCAGTCTTCCTTATCCTTGTAGGAATAGGGCTCTTGATTCTTGAAATCAAGTCTCCCGGATTCGGCATCCTGGGGCTTGCTGGACTCATCAGCCTCATAATAGGAAGCCTGTTCCTTATACCTATGGGAAATGAAAACATTTATACTCCAGAATTCCGCAGACTCCTTGCTCTAACGATTGTTGCTCCTACGATTGTTTTCGGGTTATTTCTGGTTTTTGCAGTCTACAAAGTAACCGAGATCAGAAAGAAAAAGCCTGTAATTGGAGAGTTTATAGGTGAGACTGCCCAGTCCATAGACCCTCTGGGGCCTGAAAAACCAGGATACGTCCGCTTTAAAGGCGAATACTGGAAAGCCCGCTCTGAAGAAGAAATCGAACCAAAGACAGAGGTTGAAATTACTGGAAAAGTAAGGGAAGTGCTCATAGTAAAAAGGAAAGTGTAATTATTCTTCTCTCTTCCAGTTCAATTTCTATTCTAACCGATTTTTCCTTAAAGCCTTTTTTTAAAAGGCTTTATTTCCTTCTTATTTTTTCCAGGACTTTTTGTTTCTTTTCAATTGCTTCAAGTGCAGCTTTATCGATTGCTGCTCTCATTTCCTCAAAGTCTCTGGGATTCTCATCTCCGTGGACTTTTTTCACAGGTGTGTAGGCAGACTCCCTAAATTTTGGTACAAATTCCCGGAGTTTGCCATTTAAGGAAATTTCAGCTCCGCTTCCTTCCTCAACACGTCCTATGACGTCAATCTCAATGCCTGCAGCCCTGACAGTACTGAGTATGTCATCAACATATGCAGGGGGGGCAATTACAAGCAGGGCGTCAAGTGAAACCCCGAGATAATCAATTTTCAAGTGCTCAAGCATTGAAAGCACCTTTGGGTTCACAAGAGCCCTTATTTTTTCCTCTTCAAAGACAAGTTTTACGCCTGCGGTTTTTGAAATTTCCTTGGCATCGCCCCGGATTCCGCCATTAGTAACATCAGTCATGGAATGGACTCTTTTATGCAAACCGGATTGCAACAGAGCCTCGCAGGCTTCCAGGAAGCGAATGTTAATGGTTTCTTCCACAACTTCATGCATCCCGTAATAAAGCGCAGTTGTAGAAACCGTACCCCCGCCTGCTCCTTCGGTCATAAGGATAAGATCTCCTTCTCTGGTACGGTTCCGCGATGTAAGCGAAGAGGTTATGCCCACAGCCCCAACGCCACCGGTCATGCGTTCACCTATAACCATGTCTCCGCCAATTCTAAGTGTGCTTCCCGTAATAAGGGGTATTCCGGTAAGTTCCGAGACCGTTGTTATGCCTGCAATATGGTCGAATATCTTTGCAACATCTCCGTCGTCTGCTACATGAATGTCGGAAAGCATTGCCAGGGGCCGGGCTCCCATAGAATATACATCACGCAGAGCTGCCCTGGCTACGTGAAAGCCTGAGAGGAAAGGGAAGTCGCTCAGTCGAGAGTGAATACCATCAATCGTGACCACCAGATAGTTTTCACCGATTTTGACAACCCCTGAGTCATCAAGCTGGGAACTATCCACAACTGCACCTGTCTTACCTATAACCTCTCCGAGCTTGGAGTGAACGTAAAAATCCCCTGTGCCCCTGGAACCTACACCGAATTCTCCCATTGAAACACCTGAAATAGTCGGGGCTAACACATCTCCTTCTACGTTAAGTGTTACTTTTGCCTCACAAATGACCGCAGCCGCGATCTCATGAGCTCTCTCAGAGCTTATGTTCTTAATTTCGAGAATTCTTGAAGCCAGCTTTGCCTCAAGCCTTGCTTCATCTGAAGGGTCCTCCCTGAGAGCCCGTTTTGCATAACCTTCTATATCCATAGTAATCATCTCTTGCAGACATTTCTGCCCTTAAAGGTGGCAGGGCAGGATAGTCTGGCATCCAAGTATCAGTCAATTGATTTCACAAATAATCTGTTGATTTTAAGTAGTCTATTATTTTAAGTAATCTGTTAATTTAATATGATTAGTGTAAAAATATTCAGGGATCAAAACTTAATACCCTGAGACTCAAAATTCAACTGTCTAAGGGATTATAACTAATTCCGGAGAAATGAAATATAAATTCAGATACGGGGCAGATGTCCCCGATAAATCATTTCAACAAATTTCCACAAAGTTTTTCAGGATCTTTAATCCTATAGCTCCACTTTTCTCGGGGTGGAACTGGGTACCCATTACATTGCCTTTCGAGTTCACGACAGACGCCGAGAAATCCAGCCCGTAGTTGCAGGCTGCAAGCGTGTTTTCAGCCGCGGTGTCCACATAGTATGAATGCACGAAATATACGAAAGAATTGTCAGGAATACCTTCAAACAGAGGGTGATCCTGCTTGATGTTAAGATTGTTCCAGCCAATATGAGGTACCTTTAATTCAGACTTCGGAAAGCGCAGCACCCTGCCAGAGATGAGATCAAGCCCGTTGGTCAGCTTTCCTTCTTCAGAAGAGCTCATGAGCACCTGCTGTCCGAGGCAGATCCCGAGCATAGGTCTTCCTGACCGAACGTACTCTTCTATAATCCCTCTAATGGGGGTAAGGCACTTCATAGCATCCACAAAAGCGCCAACCCCTGGGAGGATTAAACCTTCTGCGGCAAGAATCTCCTCAGGGTCCCCAGAGATTACGGAATTGGATCCGGCGTTTTCTAGCCCCTTTTGAACACTGCGGAGGTTTCCAAGCCCGTAATCGAGAATCACAATTCTTCTCATAGCTCTAACAAACAAAGTTAAGATAGATTAACTTTTCGAGCAAGGAAAAGGGCGCCGGTATAATAATTGAAGGGCAGCGGAAAACAACTGGAAGAAAGAAAAAGTAAGAAGGAAAAAGATTAGAAACGATTAGAAAAAGAATGAAAAAAAGATTAGAAAAAGATAGAAAAAGATGGAAAAAGAATGGAAAAAATAAGGGCTATAAATTCTCTGCAGTTAAGACCTGCCAGCAGGAAGGCTGTAAGAGCTTTTTTCCCTCTCGAACATCACCTTGTATTTGCCACAACGTATGCATTCATAGCGTTTTTCGAGCACTGTTGGCAAAAAAAACAATGCCCCACTTTTTCGCTTCCATTTATGCAGTCCAAAAAAACACAAGAAACTACGGTCACGATCCGATTCGCCTGAGTCATCAGAGCATTCCTGAGTCAAAAAACTGTTTCCCCTTGTTTCTATTGTTAAGGATATAATACAACAGTAAGGAGGTTATGTGTGAAGGAACTATATAAACATATAGTTTTGTCAGGAAATATCAGGGAAATTTTCTATGAAAGATAAATATTGATTAAAAATACATTGGTTAGGGGTATTTAGCAAAAAAATTAATATAGTTTGATGTGAATAACTTAAGAAAGTTTAATGGGGACAAAATATGCAAAAATTCATATTTTTCAGATATGATGAAAAAGCTATGGAGCTCCCGATTAATATAGTCGTTATAGTGAAAAAATTCCGATAAAAATTACAGTTTGGAACCTTCAAGCTCTTGAAGGGTTATTCTCATTGGAATTGATTAAGCATAATTGTTTAACATGATGCTATAAATATTAACCCTACATTTTCTTCTGAGTTGCAGCTAGAAGCTAGGTAAAAGTCCCAGACTCAGAGTATACCTTACTTTCCGCAGTATTTTTGAAAATCAATATTTTTCTTCTATCAATTTTTGTCCTAACCTGAATTATTGAATTTCTGCTCAGGAGTTAAAAATGGATATACGGAATGTTCAGAGACCAAAAAACGTAGCACTCAATTTTTAATCCAAATTTCAGTTTGGTGATATTAATTGAGAATTTTTGGGCTTCGTAGAAAAATCTATTTAAACCAGCTTCAAGAGGCAAAAAATAAATAAGCAAAAATATATAAGGTTATTCAATTTAAACCGGTTTATACTCGTAATCTCATAGGTTTTCTACAGAGCCAATTTTTGAAAAACGATATCGGAAAAATATTGATTTTCAAAAATACTGCGGAAAGTAGGGTACACATAGAGGATCCTATTTTATTTAACAGTAAACAAACTAGAATGCAAAGAGTTGCCCAGCCCAATTAAAGACTCCAAGTTAAGATTATGACATTTTACGCAATTACTTTGATAAGTATATGACTTATTTTTTAAAGTAAAGATATCAAGCTTAAAATAAGGAAATTCTAAGAAAACTACTGGTTTTGTCTATAAAAAGATCTGGATCTTTTCCATGAAATCGATGATGTTCTATGGGAATCCATAGAACATCATCTTCCTCCACAGAAACCACATACAGGAAGACCTCGCTCTGACTTAAGGAAGTTAATGAATGGGATCTTGTATGTTGTTACAACAGGTTGTACCTGGCAAGATGTTCCCCGTAAATATGGCTCTAAATCAACAGTTCATAGATTTCATCTCTATCTGTGTGAACATGGAATTTATCAGGAAATCTTTAATGAACTTTTAAACAAAGGTTATGACTTGAATAAAATAGATCTTTCTCATTGTTTTACCGATACAAAGGATATTCCTGCCAAAAAAGGGGAAATATCGGATATGATGGTTACAAGAAAGTAAAAGTAGTAAAATTAAGTGTTTTAGTAAATTCACAGGAGCTACCTCTATCCATTATTATTGTCCCTGCAAATCAAAATGACTCTACGCTTTATATCCTTACAATTAAAAACTTCAAGATAAGAAGACCTAGAGGAAGACCTATAAACAGACCTTCCAGAGTGACAGCTG
>FZPS01000070.1_pt347 | contig 11363 bp, 9 predicted proteins | sample 1817821 | NCBI WGS metagenome assembly FZPS01 (sample SAMEA104158645, study PRJEB21678) | metagenome | place: Germany | collected 2015-04-21 | reverse complement strand
CGTTGACCGGGCTCATGGTCAGGCCGTACCCATGGGTGTACTGCAGGTGCAGGTTGACCCAGGTTTGCGCCTGCTCGGCCAGGCGGCTCTTGTCCAGCTCGCGGGCCGCCAGCATGACCTGGCGGTACTGGCCGTCCACGGTATAGCGGTCGATATCGACGTCGTGGAAACGATAATAAAGGCGGATGGCCTGCAGCTCGTTTAAAGTATCACGCAAGGGACGGTAATCCCAGAGGCGGACATTGTTGACGGTACCGGGGTTAGCTAAAAGGTCATCCCAGGAAAGGCTCTCCCGGGCCGGGTAGTGGCGGTCGGAGAATTTGTCCAGCCCGTAGGCGCGGCGGGTAAAGTCGATATTATACTGGAGGTACTCTTTTTCCAGGGCATATTCCCGGGGTTCCACAACGAAGCTTTGAATGGCGGCAGGGTAAACCGAACCGCCCAGCAATGAGACGGCTACCAGGGCCAGAAAGCCGTAGACCAGCAGGCGGGGACGGCGCAGGAACATGTTGATTAAAAAGAGGACTGCAAGCAGCGCGGCCAGGACCATCAGCAGCGCCAGCACCCGCTGATGGGCAAATATATCCGTATAGCCGGCGCCAAAAACAACCCCGCGGCCGGAGAGGACCAGCTCCAGCTGCTTGAGGCGATAATCCCAGGCTTTCAGGGCGAAGACGGCAGCCAGCAGCACCGCGATATGACTTAACCCCGCGCCGGACGGCAGGATAAAGCGTAACCCCCGGTGAAGCGGCGGATTTAGGATCAGGTAGATCAGGCCGACCAGGATCAGGGGTAAGATCAAAGCCATCATGAGGAAGGTATAGAGGAAACGGTAGAAAGGCAGCTTGAAAACATAAAAAGCAATATCAACGCCGAAGATAGGGTCGGCCACGTTGAAGGGCACCGCTCTGGCAAAACGCAACAGGTCCATCCAGTAACCGGCGGCATAACCGGAAAACATCCAGGAGAGCACCGCGGAGATGATCACAAAAAAGATCGTCAGGCGGCGGGTTGTAAGCAGGTGCAGGTAGCCGCCGGCCGCCAGCTGATCCCGCAGGTTTAAGTTGGGGAAATTTATAATCTGGCGCCGGGTAATGAGCAGGTTGACCAGTAATACAGCAAATAAAAACAACCACGCTGCCAGGCGCAGGCCCCAGCGGGCCATTAGCTGGGTCCAAAAAACTCTCTCCACCTGAAGGTCTTTAAACCAGAGCAAATCGAGGTAAAAATTGGTTCCGGCAAAAATTATGGCTATTAAAATAATTGCAGCTACTATGATCCACAGAGTGCGGCGCCGCATCATCAGTCGATCCCTCCCCATAAAAACTGTGCCGGTCAGAGCCGGCTAAAATTTAACTATCCTAATTTTAGCTTAAAAATATAAGAACTGTCAAAACCAGACACTGCAGCGCTGTTATGACCTGCCGACAATAGCCACGCCTGCACTGGTGCCTATGCGGGTAGCCCCGGCAGCGATCATCTCCTGTGCTTCCTGCCGTGTGCGCACCCCGCCCGAGGCTTTCACACCCAGATCAGGCCCCATCGCTTCCCGCAGCAGCCGGATATCGCCTACGGTGGCGCCGCCGGGCCCGAAACCGGTGGAGGTCTTGACAAAGTGGGCGCCCGCCTGCCGGGCCAGGCGGCAGGCCAGCACTTTTTCTTCGGCAGTGAGCAGCGCCGTCTCCAGGATCACTTTAACCGTGCAGCCCCGGGCCGCCTCGACCACGGCGGCTATATCGGCGGCCACATATGCTTCGTCCCTCTCTTTTAGCGCCCCGATGTTAAGGACCATGTCCACTTCCGCGGCACCGGCGGCCACTGCTTCGGCCGCCTCGAAAGCTTTTACCGCGCTGGTGGTGGCCCCCAGGGGAAAGCCGATTACGGTGCAGACTTTCACCGCGGTGCCCTGCAGCGCCTTGACGGCGGTTTTGACATGGCACGGATTAATGCAGACCGCGGCAAACCCGAAGCGGGCCGCCTCGGCGCAAAGCTTTAAAATATCGCCTGTTGTCGCTTCGGGTTTGAGGTTGGTATGGTCGATATAAGCAGAAAGGTTCTCGGTCATCTTAAACTCCTCCTAACTTCAATGGCACAGGGGAAAAACCCGCACGCCCCCCCTCCCTGCCCTCCCCCACGAGGGGGGAGGGGGAATAACCCGTTTAGCCAGCCAGTGCCTAAAACCGGCAGTTCCCTCTCCCCTGGTGGGAGAGGGTTAGGGAGAGGGGGAAGTCAGAGGCCGGAGGTCAGATTAATAGCACTCCTTTTAGAACTTTTCTTCCCATAGTTTTGGTACCGTTTGTCCCGCATGAAAACTTTCTTCTGGAATTTTAAATCTGACTTCTCTTAGACCGTCGAAATCTTGCTTTCTCGCTGCTTCTGGCTCCTGCATCCTGAATTCTGTCTCCTGCCGCACGCCCCCCTCCCTGCCCTCCCCCACAAGGGGGGAGGGTGTTTCGAGACCCCGGTTTTATCTGTTCTTCTGGCTTCTGACTTCTGGTTTCTGGGTTCCTTTGATTGCCAAAGACTTACTCTTCTGGTTCTACTATCTACTGTCTCCTGTATCCTGTCTACTGCCACAATGCCCCTTCCCCGGCCTGCTCCCGGGCTAGTAGCGAGTCGCTCCGTGCCGGTCCACGTAGCCCAAAATAAGCGGCAGCGGCGCCGGTTTTTCCGGCCCGCATTCAAAGGCGGCAAGGAGCAGCCGGCGGGCCGCTTCCACCTGGTTGGAGCCGGGATCAAAATCGGTATGAAGGACAGCCAGCACTTCCCCGTCATTTACGGGGTCGCCCACCTTTTTATTTAAGACCACGCCGGCGGCCAAATTGATCTCCGATTCTTTTGTTTCTCTCCCAGCGCCCAGCAGCATGGCGCTTAAACCAACGGATTCTGCCTTGATGCGCTGCACGAAGCCGGCTTGCCCGGCCCGAATTTCCAGGGTGTGACGGGCCTGGGGCAGCAGCGCCGTGTCGTCCACAACGCGGCTGTCGCCGTGCTGCGTGGTAATAATCTGGCGCAGCTTTTCCAGGGCTGCACCGGAAGCAATGAGCCGCTGCAGCATGGCGGCACCGCTTTCCGGATCGGGAGCCTTCTCTGCCAGGTAAAGCATCCTGCCGCCTAAGGCCAGGCAGAGCGCGGTTAAGTCTTCCGGACCCTCGCCCCTGAGCGTGCGGATCGCTTCCTCCACCTCCAGGGCGTTACCCACGGCCTGTCCCAGGGGCTGATCCATCCCGGTAACCAGGGCCACGGTGCGCCGCCCCGCTCCCAGTCCTATCTCGACCATGGTCCCGGCCAGGGCAAAAGCCTGGTCCGGCTCTTTTAAAAAGGCACCGTCCCCGGCCTTGACATCCAGAACCAGCGCGTCGGCGCCGGCAGCCAGCTTTTTGCTCATAATGCTGGAAGCGATGAGCGGCATACTATCCACTGTGGCGGTGACATCGCGCAGGGCGTAAAATTTTTGATCCGCCGGGACCAAGTTGCCGCTCTGGCTGATCACCGCTGCTCCAGTTTCTTTGACCGCCTGGAAAAATTCCGCCGCGCCCAGGTCAACCCTGAAACCGGGGATGGATTCCAGCTTGTCCAGGGTGCCCCCGGTATGGCCCAGGCCCCGCCCCGACATTTTGGCCACGGGGGCCCCGGCGGCAGCCACCAGAGGCACCAGCACCAGGGTGGTAGTATCGCCCACCCCGCCGGTGCTGTGTTTGTCTACCTTGATTCCGGGAATTTCTTGAAGCGATACTCGATCCCCCGATTCAACCATGGCCAGGGTCAAATCCAGCGTCTCTCTTTTACTCATGCCCTGAAAATAGATGGCCATGGCCAGGGCGGACATCTGGTAGTCGGGGATGGTGCCCTTAACGTAGCCGGAAATGAGATAGTTGATCTCCCGGCGGGAGAGTTCGCCCCCGTTGCGTTTCTTTAAAATGAGATCATAAGCGCGCAAAAATTGATCACCTGCCCGTGCTCAAGCTCTCTCCCTGACAAAAACGGCTGCCTGGCGGGCGCAGCACGCTGCGCCCCTACAGCCTGGATTATAACCACCTTTTTAATTATACCTTATTATACCAGCTAAATCCCGGTTAGAAAATCGCTATTCATCCTAACTGGCAGGAACCGGCGCGAATGGGTTAGAATTAATAGTAGGTTCATGGTCCGAAAAATAGTCAAGGAAAAGAGGAGAGCATTCATGAGTAAAATCCGCCATCCCGAGCTGGCCCCTGAAGGCCGGCGGCGCATCGACTGGGTCAGCCGCCACATGCCTGTTTTAAGGGGGCTGCAGGAAAAATATAGCGCCTCCCGGCCCTTTCAGGGTTTGAATATGGCTGTCTGTATCCACCTGGAGGCCAAGACCGCATACATGGCCCAGGTCTTTCAGCAGTGCGGCGCCTCGGTAGCCGTTACCGGCAGCAACCCGCTCTCTACCCAGGATGCCATAGCCGCGGCCCTGGTGGAAGCGGGTATCCAGGTCTTCGCCTGGCACGGAGCCACGGCAGAAGAATACAACGACCATATCCGCAGTACCATTAACACGGCCCCCCACTTAATTATCGACGACGGGGCCGACCTGATCACTATGCTGCACCGGGAGCGGGCGGACCTGCTACTGCGGATCAAAGGAGGGGCCGAGGAGACGACTACAGGTTTAAACCGCCTGCGGGCCATGGCCGCCGCGGGTACTCTCGCTTTTCCGGTAATTGCGGTCAACGATGCTTACAGCAAGCATCTCTTCGACAACCGCTACGGCACCGGGCAGTCTGTCTGGGACGGGATCATGCGCACCACCAATTTGCTCATCTCAGGGAAGACAGTGGTTGTAGGCGGCTACGGCTGGTGCGGGCGCGGGGTGGCCATGCGGGCGGCGGGCCTGGGGGCCAGGGTTATTGTCACTGAAGTGGATCCTATCCGGGCGCTGGAGGCGGCGGTGGAAGGCTACAGGGTTATGCCCATGATTCAGGCGGCGCCGCTGGGGGATATCTTTGTCACCACTACGGGATGCAAACAGGTGATCGGGGCAGAGCACCTGGCCGTTATAAAAGACGGGGCCATCTTAGCCAATGCGGGCCACTTCGACGTAGAAATAGACAAGGTGGCGCTGGGGCGCCTGGCGGAGTACCAGGGCCGGCCCCGCGACAACATCGAAGCTTACCGCTTTAAAGACGGGCGCACCGTTTACCTGCTCGGTGAAGGCCGGCTGGTGAACCTGGCCGCGGGCGACGGGCACCCGGCGGAGATCATGGATCTCTCTTTTGCCATTCAATTTCTGGCCATGCTCTACCTGGCCGAAAACAAAGAGCCCCTGCCCAAACAGGTGCTCAACCTGCCGGCGGAGCTGGACCGCCGCGTGGCCAGGTTGAAGCTGGAAGCCATGGGTATCGGCATTGACAGCCTCAGCCGGGAACAGCAGGATTATTTAAATTCATGGCAGTAAAATTGCAGCGCTTAGTAAACGGTAATGTGGTCTTTTAATGTCTCATAGATGCCTTCGCCGATGCCGCTGACATCCATGATTTCGGTGATATCTTTGAAATAGCCGTATTTTTCGCGGTGCTCCACAATGCTCTGGGCGCGGGTAGGCCCGATACCGGGAAGGGTTTCCAGCTCTGCCGCGGTAGCGCGGTTGATGTTAACTTTGCCTGATGCCCCCGCCCCCTTAGCCGGCGGCGGGTTTTCCCCGAGGCGGTAAAAGTGTACCTGTTCGCCATCGGATAGGGGGCGGGCCAGGTTGACTGCTTCCAGGTCGGCCTCGGGGGTGGGGCCCCCCGCCCGCTCCAGCAGCTCGTACACTCTTGATCCCTCCGGAAGAGAGTAGACCCCGGGTTGGTTGACCGCTCCCACGGCATGGACGGTGATCAGCTCCGGTTCCACTTCCTGCCGCTCGCTTTCAGCCTTCAACTCCATCGGTTCCACTACCGGCTGAGAAGGCCTCCAGAAGCGCCAGGCCGCCCCGGCCAGCAGCAGCGCCGCCAGCAGCCCCAGCACAATTTTTTCCCGGACACTCATGGCCCCGAACATCACTTTTCCTCCCCCTGCCGGAATTTTTTGACCCTTTTCGCTACAATCCCACCTTTTTCCTGCCGGTGATAATATTAAAGCCCGCCGGAGAGGCCCCGGCGGGCTTTAAAACCATGAGCAGCAAAGAAAGATACCCCCCCTCACCCTATCCCTCTCCCACCAGGGGAGAGGGGAATAGCCCGGGCAGGGAAGTAAAAGCACCTATTTCTTCAGTCAACCAGGCATCCTTAATAGTTGCCCTTTATTATCTCAGGCTTCTTCTTTCGAATTTTTTTCTTCCTGCTCCCTCGGTATATGCAGCCCCTGGACATGAATATTGACGGAGGTGACTTTAAGCCCGGTTATATGCTCCACATTGGAGCGTACTTCCCGTTTTAGCTTTTCAGCTACTTCCACAATCCTGGTGCCCAGCTCTACGATGATATTGATATCGATTTTGACATTTTCACCGTCCAGCTGGATCTTGATACCCTTGGAAAGGTCTTTACGGCCCAGCTTTTCAGCGATACCGTCGACAATATTGCCGCTCATTCCGGCGATGCCTTCCACTTCACTGGCTGCCAGGCCGGCGATAATGGCGATAACATCAGGAGAGATGCGGACGCTGTCCTGATCCTGCTCGATCACGGCATCAACCCTATCCTGTTCTTCCGCGGTCATCTGTCTCCCCTCCTTTCTGCGTTTGCTTATGTCCGGCTTGCGGATCGGATCATGAATATCCCCGGCCGTAGGTACCGGCTGTAAGAGGCTTGCTTCCACTTTTATGCCTATGTATTGAATGGCCTGTTCATGCTCTACCTGTTTAATATTGAAAAATAGTATATTTTCTGTTATTGATTGTACCTTTGAGTTTGCTGCCTGTCAATCCCGGCGGGGGATAGATGAATCAGGGAGGCAGGCTTTGGGCGTTCTAAAGGAATCCAGAAGCCAGAAGTAGGTTTTTCATGCGGGATGGACGGTACCGGCAACTGTGAAAAGAAGAATTCAAGGAAAAAGGATTTTTATTAATCTGACTTCCGAATGCTGACCTCTGACTTCTAATGGCCCCCTCTCCCTAACCCTCTCCCACCAGGGGAGAGGGAACTGCCGGGTCCTGGCCCTGGCAGGGTAAAACGGGCTTCCCCCTCCCCCCTCGCGGGGGAGGGCCAGGGTGGGGGGGCGTTGTGGCAGAAGGCAGAATCCAGGGGACAGGAGAACCGGGGAAGCAGGCCCGCAAACTACTCGACCAGGACTACTGCAACGCCTTCCCGGTTGAGCGTGCTAAAATGGCGCCCCTGCAGGTCGCGGCCGCCCGGGTCGAAGGCCACCGCCGGGAGCAGGACCCGCTCCGGCGCCTTTGGCTGCAGCGCCTTTAGCGCGGCGGCGAAATCGGAAACGGTCAGCAGCCCGGCGCAGCGGATGTTGCCGCCGAAAAAAGATGACGGGACAGGGTGCAGGAATAAACCTTCCAGGCCGAAGCGCTCTTTGGCCATGTGCCAGCGAGGATAGGCGGCAGCCGAGACCAGCATCAGCGTCTCCCGGCCCGGCAGCAGGCAGCGGCGCACCCGCTCCACCTGGGCCGGATCCAGGTCGTAGGCCACCGTAAAACCCGGAGGTTCGCCCTTCTTTTTAGCCAGGGTAATCTGAAGGAGGCGATTGTGGCGAAGCACGGTCAGGCAGGGGCTTTCTTTCTCCCCGGCCCGGTGAAAGGCGTCGACGCGGCTTAATGGGACGTAGTCATCGACCTTTAAAATAAGATCGCCGGTTTTTATACCGGCAGCGGCGGCAGGACTGCCGGCGATTACTCCCTCAATGAGGGGATCAAAGTCGTCAACCTGCGGCGGCTCCAGCAGCAGCGGGGCGCTGAAATCCTGCTGCAGCCGGCCGGCCAGGTCCCGGCAGCGCTCCCCGGTTCCCGGCGGCGGAGCGAGATCAGGTCTGCTGCAGCGGGTAAAGCCGGGTAAAAGCAGGCGGATGGTTTTTGCTCCCGCTTCGTTAAGGAATTTCAGGGTATCCTGCAGGTCGTCCCACCCCACCAGGTGCGGCAGCGCCACCACGCTGCCGTGCAGGGAGAGGCCCCGCTGCACCAGCTTTCCCACGGCCGCAGCGGCGGCGCCTGGCCGGGGGTCGTTCATGAGCAGGCGGCGGCCCCTGGCAGTGCTGCTGTTTAAAGAGAGCACCAGCTCCAGCGGCTCCAGGGCGGCCAGGCGGCGGATGGTTTCGTCATCCAGAAGGCTGCCGTTGGTGGTAACCTGAATCAGGGTGTCGGGGAAGAGGCGGCGCAGCTGTTCCAGGATGGCGAAGAAATCGGGGTGAGTCAGCGGCTCTCCCTCACGCAGGCGGGTCGCCGATTCTCCGATAATAATTTTTTGTTCCGGGTCCAGGAATGGCATTAAATCCAGCAGGCGTTCCGCTTCCAGGGGGAGGAAGGTGTAAGCCTGCGTCCCCGGGGGGTTCTGGCCGTGGCTGCAAAAACAGCAGGATAGATTGCAGCGCCCGGTCAGCGGCAGCACATTGTGCCGCCGCACCGCTTCCACCAGGAGTTGCTGCAGGGTGCCGGGAGTAGGCATTATGATTTAAAGCCAAGGTGCTCTTTGAGAGCCTCCTGGAGCACTTTTGAGAAATTGATCTGATGTTGCTCAGCGGCGTCATTCAGCCATTTTGGTAACGTTAAGGTTTTTTTAACTGACACCACTTTAATTTTATCTATATATACTGGCATCCAGACCTCTATCAATACAGTGGTTTCATTTTTTTCAAGCTTAAGGGAAGCAATGGGGCTGGGCTGAGGCAGCTCTTGCCCTCCCTCTTCCAAACCGGAGATATGCAAGGCCATGGCCTCCTTGGCCATAACAAGTGCCTCTCTATCGTTGTTTGCGCAGGTAAAGCATCCAGGCAGGTCGGGAAATCTAACTGAAATGCCGTCATCACCATACGAAAAAACAGCAGGGTAAATATAATAATCTTTTTTTTCCACGAGCGTAACCTCCAAAATCATCAGTAAACTTTCGAAAACTCGAGACCCCTTCTGTCACACAAGGGTCGCAGGCGAAGCAATCTCGTTATACCCCTACTTTTTCAAATTCAAGATTGCCGCGTCGCTTTGTCCCTCATTACTATGACAATTGCATATGTCGTAATTAGTTTCCAAATTACTACCATTTAAGAAGCAATTAATCAAATTTCACCCCAGATTGTTTTTGGATACTTAATAAAGTTTTTACCGGTAAATTTCTTCGAGGATGAGGGATCGTTACAAGCCCTGCTTTCTTATAATGCTTAAAACAGTAATGGCTTCCACTTACCCTATCCAGATACCAACCGTCGGCTTCAAGTTTTTTTATTACTTCTCGCGAAGAGTAGCTTTTCATTTTGATACCCTCTTCGAAAATATTATAATACGTATTAAAATACGTGTCAACAAGATAGCTTTAATCTTGTTACTCTACCGCAACTATAACAAACATGTGTTTACATGGCAAGATCTTCCTACGGCAAGCAGGGAACAACAGCAAAAAGAGGCTGTCCCTTGAAGAACAGCCCCTTTTTGGATTTATTTGATTTTAAAATTTTAACGCACCACAATATTAACCAGCCGGTCGGGTACGGTAATGGCCTTGACGATTTGTTTGCCCTGCAGCAGGGCGGCAATACGCTCGTTTTCGCGGGCCGCCGCCAGCAGATCATCTTTACTCAATCCGGCGGGGACGGTGATACGCCCGCGCACCTTGCCGTTTAGCTGGACCACTACTTCCACTTCTTCCTGCTGCAGCATGCCCGGATCAAAGGAAGGCCAGGACTGAAGATGCACACTGGTATCATGGCCCAGCATGCGCCAGGCCTCTTCTGCCAGGTGCGGAGCAAAGGGCGCCAGCATTAAAACCAGTTTTTCCAGCGCCTCCAGCAGGGTAGCACGGTGCTGCCCTGAGGGCGCTGTCTCCTGGCGATAGGCGTAGATGGCGTTAACCAGCTCCATGATCGCGCTGATGGCGGTATTGAAATTAAAGCGCTGCTCAATATCTTCGGTAACCTTTTTCAACGCCGCGTGGACGGCGCGGGCTAATGCCACTTCCGCCGGGCCGGCCGGGTTACCGCTCCAACCAGCCTGCCCCGCCACCTCTTCCACCAGGCGCCAGACGCGGCGCAGGAAGCGGTGGCAGCCTTCCACGCCCTGGTCGCTCCAGTCCAGGTCTTTTTCCGGCGGAGCGGCAAAGAGGATAAAGAGGCGGCCGGTATCGGCACCGTAACGCTCAACGATCTCGTCGGGGGAGACCACGTTGCCCTTGGACTTGGACATCTTAGCCCCGTCTTTATAGACCATGCCCTGGGCCAGCAGGCGGGTGAAGGGCTCTACTGCTTTCAGCATGCCGGCGTCGTGCAGCACCTTGGTGAAAAAGCGGGCATAGAGCAGGTGCAGCACGGCGTGCTCGATACCGCCGATATACTGGTCCACCGGCATCCAGTAGTCGGCTTTTTGCGTCTCAAAGGCTGCCTGCTGGTTCTTCGGGTCAGTATAACGCATGAAGTACCAGGAGGAGCAGATAAAAGTGTCCATGGTATCGGTCTCCCGGCGGGCGGGGCCGCCGCATTCCGGGCAGCTTGTCCTGACAAAATTTTCGTAATGGGCCAGGCCGGGGACGCGGTCCCCGGAAAGCTCCACCTGCAGGGGCAGCAGCACCGGCAGCGCCTCCTCAGGTACCGGCACGGTGCCGCACTTATCGCAGTAAACGATGGGGATAGGAGCGCCCCAGTAGCGCTGCCGGGAAATAAGCCAGTCGCGCAGGCGGTAGGTCACCATGAAATCGCCGGCACCCCGCTCCTTGAGGCTGGCGGTAACCCGCTTCATCCCTTCCGTGTTGGGCAGGCCGTCAAAAGGCCCGGAGTTGACCATAAGGCCTTCCCCGGTGTAAGCTTCGGTCATGGTATCCCCGTCCAGGTTTTCTCCCGGGGGCTGAATCACCACCCGCACGGGCAATCCGTGCTTGCGGGCAAAAAGAAAGTCGCGCTGATCGTGGGCCGGCACACCCATGACCGCACCGGTGCCGTAACCCATGATCACATAATTGCCCACCAGGATGGGCACCGCTTCCCCGTTGATCGGGTTTATGGCGTGACGGCCGGTAAAAAGGCCAATTTTAGGCGCGTCTTCGGCGGTGCGCTCGATCTCGCTTTCCCGCCTGACCTTGTTGATAAATGCCGTTACCTCCTGTTCCCGGTCAGTGCCCGCCACCAGGCGTTGCACCAGGTGGTGCTCCGGGGCCAGGACCATGTAGGTAACACCGTAAAGCGTAAAGATAGGAATTTGCTTTTGCCTGGAGCAATTATAGCAATTTTCTGTTATGGGTGTCAACCCAATATTTATCCACGAGCTACCT
>FZPS01000059.1_pt280 | contig 11363 bp, 5 predicted proteins | sample 1817821 | NCBI WGS metagenome assembly FZPS01 (sample SAMEA104158645, study PRJEB21678) | metagenome | place: Germany | collected 2015-04-21 | reverse complement strand
GAATAGAACAAAAATCCATATCCATGCAAAAATAATCTATTCTGAAAATTTCTGTCAAGCCTATACTATCAGATATATTTTTATATTTCACAAATTAGATCTTATTCATTTATACATTATTTTCATACGACTTTCTCTCTTAATATTATAGAAACACCAAATAGCTCAAATCCTTTAACAAGTTCTAACAAATCACCGAATCAAAACAAAATAGGTTTCTTGAAATTTAAGATTAGATCAAATTTGGACGATTGTGTTATAGTTTTATAGTATTCGTTCATTTTACTACTTCTTTTATTCTTTAATTTAGCATATAATCGAATTGTAAATAAATTGAACATGAAAGACACTATTTTACTCAAGACATTTCTTTTCTCTTTATGCCTATTTTGGGGAATGACTTCAATTCAAGCTACATCCGGAAAAAAGTATACACTTAGCTCTCCTAATCAAAAAATAAAGCTGGAGATTGCTATCAATAAAGATTTATCTTATCAATTAACATACGAAAATGATACGGTGCTTTCTCATTCTAAAATAGGTCTATTCTTAGATGATAAAACATGTATTGGCAGGGATGCCCGAATTTCCAAAATAAAAAGAAAAAAAATAAAAGAAAACATAGAGTCTCCATTCTATCGTTTCAGGAATTTCATGACTGAATACAATGAAATTGATTTGAGATTAAAGGATGGATTTGGGGTTGTCTTCCGTGCTTATGACGAGGGGGTAGCCTATCGTTTTTATACAACATTAGAAAAGGAGATTATAATTAAAAACGAATTAGCTGAATTTAATTTCACTAATGATCATACTGCATATATCTCTTATTCTACGAATGAAAGTCAACCTTTAGCCATGGCTTTTCAAAACATCTATGATATTACTCCATTATCAAAGGCAAAAAAAAAATTAGCCTTTCTTCCTTTGACTGTTGATTGTGGACAAATAAAACTTACTTTACTGGAATCTGATTTAGAAGCTTATCCCGGTATGTTTATTGAAACAGATGGAGAACATAATTTAAAAGGGATGTTTGCATCTTATCCTTTGAAAACAGACTACCACCCTTGGCGTAAACAAGAATATATCACTGAAAGAACCGATTTTATTGCTCATAGTCAGGGATCACGCTCATACCCCTGGCGCGTATTGGCTATAACCGAACAAGATATGAATATGCCTGTTAATAATTTAGTTTATGCTTTAGCATCACCCAATCGGATAGGTGATACTTCTTGGATAAAAACAGGAAAAGTAGCTTGGGAATGGTGGAACGACTGGAACTTAAAAGGTGTCCCATTTAAAGCCGGCATCAATATGGATACCTATAAATACTACATCGATTTTGCGAGTCGTAATGGAATTGAATTTATCATTTTAGATGAAGGCTGGTATAATCCTAAAAATGGGGACATGTTAACAGTTATTCCTGAATTAGATCTTGACGTGCTTATTGCCTACGGCAAAAAAAGGGGAGTAGATATTATTCTTTGGACAGTATTCAATGTACTCGATAATCAATTGGAAGCTGCTTGTAAAAAATATGCGGATATGGGAATCAAAGGATTTAAAGTCGATTTCCTCGATCGTGATGATCAAACAGCTGTAGAAATGGTATATCGTATTGCAGAAGCTACCGCTAAACATAAACTCACACTCAATCTTCATGGCATATACAAACCTACGGGAATCAATCGTACCTATCCTAACATTATTAATTTTGAAGGGGTCTTTGGTATGGAAGAAGTAAAATGGACAGATATAAAAAATAATATGCCACTCTATGATGTAACTTTCCCTTACATTCGTATGATGTCAGGCCCAGTGGATTATACACCTGGAGCCATGCGTAATGCAACAAAGAAAGACTGGCATCCCATTTATTCTTCACCAATGAGTATGGGGACACGTTGCCATCAGTTAGCAGCCTATATAATTCATGATTCCCCCCTTACCATGCTATGTGATGCACCTACCAATTACCTAAAAGAACAAGAATGTGTTGATTTCATTACTTCTATTCCTGTTGAAACAGATTCAACGTTTATTGCCTCTGGCAAGTTAGGAGAGTATATCATTACTGTCCGTAAGAAAGATATTAACTGGTTTATTGGAGGAATGACCAATTGGGATGCACGTAAGGTAAAGCTTGATTTTTCTTTTCTTCCCCCGAATACTGAATATACCGCTATCGTATTTAAAGACGGAATTAATGCTGAAAAACAAGCAGAGGACTACCAAACAGATACAATCAAGGTGAATAAACAGAGCCAAATGACTATACAAATGGCATCAGGAGGGGGATTTGCAATGAAGCTTCTATACAAACCTATCCATGGAGAAATAACCTCAATTCCAACAGAAAAAGAGATTCACGACTTCTATAAAAAATATATTGAAACAGAAGGATTATATGTCACATCTTCTGAGAAGGTAAGCAATGAGGCTTTACTCAATGCATGCAATATCATCAGCTTAATGCTGGCTAAGCGACCAGATATCAAAGCACATATGGTAAAAAAAGGCTGTCATGTAATGATCATCGGAAAAGATGAAGAAACCTGTGACTTACCCGAATTTGCTCACATTTGTAATTCACCTGATAGTATTGCATACTGGAACAAGCGCGCCCGTGGTTTCGGAGGGGCTCCAGAGGATGAATTTTCAGCTAGCTGTGGTGAAGAAAATCTATTAGCATTACCTCAAGATAAATACAAGGGAGAGAATATTTTAATTCATGAATTCGCCCATTTAATACATTTAATTGGGATTAATGGAGTGGAACCCGAATTCGACCAACGCCTAGAAGCCTTATGGAAAAAAGCCCGAGATAAAGGTTTATGGAAAAACACCTATGCTATCAGTAATAAAGAAGAATATTTTGCAGAAAGCGTACAATCTTTTTTTAATTGCAATCGTTTTTCTGATCCTGCTGATGGGGTACATAACTCTATCAATAGACGGGTAAAACTCAAAGCCTATGATCCGGAAATGTACCGATTGCTATTGGAATATTTTTATGAAATCGAAATACCCATTAATAACCTCATATATAAATAAAGAAAGAAAAAATGAACAAAGTAACCCTATTTGCAGTCTCCCTATTATTGGGAATTGTTTCGGGCTTTTCTCAAGCTTTACATAATACCCCAGGGGCCGGGAATCCTATAATACCCGGTTATTTTGCCGACCCTACAGTGAAGAAATTTGGTGATACTTATTATATCTATGCAACGACTGACGGGAGTGGAGCGGGATTTGGTCCGGCACAAGTATGGACAAGTAAAGATTTTGTAAACTGGACATTAATGCCAATGAACTGGCCAAATAGTCACTGGATATGGGCTCCTGATGTTATGCAACATTCTAATGGAATGTATTACTATTTCTATTGTCAACCTTGTATTATTCACGGTGGAATTAGTGAAACACCTCGTGGACCTTGGAAAAACATTTTAGGAGATAGTGAGGCTGTACTCATTGAAGATCGCTTTGTAACGAATGCCATCACTCTGGATGGACAAACATTCATTGATGACGACGGTGCAGTCTACATGTATTGGGGAACTTGGGGAATATATGAAGGATTTGGCTGTGGAGCAGGTAAAATGACTTCAGACTTAAAAGGTTTTACTGAAACACGTTTGATTCCAAATACAGAAGTAACCGATTTCTTTGAAGCCCCTTTCGTTATTAAACGTAATGGCATTTACTACTTTATGTATTCTTCCGGATCTTGTCATGACCATACCTACCGAGTACAATATGCTACTTCCAATGCCCCATTAGGACCTTATAAATATGGTGGATGTATACTTGAAAGTTCTTCCGACGGGACTATACACGGACCGGGACATCACAGTATATTACAAGAAGGAAATGATTACTACATTGTTTACCATCGTCACGACAATCCACACTCTAACCGTGGTTTCCATCGCCAATTATGTGTTGATCGAATGGAGTTTGACTCCGATGGGAGTATACGTAAAATTGTTCCCACACACGATGGTGTTGGAGCATTAGCACCTCTTAGCGTACAATCAAAGAATCTAGCATTTGGCAAACCGGTACGTGTATCTTCATTTTATAATGATGATTTTCGCCCTGAATATGCAGTTGACGATAATAATGGTACATTGTGGCGTCCACAAAGTATGGGACAAGAATGGATTGAAATTGATTTAGGAAATAAATATTTGATACAAACCATCTGGACACAATTTCAATATGGCACGCAGTTTTATCAATATTTCATTGAAACCTCAACAGATGGAAAAGAATGGAGTATTTTCTCCGACAAACGCAACAATCATCTAGCAGGTAGTCCTATGGTGGATTTTGGGAAAACAGAAGCTCGATATGTACGTCTTACTTTTACTGGTGGACAGAAGAACGGTTTTGGAGGGGCTATTTGGAACATTAAAGTATTTGAAGGCATAGAGGAAACTGCTCCTCAACAATGGTTGGGATTAACTGCTGCGGATTGGGATGGCCGCGAATGGCATAACAATGAAGGAATGCTCGGTGGTAGTTTTAAATTAAAAGAAGGAATAGCACGCACTCAACGTATCAGTGGACGCAACGCTCTGGTTCTTGAACCGGGAACAACCTTAGAATTTCAACATCCACTACTTTCTCCCTCTAAAGAGCACACTTTTCATGGAATGACTTATGAGTCGGGCAAATGGAAAGAATACAAAGCAGAACCCACTCTTTCATCAGGTAAGATCTCACTTCAGAGTGGAAATAAAAAACTGATTTTAACCAACCTTCGTTATTACAACTGGAATCAAGAAGCAGCTGAAAAGACTTACGATGCTACAACTGACATTGTTCGTTTACCTGCTGCTGATTTACAAAAGAAAGGATTATTGGTAGATATTACTGCTGAAAACTTTACAGTAGGGGACACAATTCGTTATTTACCCAACCAAGGGATAAAAGGTTCTTTTATTGCCCAAAAAGAACCTCTTATTGTTGACAAGATAAAAGGAAAGAAAGGATTCCGTTTCGATGGGAAACAAGTATATCATTCTAGTTTTTCCTTACCAGCTACAATGTTAGATAATGCACCTTACACCTTAGAAGCTTGGATATTAAATCCCGAAATTGACCTTAATGAGTGTGTGGCAGATTTTACTTCTTCTCATAATGAACTTGAGAAGATTATGTTGGTAAATGGAGTTGAACCCCGCTGTGGAATCATTAATCATTATGGGTGGTACGAAGATACAGGCTACGAACACATGCAAGAATTTACAGGAATCTGGCAACACATATACATTTGTTTTGATGGACATATGGAGCAGGTTTACATCAATGGTAAACTAATTAGCAATAAGGATATCAAACTATTGGTGAAACCCTCTCAGTTTGTAACACTAGGTCGTAATGCCGAAAACCATTGGCCATTTACCGGATATTTACATAGGTTGAGGTTATGGGATGAATACTTACCCTTTAAAAAATAAAATTATATTTGTTCTTCTATATAAATAGCCACAGTCAAGAACATCTAATCTCTATTGATTTGTAATTAATTCTTAAACCAATAGAATTAAAAGTGGAAAATAGTTATATTGAAAAGAGCACAAATAAAAAAACAGATTCAATAAAAAATAAATCACAAAAGGAAAATTATGAAAAAAGTATTATTCAGTGCCCTGCTAACAACTATTATGATTGCAGGACAAGCACAAGTAAAAAACAAATCTCAGGGTTATCCAATAGAACCCGTTCCTTTTACTTCAGTAAAAGTAACAGATTCATTCTGGGGACAACGATTAAAGGCTAATCGTGAAGTAACAATCCCATTGGCTTTTAGTAAATGTGAAGAAACCGGAAGATATCAGAATTTTATCAATGCTGCTAACCCGAGTGATACAATCAAGGTTGGGGGTTTAGCTTTCGACGATACGGATGTATATAAAACGATAGAAGGAGCCAGCTACTCAATGCAAACTTATCCTGATAAAAAACTAGAAAAATACATTGATAGCATATTAGTTATTGTAGCCGCTGCACAGGAACCCGATGGATATCTCTATACCAGCCGTACAATGAACCCCAAACACCCACACGAATGGGCAGGCTCAAAACGTTGGGAAAAAGTAGAAGAGTTGAGTCACGAGTTCTATAATCTTGGGCACTTAATTGAGGGAGCTATTGCACACTATCAAGCTACAGGAAAACGAAACTTCCTTGATATTGCCATCAAATTCGCTGATTGTGTAGATCGTGAGATTGGTCCAAACCCTGGTCAGCAGATTCGTGTTCCTGGTCATCAAATTGCTGAAATGGCTTTAGCTAAACTCTATTTGGTTACAGGAGAAAAACGGTACCTGAATTTAGCTAAGTTTTTCCTTGACCAACGAGGATATACCAGTCGTACTGATGAATACAGTCAGGCACATAAACCTGTAATAGAGCAAGATGAAGCAGTAGGACACGCTGTTCGAGCTTCCTACATGTATGCTGGTATGGCTGATGTAGCAGCACTTACGGGAGATTTAGATTATATCCATGCCATTGATCGTATTTGGGACAATATAGTAGGGAAAAAATACTACATTACAGGAGGAATTGGAGCAACTGCTGCCGGTGAGGCTTTTGGAAAAAACTACGAACTCCCTAATATGTCTGCCTACTGCGAAACTTGTGCTGCTATTGCTAATGTTTACGTAAATCATCGCCTTTTCTTACTTCACGGTGAGTCAAAATACTACGACGTACTAGAGCGCACATTGTACAATGGACTGATTTCGGGTGTATCACTCGAAGGTAACGGATTCTTCTACCCTAACCCACTGGAAAGCATTGGGCAACACCAACGTCAACCATGGTTTGGATGTGCTTGTTGTCCTTCCAATGTCAGTCGTTTTATTCCTTCTTTACCGGGTTATATTTATGCAGTGAAAGACAACAATGTCTTTGTAAACTTATTTATGTCTAATACTTCAAATTTGAAAGTAGCAGGGAAGAATGTCACATTGGAACAAACCACTCAGTATCCTTGGAATGGAGATGTTACTATCGGCATCAATAAAAACTCTGCCGGACAATTTACACTAAAAATACGTATTCCCGGATGGGTGCGTAATCAGGTTGTTCCAAGCGATTTATACGCATACAGTGATGGAAAACGACTAAAATATAATGTGAAAGTGAATGGGGAAGTAGTGGAAGGCGAGCTACTGGATGGCTATTTCTGTATCGATCGTCGTTGGAAAAAAGGAGATAAAGTTGACATTCACTTTGATATGGAACCCCGTACGGTAAAGGCGAATCATAAAGTTGAAGCCGATCGTGGCCGTATAGCTATAGAACGTGGGCCAATTGTATATTGTGCTGAATGGCCTGATAACGATTTTGATGTATTAAGTGTCTTTATGAATCTGAATCCAAAATTCGAAGTAGAGAAGAAACCGGATTTACTCTATGGCATCAATCAATTAAAAACCAATGCACAAGTCCTAAGTTATGATGACAGCGGGCGCCTAACCACTAAGGATGTATTGTTGACCTTAATTCCTTATTATGCTTGGGCACATCGTGGACAAGGATCAATGGCTGTATGGCTACCACAAGAGTTAAGTGCTTCTCGCCCTACTATGCCTGCGACATTAGCCTCAGAAAGTAAAATTTCTGCTTCGCATGAAGTCAGTTATATTTCTTCCATTAACGATCGTTTAGTTCCAAAAGATGAGAATGATCGTTCAATGCCTTATTACCATTGGTGGCCCAAACAAGGAACAACGGAATGGATAATCTATGAATTTCCTGAAGAAGCAACTGTTTCATATTCCACTGTATACTGGTTTGATGATGCACCTTGGGGAGGATGTCGTGTACCTCAAAGCTGGAAGATCTATTACAAAGATGCTTCAGGCAACTGGAATCCTGTAACCGGAACAGATAAATATGGGATTGAAAAAGGAACCGGTAATACGGTTAATTTTGACCCAGTTAAAACAAAAGCGGTAAAATTGGAAGTTGTACAACCCACAGAATACTCCTCCGGTCTATTTGAATGGGAAATCAAATAAAAAGAGTAGTAATCAAAAAAACAGATAGAATCGAACAAAATGAAGAATAAACTACCATTTTTGTTTGTAGCCATACTCCATTTTTATGGAGTTATGGCTTTTGCTCAAGGTACAGTAGCAGATTATCAACGTGCCTATCAGCTGAAAGAGAAGTATAGTTCCAATAAGGTATTCTACGCTAATGTAAATCCACAATGGATAGGAAATACTACTTTTTTCTGGTATATTCGGAATACTCCTGAAGGAAGAAACTATGTATTGGTCGACGCAAAAAAGCAAGAACGAAAAGATTTATTCAATCATAGTAACCTTGCTACTGAACTAAATAAATTTTCGACTAAAAAAATAAAACCGAATTCTTTATACTTAGATCGGCTGTCTGTAAATGAAAGTTTGGATACTATTCGCTTTGTCCTCCATAGCACTAAATGGAGTTATGCTCTCCGCACCAATGAACTGACAAACAAAGGCAGACTTCCTGTTCAGCCTAAACCCAAGCATTGGATGGAAACAGACGACGAAAAATCGGCTAGACCCGTACGTTCACCCGATGGAAAGCGAGTGGCATTTATAAAAAACCATAACATCTACGTAAAAGAAATAGACACAGGGGTAGAAAAACAATTAAGCATTGATGGTACTCTTAGCAACTATTATTCTGCCTATATTCATTGGTCACCCGATAGCAAGAAAGTCGCTGCTTGTAAGATACGTCCAATTGAAAAGCGTTATGTATATTATGTGGAGTCTTCTCCAAGTGACCAACTACAACCTAAACTTCATAAACAAGAGTATGCAAAGCCTGGAGATGAACTACCATTCAGAGTTCCCTGTATTTATGAGGTAGAGAGCAATCGTGCCATTATACCTGCAACCGACCTATTCGCTAATCAGTATAGTGTTCATGGGATACAATGGAATAGTGACAGTAAAGCAATTACCTTTGAGTACAATCAACGTGGACATCAAGTCTATCGCATACTGGAGTTATCCAGCGAAACCGGGATAGTACGTCCTTTAGTTGAAGAGAGTAGTGATAAGTATGTAAATTATGTTCGTAGATTTCGATATGATTTAAAAGATGGTGAACATCTCATATGGATGAGTGAACGTGATAATTGGAATCACCTCTATCTATATGATCGAAAGACTGCAAGTCCTATACATCAGATTACCAAAGGTGAATGGTATGTTCGTGAAGTCGTACATGTAGATGAAGAAAAACAGGAAATCTACTTTTCTGCTAATGGAATGCAGCCTAATGAAGATCCTTATCTAATTCGATATTACCGGATTGGTTTCAATGGAAAAGGCTTAATTTGTCTTACTCCAGAAGAAGGAATGCACAAAGCTTGGTTTTCAAAAGACATGCAATATTTAGTAGACACCTATTCATCGGTAGACAAAGCACCAGTGGCGGTTCTTCGCGACAGTGAGACCGGAAAGATATTAATGCCACTTGAGACAGCAGATATCAGCCGGTTAGAGGCAGAAGGATGGAAAGCTCCCGAGGTATTTGTAGCAAAAGGACGAGATGGAAAAACGGATATGTGGGGCTTAATTGTACGTCCGACCCACTTTGATCCAAATAAAAAATATCCAATAATAGAGTATATATATCAAGGTCCGGGTAGCCAATATGTGCCGAAAACCTTCATTCCTTATAATCAATATCTGACATCCTTGGCTGAACTTGGATTTATTGTCGTAATGGTTGATGGCATGGGAACCTCTTTCCGTTCACGTGCATTTGAAAATGTATGTTATAAAAATCTCAAAGATGCGGGTCTACCCGACCATATCGCTTGGATCAAGGCTGCCGCTAAGAAATATCCTTATATGGATATCGATCGAGTAGGTATTTATGGTTCTTCGGCAGGAGGACAGGAATCAATGACTGCAGTACTCTTTTATCCTGAATTTTATAAAGCTGCTTATTCGTCTTGTGGTTGCCACGACAATCGTATGGACAAGATATGGTGGAACGAGCTCTGGCTGGGGTATCCTGTAGGAGATCAATACAAAGAGGGATCGAATGTGGAAAATGCCCATTTACTAAGTCGTCCTTTAATGTTGTTAGTGGGTGAAATGGATGATAATGTTGATCCGGCTTCAACCATGCAAGTGGTTAATGCCTTGATAAAAGCCGATAAGGATTTTGAGTTGGTGGTCATACCCGGCGCACGGCATACCATGGGTGAAAGTTATGGTGAACACAAACGTTACGATTTCTTTGTCCGACATCTGATGAATGTAGATCCTCCTAAATGGAATGAAATAAAAAAGTAAATTCAGGTAAATCCTGAAGATTTCAATCTTAGGCAATTTACAAAAACCAGAAGTTTAACTTCAACTTATTCAAGGCTCAGACTATTTCATGATCTGAGCCTTTTTTTCTGAATGGTCTTAGATCAACAAAATGAAATAGCTTAGAAAACTATTTTTTCTTCTTGCTGATTGGAGCTCTACGCACCTTCAATTAAAGCAACTGTAAGGCACTTTTCAAGATTCTTTCCTCGGTCCCTGACCGACCGATGAAAGAACCCAGAGAGAAGGCCCCTCGGTCCCAGACCAATGGAGCTTAGGTCAGGGACCGAGGAGAAAGGAAACACTTCTCTTAATTAAAGAGGTTTATAAAAGTAAGAAAGGGATTCTGCTAATGCAAAACCCCTTTCTTACTTTTATCTTTACTAGATAGAGTTAATTAACAACTCTTCTTTCTTTAATTCTAGCTTTCTTACCGGTTAATTTACGCAGATAATAAAGTTTAGCACGACGTACTTTACCTCTCTTATTTACAACTATACTATCTATTGCTGGAGAATCGATAGGAAATATTCTCTCAACTCCTATAGTTCCAGACATTTTTCTAACAGTAAAACGTTTCTTGTTACCGTGACCTGCAATTTTAATAACTACTCCACGATATTGCTGAATACGTTCTTTTGTTCCCTCTATAATGCGATATGCTACGGTAATAGTATCTCCTGTTTTGAATTCAGGGAATTCTTTTCCTGTTGCAAATGCATCTTCTGCGATTTTTATTAAATCCATGGCTCTTAAATCTTTTTATTTAATTATTTCATTACAACGCAACATATCAAGTAACTCTTCTTTGACAGCGATTGCGCGAAAAGCGTTGCAAAGTAACGAAATAATTGGAAACTAGACAAATAAAACTCACTTTGTTTTAAGGAAAACAAAGCTATAGGTCTGTTTTTTATTGTAATTCATTATATTTGTAAACGCAGAAATAATAAAAAAGCATCTTATGAAACCTATAAATAAACTACTTATAGTCTTGGGTATACT
>FZPS01000040.1_pt113 | contig 11363 bp, 11 predicted proteins | sample 1817821 | NCBI WGS metagenome assembly FZPS01 (sample SAMEA104158645, study PRJEB21678) | metagenome | place: Germany | collected 2015-04-21 | reverse complement strand
TATGAGTCCTGATGAATTTTGGAAAGCCTCTGCTGTAGTGGGAAATAAACACGATATGGACTCTAACCTAGCTTATATGTATACAATGCTAGAATTAGCTAAGAAGAACAACCTGGATATTACTTATGAAGGTTTAAAGAAGCTTGGTGCTAATATCGAATACTTTGAAGGAGTCGAAGAGTGGTTCGATCGTATTAATGAATTTGGTAAGTCATTAGGTTTAGAGGTCGAACACTATGTCATTTCCTCAGGGACAAAAGAAATTATTGAGGGGGCTTCAATCTATGATAAATTTAAAAGGGTATACGGATGTAGATTTACCTACGATGACGATGGAAGACCAATCTGGGTTTCCCAAGTAGTTAACTACACAACCAAGACTCAGTTTATCTATCGAATCAGAAAGAATGTTCTTGATGATTTTTATGATTCATATAAAGTAAATGAATACATAAGTGATCGCTCAAGTATATTACCATATGAGAATATGATTTATATAGGAGACGGACAAACCGATGTTCCTTCAATGAAATTATTAAACTCTAAGGGTGGGCATTCTATCTGCGTTTACGATCCTAGTTCATTCAAGAAGTTTGATGTCGCCAATAGATTATTTAATGAAAAAAGGGTTAACTTTATAGCCCCTGCTGACTATAGAGATAACTCTAAGATCGATTCTGTTATCAAAAATATTTTAAAGAAGGTTTCTATTGAAAACACTCTAGAAGAATTACAAAATGATTAATTAATACTATCTTGTTTTTGCCCTATCATCTTGTAGTTTTTCTAATTCACTAGAGATAAGTTTAGTATATCTATTTATATTTACCCGTTGTTCTTCAGAGAACTCGGAAATGTTTTCAATTTCTCCTACTATTATGTTGTGTAATATTTCTTTTTTGTTTACTGGAGCCTTCTCTTCTAAGAAGTTTAACCAATCCTTAGCTACATCAATGTGTTTATGATCCAAAATCATCATTTTAATAACATCATTGGTGTTTTTTATTAATTCTTCTAAACAATCACATTCTTTTTTGTTATGCATTTTAAATGCTTTGGTGTAGAATTTTAGTTTTTTAGTTGTATAGATAAAATCAATTAGATAATCACTTACTTTTAGGTCACTAACTACCTTCTCCTTACCATTCTTGGTAACTAAGAAATCTACATTCATAGTTTCTTCCTTTACAAGATTTAGGTACTCTGGGTAAAGACAGTTTTCAATATTTGTCTTTATTAAGGGTACGATAGACTTGCTATATTCCTCATGAAGTTTTAACTCTTCTTCATATAGAGTGGCTACTTCTCTTTTGAAAGGAAGACTAGCAACTAAAAATCTAACGTAATCAAACCTTTTCTCAGCACTAAAACGATCACTGTTATTGTATTCCTTATTAAGAGAACGAACTTCAAAGTCAATTCTTTCCATATTTATCGCCTCACTTGTTTACATTCTATAACGGCATATTTTAAATATCAACTTTATTGTTTTAGGCGAACCTAGCAATACTCTAGTTTACTTTAGATTTTTTCCTTCTTTTTCCTCTAATATAGAAACTAAGTGCTATAACCTCATGTGCTAGTAAAACCATTAAAGAAAGACCAAGAATGAATGACCAGTCAAATATTCCAAGCCTAGTAGTACTAAAGAATGTATTCATAATTGGTATCTCAGTTACCATCACTTGTAGTAAAACACCCACAGCAAATGCTATTAGCATTAGTTTGTTATCTAGGAATTTAAATTCTAGGACTGATTTTCTGATATTGCGCATTCCAATCGCATGGAACAACTCACTTACTGCAAGTGTAGTAAAAGCAAATGTCTGAGCCTTCATTAAGATATCTGCATCTTCCAGAGTCATTAAAATACTGCGGTAATTAACCTCATCAATACCGCTTTGTCTAGCTATTTCGGCTATCGGGATACTTAAGAAAGCTACTAGAGTAAGCACAGCTATAAGGACCCCGTAAAAAATGGTTAATCTTAATCCACCATGGGAAAACAGAGATTCCTCTGGGTCTCTTGGTTTAGACTTCATTATATCATCTTCTTTTGGATCGCTGCCAAGTGCAAGTGCAGGTAGTGAATCCGTTATTAAGTTAATCCATAAGATATGGACTGCTATTAGGGGCAGGGGGAACTTTAATAGGATTGCGACTAACATAGCTATAACTTCAGCAAAGTTGCTAGAAAGCAGGAATAAGACCGATTTCTTGATATTGGCGTAGATTCCTCTTCCTTCTTCGATTGCTTTTTCAATCGAGGCAAAGTTATCATCACTTAAAACCATGTCTGAAGCACCCTTTGCAACATCAGTTCCACTGATACCCATAGCAATACCTATATCTGCGGTTTTTAAACTTGGGGCATCATTTACACCATCCCCAGTCATCGCCACTATCCTGCCATTGGCTTTAAACGCTTTAACTATTTTCACTTTATGTTCTGGTGATACCCTTGCAAACACAGTTATATTGTTAACTCTCTCATTTAGTTCTTCCTGAGATATCTTTTCAAGTTCAATACCATTCATGCATTGAGTTTCACTATTTGCAATACCAAGTTCCCTTGCGATGGCAAGTGCTGTATCTTGATGATCTCCGGTAATCATTACAGTAGTGACACCTGCCTCTTTGAAGGTAGCAACAGCATCTTTTGCCTCACTTCTAGGGGGATCAATCATACCGGCTAAACCAGCGAAAATTAAATCCTCCTCAGTTAACTTATCGCTATCTTTATAAGCGATACTAAGCACTCTTAATGCTTCTTTTCCCATTTCCTCAGCTTTCTTGATAATATCTTCTTTTCTTTTAATACTTAATGGTTCAACCTTATCATTTACAACCATATACTTACATCTTCTTAAAACACTGTCTAGAGCACCTTTAGTAAACACTCTTTTATGTCCTTTATATTGATGTATTGTAGACATCATTTTTCTCTCAGAATCGAAAGGGATTTCTCCAATACGGGGATATTTTTTATTTAAATCGTCTTTAAATAATTTAAAATTTCTTCCAAGTTCTATTAAAGCAACTTCAGTTGGGTCACCGACAACATTATCCTTTTCCACAATAGCGTCATTACAAAGCACTAATCCCTCGACCATTATATCGCAGTTCTTTATATTGGCTTCTAGGGTTGATAGTAAGTTACCAGAATAGTAAATTTTAGTGACGTTCATCTTGTTTTGAGTTAGAGTTCCGGTTTTATCACTACAAATAACACTAACTGCTCCTAGTGTCTCAACACTAGGAAGTCTTCTAACAATCGTATTTACTCTAACCATCCTTTGAACACCAAGGGCTAAAACTATTGTTACTACCGCTGGTAATCCCTCAGGAATAGCGGCTACTGCAAGTGAAATAGCCACTCTAAACATTTCAATCGGATCACGCTTTTGAATAAGCGCCACAATAAATAGTAGGGCACACAGTACGATAGTTAAAATCCCTAGTAGTTTCCCAAGATCTGCAAGACGCTTTTGAAGCGGGGTTAGACCCTCGTTTTCTAGGTTAATCATATCGGCTATTTTGCCAACTTCGGTATTCATACCAGTACCAACAACAATACCTTCCCCACGCCCATATACGGCGTTGGTAGACATATAAGCCATATTTATCTTATCTCCAAGCGGGGTGTTTCTTGTGAATGTTAAAGCAGCATCTTTTTCTACCGAAGTTGATTCTCCTGTTAAAGAAGCTTCTTCTACTTTTAGATTAATCGTCTCTACAAGTCTAACGTCAGCACCAACGGTCCTACCAGCTTCAATAATTAAAATATCTCCGACAACTAACTCCTCACTTTTTATTTCCTTTATCTTACCATCTCTTTTTACTAAACTGGTTGGTGAGGATAATTGCTTCAGCGCCTCTAAAGCCTTTTCAGCTTTAGATTCTTGAATAGTGCCTATAACTGCATTAAGCAAAACTACAATAGCAATTATTATTGCATCGTTTACCTCTTTTAAGAATAGAGAGATAATTATAGCCACTAATAGTATATATATCATTGGATCATTTAACTGGGACAAAAATGCACTTAAAAGACCTTTCTTTTTCTTTTCCTTAAGAATGTTTTTACCGTTTCTCTCAAGTCTTATTTTAGCTTCGCTATCGCTTAATCCTTTTTCTAAATTTGTCTTGGTTGATTCTATACATTGTTTTATAGTTTTGTCTTCGTACATTGTATCCCTCTTTCATTATTAATCTTATCTATTTGTTATTGTTAACACAATAAAATAGCCTGTTTTATTGTAAAGCTCTCTATAATTAATATACCCTTAAATCATCTTCTAACAATTAATAATAAACGCCGATTTGTTTGCTTAGACTATAACTATTTGATACACTATTTTTGGAGATGAGCACGGATGTCTAAAAGCAAAGCATGCAAAATCTTAAAGTATTATCGGGGTTTTAATGGCTCTCTTTTAACAGACAACTTTGTTGTCTTTTTTTTAACTTCATAGCCTAATTAAATATATTTAACAAAGGGGGATTTTATGAAAGAAGAAATGATTGCTATGTTACTTGCAGGAGGAAAAGGGACAAGACTAAATGAATTAACTAGAAAGGTAGCAAAACCGGTAGTAAACTTTGGGGGTAAATACCGTATTATCGACTTTACACTTTCTAACTGCGCCAATTCCTCAATCAATGTTGTCGGAGTTTTGACTCAATATGAGTCGTCCTTTTTGAATGAATACGTAGGGAGTGGCCAAAAGTGGGGATTAGACGCCAATGGATGCTCCTGCGTACTTTTGTCACCCCGTCAGAGTGATGAGGATGTTTTGTGGTATGAGGGTACCGCAAGTGCTATTGAGAAGAATATTGATTTTATGGATAAATACAATCCTAAGTATGTCTTAGTTTTATCAGCCGACCACATTTATAAGATGGATTACAATAAAATGTTGGAGACGCATAAGAAAAATAAAGCTGATTGTACCATTTCTGTAGTTAGGGTCCCTATTGAAGATGCTAGCAGGTTTGGTATATTAAATATCAACCCAGATTCATCGATATTAGAGTTTGATGAAAAACCTGCTAAACCTAAGAGTAATCTAGCTTCAATGGGGATCTATATTTTCAACTATGATGTCCTAAAGAAATACCTAACTGAAGCGGAAGAACATGAAACAGGATTTTGGTAAACATATAATACCGAAGATGCTCATGATAAACTCCGGATGTTTACTTATGTATTTGATGGCTATTGGAAGGATGTCGGCACGGTTACTAGTTTATGGGGGCTAATATAGACCTATTAAATGAGAATAATGAATTAAACAAACTTAGAAACTGGAAAATATTTTCTCAGGACACCTTCTCCCATTCACAATTAATAGGTGCAAACAGTAGGGTTAATAATTCAATTGTAAGTAATGGTTGCATTGTTGAAGGTGAAGTTAGCAGCAGTATCCTTTTTAACGATGTGGTGGTTGCCAAAAATGCAGTAGTAAAAGACTCGATCCTTTTACCCGGAGTCATTGTAGAGGATGGCGCAAGGGTTTACAAAGCTATTGTCAATGAAAACTATGTAATAGAGAAGAGTGAAGTTATTAATGAAGTGCAACAGGAAATTATCCTGATAAGCGAATAAGAGGTGACTATATGAACAATGTACTAGGCATTATTAACCTACATCATAATTACGTTTTTGGAGAACTAAGCAGGAAGAGAACACTGGCTACCATGTCATTACTAGGACGTTATTATTTCATTGATTTCCCGCTTTCAAATTTCACTAATTCAGGAATTAATACTATTGAAATACTAGTAAAAGAAAAGCCATCATCACTTTTCAAACATCTCAATCTAGGTGCTAAAGAATGGGCTGTTAATACTAAGACGGGCGGAATTAATCTAATGTACAATCAAATCATTGATGACAGGGACAGTAAAAACAGCGACCTAAGCAACATGATTGAAAATAAACTATTTATCGAAAACAAAGACGTCGACTACGTAGTCATTGCGCCCTGCCACGTCATTGGGAATATTGATTATAGAAAAATTGTGGAAAGTCATAAACAAAGCGGAAATGAAATTAGTATTGTTTACACAAAAACTAAGGAGAAGGAGAAGTATAAGGGCCTAGATAAGATAATACAAAGAGAAGGAGTAATCGAGAGTATAAAAATTGATGATAACGAGAACTGTGTTATCCTAGAAATTTTTGTTATCAACAAAGATAAATTACTCGAGTTACTTAACTATGCCAAACACCTAGATAAGGAAACTTCTCTAAAAGAACTGATTTACTACTTCGCCAAGAAAGAAAAGATGAATTTATATAATTTAGAAGAGTTTGTCAGGTGTTTTAGGAGTCTAAATAACTATATTGAATATAGTATTGAACTACTGGACAAGGATAAATTAGCTCTTTTATTTAATAAAAAGGGTACGATATATACTAGAACTTATGATGAAATGCCGACTAGGTATGGCGCGTATGCTGATGTAAGCAACTGTTTAATTGCTAATGGATGTATTATTAATGGGACGATAACCAATTCCATCATTGGAAGAGGGGTAGAGATCGAAAAAGGTGCTATAGTATCTAATTCGATTATTTATTCTCGTGCTAAAATAAAATCTGGCAGTTATGTCGAGGGAAGTATTGTAGAGAAGGATGTAATAATTGATGAAAACGATCAAAGGAAAGGAAATATAAATAAACCAATTTATATTAGTTAATTATTTTTAATTATATTAACTCTACCTATAATTGGTATCCTCCAAACTTTTCTAATACAAACACAATACATCGCATATATCAAAACAATATATACGCTAAATTTAAGTATAATAACAACAAGTAAACCAAAAACAGGTATTAGCCTAATAACTTTATTTAAACTAATTACCAATAAGTTAAATAAAAATAAAACTAGGCCCTGATTAGCATAATACTTACCTAGTTTAGAATTGCTAACAAACACCAAAGGAATTAAAAAACAAAGATATGAAAACAGATATGAATACTTGTATTTTTCATAATCTTTTTCATCTATCATTCTTTTCATATAATGATCACCAACTCATTTTATTTATCTACTAGCAAAAAGATGCATCCGCATCTTTTGTGTACACATACTAGTATGTAATAAAGTTTATTTAAACCTTATTTGTGGCAGATAATCTCTACCATATTTTTTCCAAATAGAAGAAACAATATCAGCTGCATCACTTAACTCATTACCTCTCTTGGTAACTAAAAGGTTGATAACCTTGTCTTCATATTCTACATATACATTAGGAAATCCAGCTTCCTTAAGAAGAGTCTTAATATCCTCTTCATTCACCTTTAAATTATCTAAATACTGAATGTATTCTAATGCAACACTCTTTTCTTCGACACTGGATATTGGCGAGGCAATAATATCATATTGCTCATGAACTAATCTTAGTCTTTCTTCTTCTTTTTCCAAATTAAGACTCACAAAGTAAGCTTCTTCACCATCACCTACGTTTACATTTTCATCGATAGGATTATTAGGTATTTCTACCGGTGGTAGCAACACATAATAAACCCCAAGAATTAATACTAAACTAAAAAGTGATAGAAATGATATTAACTTACGATTCTTCATACATATTCCCCCTTATTATAATGTACTTTAATCGCTATCAATATATTCATACCACTTTTTATTTATACGTTTTTATTTATAATTTTATTTTTGGCTTATCCTCTACTATATGGCAGTGACGACATCTTGCCTCATAGGACTCACTAGCACCAATTAATATGATTGGGTCCTTATAACTAGCAGGTTTATTATTAACTAGTCTTTGTGTAATGGTTGCCGGTGCTCCGCATTTGACACAAATTGCGCTTAATTTTGTAACAAACTCTGCTCTAGCTAAAAGTTCACTCATAATATAAAATGGTTTTCCTTTAAAATCTTTATCAAGTCCTGCTACCATAACCCTTATTTGTTTATCTGCTAACAGTTCGCAGATAGGTATTATATTTTCATCAAAAAATTGAACTTCATCAATTGCCACCACATCCGTATCATCTTCAATAAACTTTAGAATATCCTTACTCCTACTAATTGAATAACATTTTATCTTATTACCTTTATGTGAGGCTATTTCATCCCCACTGTAACGATCATCAATTAGAGGTTTGAAAACAATTATGTTTTTCTTAGCATATTCTAGTGTATTAATTCTTCTGATCAACTCTTCGCTTTTCCCAGCAAACATACACCCACAAATAACTTCAATCCACCCTGAAGAATATTGTTTATACATAGTTCACCTTACTTACTAGTGCTTCCGATACCGCCAGTTCGCTCTTGTCTACTAGCGTTATCATTATCACTAACGTAATACCTTGTATAGATCCCTTGGGCTATTCTAGATTTTTCACTAACGTCTTTACCTTCCGTAAAGTTTTTCCAAACCTTATCGCCATGATTATGGAAGGCAACCATTATATGCCCTTCATTATCTTTGTTATTATAATAATCGGCATCAATAATACCGACTTGGTTACATAGTCTTACATTGAATTTGAATCCGGTGCTACTTCTTACATACATACTAAATATTTCATCACTATTCATACTTACTTTATATCCTGTTGGTACAACCAGTCTCTCATTTTCTTTTAGTTCAAAATCATATGGAGCATAAAAGTCGTATCCTGCAGAGGAGTTAGTACCTCTTCTAGGACTTGGTAGATCTTCATACAATTCTTTTATCTTTGATTCGCTAAATCTACCAGGATTTAGTTTCTCTACCGCACCCCTGAAGACTTCAAAGGAAACCTTCTCTATTCTCCTGTTTTTCCTTCTCTCCTCTTCTATTTTGTTTAAGACTTCTAACACTTTTTCTTCCATAAATACTCTCCTTTTCACTACTAATATTATACCATAATCGGCACCTAAATGGGTCCTAAATTACATAAAAAAAGCGGCTATTAAGCCACTTCTTCATCAACTAAAACCGCCCTGATTCTCCTTACTCCTGCAGAAGAACTTTGCTCTTTTTGAATAACAAATTTACCAAGTTCTCCGGTGTTTTTGACATGTGGTCCATCACACAATTCGGAGGAGTAATCGCCTACAGAGTATACTTTTACTTTGTCTAGATTATATTTGTCTTTGAATAAACCAATCGCTCCCTTTGCAGCAGCTTCTTCGTAAGTTAACTCTTCCATAGTGACATCAATTTTTTGATTGATTATATCATTAACTCTATTTTCTATTTCATCTAACTCTTCCTTCTCAACCTTACGGTTAAAAGAAAAATCAAACCTTAAACGCTCAGGAGTAATGTTGCTACCCTTTTGTTCCACGCTCTCACCAAACTTTTCTCTTAAAGCAGCGTGAAGCAGGTGTGTTGCAGTGTGTAATTTAGTTGTAGCTTCTGAATTATCAATAAGACCACTCTTAAACTTATCCTTAGCGCCCTCTCTGGATTTTTCTTGATGTATTTTGAAATGTTCTTCAAATCCTTTGGTATCAACGATTAGGTTTTCTTCTTGGGCCATTTCTATGGTAAATTCTAAAGGAAAACCATAAGTATCAAATAGTTTAAAGGCTAGATTTCCAGGAATCGTGTTACCATCAAGGCGACTCACTATCTTGTTAAACTCCCTAATACCTTGATTTATTGTTCTATTAAAAGATGCCTCTTCTTTAGCAAGTTCATCATAAATGAATTGCTCATTATCCTTAAGTACACTATACCAGTCACTGTAGTTATCAACAACGACCTTAGCAAGTGTAGAAAGCGAAGCCTCCTCTACACCGATATTCTTTAGGTGTCTAATAGCCCTTCTAATAATCCTTCTTAAGATGTATCCCTGATCGGTGTTTGAAGGGGTAACACCCTTTTCATCCCCTAGGACAAAGGTGGCCGTTCTAATATGATCGGCAATAATTCTAAAACTCTTCTTATTCTCTTCAGAGTACTTTTGATTAGATATCTCTTCTATTTTCCTTATGGTATCTTTAAATACAGGAGTGTCATAAACAGACTCAACACCGCTAAGGGTTGAAAGAATTCTTTCTAATCCCATACCGGTATCAACATTTTTTTGTTTTAACTTAGAGAAAGTGCCGTCACTTTCCTTGTAGTATTCCATAAAAACATTATTCCAAATTTCAACGTACTTACCGCAGTCACAAGCCGGCGAGCACGAATCATTACATTTTTCTTTACCATTATCATAGAAAATCTCAGTATCAGGTCCGCATGGACCGGTAATGCCGGCAGGTCCCCACCAGTTATCTTTCTTGCCTAAGAAGTATAAGTTTTCTTCACTAATGCCAAGTTCTCTCCACTTGTTATATGAAACCATATCTCTTGGTGCATCCTCATCCCCTGCAAAAACAGTACAACTGATCCTGCTAGGATCAATATTTAACCATTCTTTTGAGGTTAGAAATTCATAAGAGTACTCGATTGATTCCTCTTTAAAATAGTCCCCTAGGGACCAGTTTCCTAACATTTCAAAAAAAGTACAGTGAGTGTTGTCCCCGACGTTATCAATATCTATGGTACGCATACATCTTTGTACATTTACTAAACGTTTACCTTGTGGATGACTTTCTCCTAATAAGTAGGGTGTTAAAGGTTGCATCCCGGCAGTAGTAAAAAGGACCGTTGGATCATTTTCTGGAATTAATGATGACGACGGTATTTCTTTATGGTTTTTGGTTTTAAAGAATTCTATATATTTTTTTCTTATTATATTTGCAGTTAAGTTATTACTCATTTATCTATATCTCCTTACTGCATAAAATTATAGCAAATAACTAGTAAAATAAAAAGACTGAACTTGGTTTTAATAAGTTTCAGTCTTAATATTCTTATGCTAGATATCTATCTAAAGCTGCGTCCCAGTTAATTACTTTAATAAAGTTATCAATGTAATCTGCTCTTTTGTTCTGGAACTTTAAATAGTAACTATGTTCCCAAACATCAAGTGCTATAATCGGTGTAAGACCAAATGACAATGGACTGTGTTGATTTGAAGTTTGGATAATAGAAAGTTTATTATCCTTGTCCTTCACTAAGAAGGCGTATCCAGAACCAAAGATCCCTGCCGCTGCCTTTTTAAGTTTGTCCTTAAATTCATCGATAGACCCAAACTCTTCATTGATTGCCTCTAGGAGTTTTCCTTTAGGTTCGTTGTTGCCAATACTCATACCAGCGAAGTAGACATCGTGGTTATGGACCCCACCACCGTGTTTTTCAACCTCTATTCTAAGTTTGTCCGGAAGTTCATTAATGTCCGTAAGTAGTTTCTCTAGGGACCAGTCTTGGTACTCTGGATAATTGTCCAGAGCCTTGTTTAGATTGTCTACGTATGCTTGATGGTGCTTGTTATGATG
>FZPS01000076.1_pt468 | contig 11365 bp, 10 predicted proteins | sample 1817821 | NCBI WGS metagenome assembly FZPS01 (sample SAMEA104158645, study PRJEB21678) | metagenome | place: Germany | collected 2015-04-21 | reverse complement strand
TCGACCGTCACCACCGGCAAGAGAGATGTTCTCTTCCCGGCAACCACAGGTCCGGGCCACAACCAAATAGGGTTGGACCTCGGTCTTTTCCGGAACGGATTTACCCTCAAGAATATCCAAAAGAACCCTGATTGTGGCTGCACCCAATTCAGTCCAGGATGGGTCGACAGTGGTGAGAGGAAGAATGCTGTTTTTGTCGGCCGCCGAGTGGTCAAAGCCGGCAACAGCCAGATCGTGCGGGACTGAAAAGCCCAGCTTCTCCAGGTGCTCCATGATCCAAAGAGCCGTCGGGTCGGAAATACCTATAATTGCTCCCAATTCGGAGGCAGCGCCGCCCTGTAACCACTCATCCAGCAACTCACCGGGAGGGCGGCCGTACAAATCATCCCAAGGGCGCCAAGGCTTAACCCAATCCTCGGCAATTGTGAGCCCGTATTCCTGCATCGTATCGCAATAAGCGCGGTGGCGGTCTTGAAACACTTTGTGGGTTTCGTTCTCCGGATCGATACCGACAAACCCAATCTTTTTATGCCCGTGGGTTTCAATTAAATGCTTAACAAGCATCCGCATACCGCTGTAATTCCCGTAAGTAACCGAAGGATAACCCGGGAAAGAACCCTCGATCGTCACAAACGGTATGCAATACTGCTGGCAAAAGGCTAAAAAATCCTCGTCACTCAAATATGCGGAAAAATGGCCTTTCCAGACGATAAGACCGTCCAGCATCCCGCCCTTCGCCAAGTCATACAGGATGTTCCCCTGCTCCTTATGGTCCTCATTGTCAAGGATGGCATTACCGTAGAAAGAGAGCAGATCCACATCATACTTGCGGGCTGCTTCAACCGCGCCGAGCCAAGGGGGGAACGACCAGTACTCACCCAGCATCTGATTGAAATAACCGATCCTTACCCGTTGCTTCCTCTTCTTCATCCGGTTTTCATCCGATTCATCGATTGTCTCTTCCTCATCTTATCTAACGAAAAAATCCAAATTAAGTTGCTTTGCATAACAAAATACCACGTCACGCGCGGGAACATACATGAAATCAGGGTTATATAAGATTATGATCCTATAGTCTTCAGAGCAAAGTATAGCAAAAGCCATTGCCTGTGTCAAACGTCTCCCTGTAAGCCATAAGTGTAATCCTCCGCCTTATTAACCTCCCTTGCCCGGCTAATCGCAATCTTCACGCAAAGGGGGCCAAAAATCTCATAAATCACCACAGAGTCTAGGATTACAGGGATGATTATCCTGGCAAAAGCGGAAAAATCGGTCGCAAGGGGCAGCGTAAGCCCGATCGCCACCCCGGCCCGGATACCAGCTTAATTTTACCATAAAAAATCATTTATCCAGAACGGCAGGTTTTTTGTTTTTTACCGCCATTTTTGGCAAAGACTATTGACATGTAAAGCAAAGCGCGGCAGAACAGGCTGCCGCCAGCGGATCGCAAGAGGAAAGAAAACCCGCTAAGCGCAAAAAAAACCGGTTGCGAAGCAAAAAGAAGAAAACCGGCGGTTAAACAAGGAAAGCAAAACCCGTGGTAAATCCGGGAGGGATAAAAGTGAAAAACATTGTAATCCTCGGGGGCGGGGTGGGGGGCCTGGCCACCGCCGCCAGGCTCCGGCGTCTCCTGCCCCGGGAAAACCGGGTGACCGTCATCGACCGCCAGGAAAAGCAATACTACTACCCGGGACTGGTCTGGTTGATCGCAGGGGCCAAAAAACCGGAGGCCCTCTACCGCAGCCTTTCCATCCTGCCGGGAAAAGGGATCGAATTCATCCATGATGAAGCCGTTAATATTGATTTTAAGAAAAAAGAAGTGGTCTGCCGGGAAAACCGTGTTCGCTACGACCTTCTGGTGGTAGCCACCGGCGCCGATTACGACGACCGGGCCTACCCCGGCCTGGCCGCCGATGGCTACAATATCTGGAGCATGGAAGGGACCACCGCCCTCCGCCAGGCCCTGGTTTCCTTCTCCGGCGGGCGGATCGCCCTTGTCCTCCCCCGGTTGCCGGTGAAATGCGCCGGCGCCCTTTATGAAGTCGCCTTCATCCTGCAGGATCTCTTCCGGGCAAAGGCCAAAACACCGGCAAAGGCAGTGGAAATCACCATCTATACCGTGGAAAAATCCCCCCTGGAAAGCTTCGGCCCGCGGATTACCGCCTTCCTCACCGGCCTGCTGGAAAAGGCTCAGATCCCGGTGGTGACCGGTTGTGCGATCCGGGACGCCGACCCTTCCCGGAAAAGGCTATTAACGAAAGACGGTGAATACCCTTATGACCTGCTTTTATACGCCCCGGTGCACCGGACCGGCGCGGTGGTGAAAAAAAGCGGCCTGGGCAACAAGGAGGGGTGGATCCCGGCGGACCCTTACCGCCTGGAGACCGCCAGGGAAGGGGTTTTCGTCCTGGGCGACGCTGCAGAAATAAAGCTCCCCGGCGGCGGCGAACTCTCGAAATGCGGGGCAATCGCCACTTTCCAAGCGCAGAAACTCGCCGCCAATATCGCCGCCCTTCTCTCCGGGAAAAAGCCCCAGGCCGAATATAAAGGGACCACCATGAGTTTTTTCGAGACAAACAACGGGGTTTTCTACCCGTTCTTTGGCAGTTTCTACGCGGAACCCGCCCCCCGTTTCCACATCCTGCCCGCCGGCAGGTGGTGGCGGGCGGCAAAAGTTCTGATTGAATACATGTGGCTCCATAAAGGTAAACCGTACCGGAAATCCCAATAAACTGGAAAATTTCAGTAAACCGGATAACCTAAAAAGGGGCTAAACCTTAAGGCGGATTACCTTAAAGCAGATTAGTCAATCCCAGCTCTTCCGCATACCGGACCGCCTCATAATACTCTTTCCCCGTGATCCTGGCGGCCAGTTCCGGGAAGTTGTAAGCCTGGTGCGCCGGGTAATACTGGGCCATGATATTGATCGCCGTCTCCTTGGGCAGTTCATCCGCGATGAACTCCAAAACCCGGTCCGTAGCCGCCAGGTTGCCCGGGAGCACCAAGTGTCTGATTAAAAGGCCCCGGTAAGCTATTTGCCTTTCATCCAGCTTAAGGCAGCCCACCTGCCTTTGCATCTCTTTAACGGCCGTGGTGGCCAGGTCAAAGTAGTTCGCGGCTTTCGTATATTTTTTCGCCCTTTCATTTTCGCCGAACTTCAGATCCGGCATATAGATATCAACAATCCCCTCCAGCAATTCCAGGGTGTCAAGCTCCTCATAACCACCGGTATTATAGACCAGCGGCAGGGTCAAGCCTTCCTCCACCGCCAGGCTGAGCCCATGGACGATTTGGGGGATATAATGGGTGGGAGAAACGAGATTAATGTTATGGCACCCCTTTTTTTGCAGGGAAAGCATGATCCGGGCCAGTTCCGAAGGGGATACCTCATCCCCTATCCCATAATGGCTGATCTCGCAGTTTTGGCAGAAAACACACTGCAGAGTGCAATGACTAAAGAAGATGGTCCCGGAACCGCCCTGCCCCACCAGGGGCGCTTCTTCCCCGAAGTGCAGCCCGTAGCTGCTGACAACCGCCCGGGCGCCGCCCCGGCAAAAACCCCGTTCACCTTCGAGCCGGTTCACCCGGCAATGATGGGGACAGATAACGCAACTTTTCAGTTTTTCATTAAGCAGGTTCACTTTCCGCTCCAACCCGCCGCTTTCCGCCAGCCGGAGATACCCCGGTTGCCGCTCCGCCATTTCGCCCTCTCCCTTTCCCCTATCACCCTCACGCGTCACCCGTTATCATCCAGTACTCACGTGCCCCATAACTCACATCTCACCTATACTCATGTACACCCATTACTCACATCTCGCCCATGACTTACGTGTCACCCATTACTCGCCAATGATCTTTATCAATACCCGTTTCGGCCGCCGCCCGTCGAATTCCCCGTAAAAAATCTGTTCCCAGGGGCCGAAGTCCAATCTGCCGCCGGTAACGGCAACCACTACCTCCCTCCCCATGATCTGCCTTTTCAGATGGGCATCGCCATTATCCTCCCCGGTGCGGTTATGTAGATATTGAGAGACCGGCGCATGCGGCGCCAGTTTCTCCAGCCAGTTCCGATAATCCTGCCAGAGACCGCTTTCATGGTCATTAATAAAGACACTGGCCGTGATGTGCATGGCATTGACTAGACAGAGGCCCTCCTTGATCCCGCTCTCCGCCAGGGCCTCTTCCACCTGGTCTGTGATGTTAATAAACTCTACCCGTTCTTTAGTATTAAAAACCAACTCCTTACGGAAGGATTTCATAAAAACCACCCCTTTTCCGTTTTCAATATTACCATTATCGCCGGGTTTTCACAATCTTCCCCGCATTTATCATCTTCAGCTCAGAAATACACAAATCCTTTCCGGCGTTTTCTATGCCCGCGGTCACCAGTCAACTCCTTTACTTCACGCGCACATGCGAAAAAATCTCGGTCGCCCGTTCCAGGATGCCGTTGAAGTAGGCCAGGACCATCCCGTAGTTGGTTACCGGGATATCATGCTCACGAAAGAAAAGTAAGCGGCTTTGCATCGCCCGGCGGTTCAACATGCAACCCCCGCAATGAATCACCAGGTCGTATTCGTCAAGATTGGCGGGAAGCTCCTTGCCGCCGACGGTCTCGATCTCCAGCCGCTGCGGTAGATTTTTCCGTAACAAGACGGGGATCTTCACGCGGCCGATATCTTCGCAACCGGGGTTATGCGTGCAGTTTTCAGCGATCAGGATCCGGGCCGGGTCGGGGAGTTGCTCCAGGCTTTTGATCCCCGAGAACAGGGTGGTAAAATCCCCCTTGTACCGGGCAAAAAGGATCGAAAATGAAGTCAGTTTGATGGATTCCGGAACGATCCGGGCCACCTCTTTAAAGACTTGGGAATCGGTGATCACCAGGTCGATACCGTCCAAATCCTCCAAAGCGGAGGCCAGTTCAGTATCACGCACCACATAGCTTTTTATCCCATGGTCGAGACAGTCCCGGATTACCTGCACCTGTGGGAGGATGAGCCTGCCCTTTGGGGCCTGCGCGTCGATGGGGACAACCAAGACCACTTTCCCGTTGTAAGGAATAAGGTCCCCAACCAGCGGCGGCTCTTTCTCCCTGCTGGAGTTCTGGATTTTTTCAACCAGTATTTTTTTAAACCCTTCGAGATCACCGGGGTTAACGGCGGAGAGGAAGACGGCCTCCGGGTACTTGGCTTTCATTGCGGCCAACCGCCGGCTGCCAGCTGTATCGGTTTTGTTGATTACCGATAGATAAGGGATGTTCAACTCCTTAAGCCGGGCTGTTGTCTTCCGGTACTCCTCCTCCCCGGGGTCGTTGATATCCATGACATAGACGGCAAAATCCGTCCGGTCGATTATTTGCCGGGTCTTTCCCACCCGGAGCCGGCCCAATTCGCCCTCGTCATCAAGGCCGGCGGTATCAATAAAAAGCACCGGGCCAAGGGGATGAAATTCCATGGCCTTTTTCACCGGGTCGGTGGTGGTCCCGGGGACCGGGGAGACCACCGCCACCTCTTGTCCGGTGATGCCGTTTAACAGTTGGGATTTGCCCGCATTCCTCCTGCCGTAGAAAGCAATGGTAATCCGGTTGGAACTTGGGGTTTTATCCATAGCCTACACCAGCCTTTGCAAAATTGAGTTTTTGCGTATCTTTCGCCCACGGAGACCGCGGCTCCTTCCGGAAGAGCAACAGCATACTTAAAAGGCGCGCGCCGACCTGCCAGAAATTTTGCGGGGCTTCCGGTTGTCCTCATACATAAACATCCCGCTTACCCCCTTCAATCTCCCGGAGTTTCTCATCAACCATTTTTTTGCGGAGGGGATCGTCTTTACCCATCTCAGCAAGGGTCTTCTTTATTGCCTCTTCTCCGGCAGCCCGGGTTTTTTCTGCGGCGTAGTCCAGCAGGTATTCCTTAAAAGTCAGGATGGCGTTGGGCATACAGAACTTCCGGACCAGCCCCGGCCGGGCCAAGGCCATAAAATCCTCACCGGTCCGCCCGCACCTGTACCCGGCAGTGCAAAAGGATGGGATATATCCCAACTCACAGATTTCAGCGATTACTTCATCAAGGGAACGGACATCTCCCAACTGGAACTGTTCTTTTTCCGGGAGATACCCACCGGCGCTTTTTTGATAGCCGCCGATCCCGATCCGGGAGCCGGCGTCAATCTGCGTTACCCCCAGGGGGATTAATTCCCTCCGGACTGTTGCCGGTTCCCTGGCGGTGAGGATCAGCCCGGTATAGGGTACGGAAAGGCGGATAACCGCTACCACTCTTTTGAATTCCTCGTCGGAGACATGGTACTTCCGATTCTCGCGCACACTGGCAAAGGGAGTATTGATCGCCGGTTCAATCCTGGGCACAGAGATGGTGTGGGGTCCGACCCCGTACCTTTCTTCCAGGTGGATGGCATGGTAGAGCAGGCCCATCACTTCAAACTTCCAGTCGTAAAGGCCGAAAAGGGCGCCGATCCCCACGTCGTCAATCCCGGCCTCCATCGCCCGGTCCAGCCCGTAAAGGCGCCACTGGAAATCACTTTTTTTGTCCCCCGCCGGGTGGACCGCGGCATAGGTCTTCCGGTCATAGGTCTCCTGGAAGATCTGGAAAGTACCGATCCCGGTCTCATGCAACTGCCTGTATTCAGCCACCTCCATGGGGGCGGCATTTATGTTGACCCGGCGGATCTCCCCGCGCCCGTCTTTGGTGCTGTAAACCTTCTCTATGCATTGGCAGATAAAATCTGCATCATATGCCGGGTGTTCTCCGAAGACCAGGATCAACCGCTTCTGTCCCTGGTTAATCAGGGTGCGTACTTCCGTTTCTAGTTCGCCAAGGGACAGCGTCTTCCTTTGTACAGCCTCATTCGTCCGCCGGAAGCCGCAATAAATGCAATTGTTTATACACCTGTTCCCCACGTAGAGGGGGGCAAAAAAGACAATCCTCTTGCCATAGACAGAATTCTTCACTTCCCCGGCCAACTGGTACATCTCCGCCAACAAATCCGCCTCCTCCACCTGGAGCAAAGCGGCGGTCTCTTCCGGTTCCAACCGCTCCTTACTCCGGGATTTAGCCAGGATATCCCGGATTTTTTGCGGATCGGGCTCCGTCGCCTCCTGCAGTAAACTGGTGATCCTTTCTTCGTCAATAAAATCCTGCATCTTTCTCCTCCTTTTTATAAAGAATCTTATGATAATCGCGTAACAATCGCATTTCCTCACGTTATATCCACCCGCGCCGGTGTAGTCTGGACCGTTCCGCCCGGTAATAACCGGCGCTGAATCTACAGAGCTGATCCGCGTGCTAATCCGCGGCGCCGCTCCGGCCTTAACCACTCCTTTCCGCCGACCGTAACCGCTTATAACTATAGCTGTCACCCCGTGACATGTCCAGTTCAAACCCGGCCTTCTCCACTCTCCTTTTGATCTCCGGCAAAGCGGCGTAATCGACACCGCTTTTGTCCTTGTAAATCTCATACTTCCTTCTGCACTCGGCGGGCGAGACCACTGGCATAATGACATTCGCCCCGGCGGCCAGCCCCTTCTCCCAGCCGTGCCTGTCCAGGGTGTTGACGGCCGTGGTCACCGGTAGGAGAACCTCCGGCAGGAGCAGCCGGATTAAGGCCAGTAAGATAAAGGTTTTCTCCACCGAACCGGCGGAGCTGTTCCCCAGGGGTGTCTCCGGGTGGGGGATCAGCGGTCCGATTCCCACCATATCCGGGTCAAATTCCTTTAAGAATAAAAGCTCCTCCGCAAGTACCGCATCGGTCTGGCCGGGAAGGCCGACAATAAAGCCGGCGCCTGTCTGGTAGCCGATCTCCTTCAGCTCTTTCAAACACTGCAACCGCTGTTCGTGGTTCATTCCCGGATGGTATCTTTCATAAAGGTCTGTAGAGATAGTCTCATGGCGCAACAAGAACCGGTCGGCGCCCGCCTGGTAAAGCCGGTAATATTTCTCGCGCGGTGCTTCACCGGTGGAGAGGGTGACCGCCATCCCAGGGCATTCCTTTTTTATCGTTTGGATTAGGTCAGCCAGGACAGTAGCGGCATAGAACTCATCTTCGCCGCTCTGGAGGACAACCGTCCGGTAACCGGCCTGGTAAGCCGAAGAACAGCAGGCCAGGATCGCTTCGGGCAAAAGCCGGTACCGGGCAACCTTCTTGTTGTCCCTCCTGAGCCCGCAGTACCAGCAATTGTTCCGGCAATGGTTGGAGAACTCCACCAGGGCCCGCAGGTATACCCTTCTTTTGTAGGTCTTGACCCTGGTTTTCCGGGCATAGGCGAAGAGCAGGCCAGCCCTCTGGTAAGTGATCTTCTCCAGTAAATACAGGAGTTCCGGTTTTTCCAGATGGCTATTTCTGTAGAGTTTGGCCAACAGCCCTTCCAGCTTCTTTTCCATGATTCTTCTTCCCTTTACGTTTAGTACGGCCAATTTACGTCCAAATTGAATAGGAGTTGAACAGGAGTGACGGATAAGCGCAGAAAAAAACGCCCCCTGGAAAGGGGGCGGAGCAATGCGCCAACTACAGTGCTGGTGCCTATAGCTATGGTTTTTGTCCCGTTGCCCCTTCCAGGTCAGAAGTTCTTCCCTGTCAGGCGCCGCATAAGTTTATTTGGAGCCGCATGCATGCGCATGCATAGACGCCGGCCAGACCAGTAAAATATAACCGGCGCTCCTAAACAGCATTCTAAACCAACCAGGGGTCTGTGTCAACCAAATATTGAAATGTACCAAAGGATTGAGGATAAACAACTCGTTGAATTTCCAAAGCCTGAGTAAATCAGTCTTTTTTTGTAGTTGACTTCAGCCTTTTGGCTGATGACAGTTGATACCAGAAAAAATATAATTGGTCTTGAAGGGATATCAATTATTTTATTCTAGGAGGTAGATAGCATTGGGTTCTCCGCGATCGATATTCAGATTTATTCTCCGTTTTGTTTTATTATACTTCTTATTTCTCGTCTTTTATGTTATGGGATCGATGTTTATTTCCGTGCCGGAAACGGCAGTATCCGAGGGGATAGTCTCCGAAACGGCTGTACCCGAAACCGCAGAGTCCGAAACAGCCGTTTCCGGGCCGGTCGTTTCCGAGCCGGGTTTAGTCTCACCCACCAGCGGCCTGTTGATTATCGCCCTGGTTAACCTGATGATTATCATTCCATTAATCCAGACCTCACGCTGGGGAGGCTGGAGGCTGGCGCTGATTTTAGCGCTATCTTACTATGGAGCAGCAACCTTTGTGGTACAGCTTGAGTCATGGTATTTTCTTACGGCCAACACCGTCGACGCCCAGACGCTTCCACGCCTGTTTTTAATGGGGATACCACCTGCTTTCTTATTCATTCCCCTGGCTGTCTGGGTTCTGGGGAAAAACCGTTCGACAGTTGACACTACGCCTAACCCTGCCATGGTTATGCCTGTCAGCCAGTGGGTTTGGAAGCTGGTGGCCATTGTCGCTGCTTATTTAGTTCTGTACTGGCTCGCCGGTTATTTTATTGCCTGGCAGAATCCGGTGTTACGCGCCTTTTATGGTCAACCCGGGCCGGCTTTACCCTTCTTTGAACATACGCTTAATACTATGCGTAATTCCCGGTTGTTTATTTTGCAAATCATCCGTGCCCTTCTATACGTATTATGTATGGCGCCGGTAATCCGGGGTTCAAAGGTTAACCCTTGGTGGACGGCGCTGTTGGTTGGGGCTTACTTAAGCCTGCCGCAGAACATCGCATTGATTTTGGAAAATCCTTTGCTGCCCAGCGCCGTTGTTCGCCTTACCCACCTGGTCGAGACCGTCTCCTCCAATTTCATCTGGGGTCTTTTCATGGTCTGGCTCTTACACCGGAAACATCATTCCTTAGGTGATCTATTCAGTATGCGTATTCATTCTTAGGAGCATTCCTGTATTGAAAGCAAATGAACTTTGAAAACGAGTACCTCCTGTTAGAATACTGGGTGTAAAAGTTTACCCCTAACAAAATAAGACTAACAGACGAGGTACTCAATTATGAAGAAAATGAGAAGATTGCGCAAGTCACAGAAAAAACGTTAGTTGTCGGTGTGACGTAGCCGGCATGACACACTTTGCCAGGGCTTTTGCTTTCAGAGGATAGAGCTTGGGAAAATAGTAAGAATCGGTAATGATGCTCAAGGATTCGGCCATATGAATGAAAATTTTACCGGGCGTATATATTATTCACCCTCCAAATGTGGTATATTGTTTTAAGATATGAAAAATCACAACCCGCCTTTTTGGAGGTTAAACCTGCCGTGCTCTTTCGTGATCCGGATTTTAAATACGGCCTGAAAAAAGGGATCCCCATTGCCCTGGGTTATATCCCGGTGGCATTCACCTTTGGGTTGCTTGCCGTCAGCGGCGGTATCCCGCCTTCGATTGCCGTCCTGATCTCCTTGACCAATCTAACTTCCGCCGGGCAATTCGCCGGCACCAAACTGATCATCGCCGGGGTGCCGCTCTTTGAGATCGCCCTGACCACTTTTGTGATTAATATCCGTTACCTCTTGATGTCCTTCGCCCTCTCGCAAAAACTCGTTCCCAATACTTCGTTACTGAAAAGAGCCCTGATCTCCTTTGGGATCACCGATGAGATCTTCGCCCTTGCCGCCCTGGAGAAAGATGATACCTCCTTCTCTTTTATAATGGGGTTACTCTGTCTACCCTATTGGGGTTGGGCGCTGGGGACGGCTTTGGGGGCGGTAATCTGTTCAGTCTTGCCTGAACTGGTACAGAATGCTATGGGGATCGCCTTATATGCCATGTTTATTGCGCTGGTTGTCCCGGGGAGCAAAAAGTCCCGGGCCGTCCTGGCGGTTGTGGCTATTGCCGTTACCATCAGTTCCTTATTCACATGGGCTCCCTGGCTCGAGCAGGTCTCCGCCGGGTGGAGTACGATCATCGCAACCCTTGCCGCCTGTTTAGCCGGGGCAATCTTCTTCCCCCGGGAGGAGGTTTGAAATGTATAGGATTCTTACTGCCGTATTGCTGATGGCGCTTGTCACCTATATCCCGCGGGCCTTGCCGATGACTTTTTTCAAAAAGCGGCTGACCTCCCGTTTTATCCGGTCTTTCCTGTATTATGTACCCTACGCCGCCCTGGGGGCGATGACCTTCCCGGCGATCCTCTATTCCACAGGTGATTTAACCTCTGCGCTTTTTGGCATGGCCGTCGCGCTGGTCTTGGCCTTTTACGAAAAAGGCCTCTTAATAGTAGCCCTTAGCGCCATCACCGCTGTCTTTTTAAGCCAGATCCTTTTGTAGCCGCTCTTTCCTGTCCAATTCATATTTTTCCCGTATATACCCCGCGCCCTTTCTAGAGGCTCCCTCTTGCCCCGGGTGTTTTTTTGGCGACGGT
>FZPS01000027.1_pt282 | contig 11365 bp, 8 predicted proteins | sample 1817821 | NCBI WGS metagenome assembly FZPS01 (sample SAMEA104158645, study PRJEB21678) | metagenome | place: Germany | collected 2015-04-21 | reverse complement strand
CGCCAGTCGTATATTCATTATGGGTGCTTTCGGAACAAGAATTGATCACACCCTTTCAAACCTGCATCTTTTGCACCGAATATTGGATTCGGGTCTGGAAGCTGCTCTTATTGATGAAAACAATACCGTATATCTTATTAAGGATAAAATAAAAATAAAAAGGAAAGAAAATCATAAATTGTCTTTAATACCTGCAACTCCGATTGTTGAAGGCATTTATACCGGCGGGCTTGCCTATCCGTTAGCCGACGCATCAATGAGGATGGGAACAACTATTGGAATCAGCAACGAATTTACGTCGGACGAAGCCTGGGTGAGCATACGAAAAGGCCGTCTCTATGTTGTTGTTTCAAAGGATTAACGTGAAAACATTTGCCACGCGTTAAAAAATGTTTTATACTTTAAAACATTGATACGTTATCCCAGGAGGTTTTACGTGAATAAAACACATCAAAATATGGGAGAAAAGAAAATCCCGGCACTGCTTTTAGAGCTTTCGGTACCGGCGACTGTCGGAATGCTTGTAAATGCACTGTATAATTTGATCGATACGATATTTGTCGGCAAAGGAGTTTCAAGCGACGCAATCGGCGGATTAACCGTGGCAATGCCTCTCCAAATGATTATTATGGCATTCGGCTTTTTAATTGGTATAGGCGCAGGCTCCCTAATTTCACGAAGTTTAGGAGCCGGTGATAATGAACGTGCGTACAGGACAGCGGGAAATGCGTATGCTTTTGTTACAATTATATCCGTTATTGCTGTTTTCATAGGGTTTTTGTTCATGGATCAATTTCTTATTCTGTTTGGCGCGACCGAAACCCTATTGCCATACGCTAAGGAATATTTATCCGTTATTCTGATGGGAAGCGTCTTTTTCATAATAACTCTGTGCTCAAACAATATAATCCGCGCCGAAGGAAATGCAAAGATGGCAATGCTGATTATGATTACCGGCGCGGTTATAAACATAGGCCTTGACGCGTTGTTTATATTTGTTTTCAGGATGGGTGTCGCAGGCGCCGCCTGGGCTACAATCATATCCCAGTTTTGTTCGTTTCTCGTTGTCGTATGGTATATGGCAGCCGGAAGAAGTTCCTTAAAGATTCGATTGCGTCATTTTAAGCCGGATTTAAGCGTGCTGAAAGAAATTTTCGGCGTAGGCACCGCGGGATTCATACGTCAGACTTCAGCAAGCGTCGTTGCAATAGTTGTAAACAACGCTTTGAAAATATACGGCGGAACTGAAGCGATAAACGTTATAGGCATATTTAACAGGCTAAGTATGTTTATGATTATGCCCGTGTTTGGAATCGTACAGGGAATGCAGCCCATTATGGGTTTCAATTACGGTGCGAAAAAACCAAAGCGGGTTATGGAAGTACTTAAGCTGAGCATGATCTCAGCAACGATAATTACAACGACAGCCTGGGCTATGTCACAGTTCATTCCGGAGTTTTTACTGTCACTGTTCATAAGGCCGGAGGAAAAAGAAGTCATACTGTCTATTGGGGTACCGGCGCTGAGGACGCTTATGGCCGTAATGCCGATAGTTGGGATACAGATTGTCGGTTCGGCTATGTTCCAGGCGTTGGGCAAGGCGATTCCTTCCATTGTTCTTGCTTCGCTGAGACAAATAATCCTATTGATCCCGATGGTACTAATACTTTCAAAAATTGCAGGCGTAACAGGGGTATGGATTTCGTATCCCGTTTCCGATTTCATATCGGTTGTTATGACCGCAGTATTTGTATTGTATGAGCTAAAGAAATTAAAAAATATTTTTGAAAATCTAAAATCTCAAACTCAATCATAATATATAACAGAAGAATTATAACCCGGAGAGCGGCGGCTTGTGCGTAAATGTTTTATTCTGTCTATAGACGGCGGGGGGATCAGAGGCATAATTCCATCAATATTTCTTGCATCTCTGAAAGAAAACCTGCAAAAAATAAATATTAACGAGCCTTTTCACCAAATATTCGACCTGATGGCAGGGACATCAACCGGCGGTCTGATAGCTCTTGCTTTGAGCGTTCCTTTATTTAAAAAGACAGATGGGGATATGTACGATCTAAACGGGGGCATACAGGCTCAAAAGCTTCCATTTTTGTATGAAACAATGGGCAGCGCTGTGTTTCCCGGTAACAAACATAAGGTAATTAAGGTTATAAGGCAGCTTTTTACAAGTAAATACAGCTCGGTGCCGTTCAGAAAGATATTGTATGATATTTTTAAAGAATGCAAGGTTAAGCAGGCTTTGACGAATCTGCTTATTACGTCATTTGATATGAAAACGATGCAACCTGTGTTTATTAAAAAAAGGCCGGACTTTGTCGGAGGAGATGAAGACCTCGATTTCTACATGGTGGACGCCGCTTTGTCAACGTCGGCGGTACCGACTTATTTCTCTCCCGCATATGTAAAAAGCTTAGGGCAGAGCAGTATGGAATTCTGTCTTGTGGACGGCGGGATTTTTTGCATTAATCCTTCACTCAGTGCTCTTATAGAAGCCCGCAAGATACTCCGGTGCGATGAATATGTAATTCTTTCGTTAGGTACCGGTGTTCAAACGGAAGAGTATAAAACCGAAACGATGAAAAGGTGGGGGTTTTTTAACTGGATTGCGCCGTGGCTGAATGTTCCGCTTATAACTGCAGTTGGTGACGGGCAGAGGATAAGCACGAACCATATGCTTAAAAAGCTGCCGAAAGTGAACCTGTACAGGGTTGATGTAAATCTTGACAGAGGAAAAGGAAAGATGGACGACGGCAGCGATGAAAACCTGACCTATTTGCGGAATAAAGCATATGAAATGCTTTATCTGCATGATGAAACGATTAAAAACGTCGTACGGGAAATAATTGAAGCATAATACGTTAAACGGTTACACCCTTACCCACAATCAACGGCCAGTTCGTATCACCGTTAAGCTGTTTTTCAATGCTGATGATCACATTCTTATCAAGTATACAGTTATCAAGAGATGCGTTCTCGCCTACAATTGAACCCTGCATTATTATGCTGTTTTTAACAATAGCTCCTTTTTTAATTTTTACACCCCTGAAAACAATGCTGTTTTCGACATGACCTTCAATTATGCAGCCGTCTGCTATAACACAGTTTTTTACCACCGCTTCCTCGTTATATTTAGCGGGAGGCTCATCTTTTACCTTTGTAAAGATTTTTCCGTTTTTAACAAACAATTCATAGCGGACATCAGGATTTAAAAGCTCCATGTTGGAGCGGTAATAAAGTTGTATTGTCGTCAAAGGCCTCCAGTAACCTTTGAATTCATACGCATATAAACGCAGTTCGGTAAGCTTTTTTATCAAAATGTCCTTTACAAATTCAAAATACCCGTGTGCGGCGCTGTCTTCAAGAAGGGATATCAACAGTTTTCTTTTTATAATATATATGCCCATCGAAGCAAAATTACTTTTGGGGTTTAATGGTTTTTCCTGAAAATCAATTATGCGCTGCTCACTGTCTCTTTCGATTATCCCAAGATGTGTTAATTCTTCCTGACTGAAATCATACATGTACCGGCACGCTATTGTTATATCCGCATCCTTGTCAACATGCTGTTCGAGCATCTCACCGTAAAGCATGTTATAGATCGCGTAACCCTGGTTTATAACGACAAATTCCTCATTGCTGCGATTTAGAAACGTAAGGTTGCTGTACATTGCGTCAGCCGTTCCCCTGTACCACCCGGAGCCGTATTCGGAAAGGTATGGGGGGAAAATAAAAAGCCCGTCGTTTTTTCTGTCCAAATCCCATTCCTTCCCCGAGCCAAGGTGATCCATCAGTGAGCGGAAATTATACTGCGTTGGTATCCCAATATTGCGAATCCCCGAATTTACCATGTTTGAAAGCGCAAAATCAATCGCCCTGTATTTTCCGCCGAAAGGCACCGCTGAGATTGAGCGTTCAAGCGATAATTCCTTCAGCCTGTTGTTTTTTCCTCCGGTAAGTATAATGCCCATAGTATTATGCACTTTGCTCATCTCCTTTCATTACGAATGAACCCGATGGAATATAGGAGGACGTGAAATCCTCGGCGGAAATGTGGTTATCGATAGCAACATTACAGCCTATAACCGTATCATCCGGTATATTCGAGCATGAACCGATTACGGTAATTTTCGTCTGGTAAACCTTACTGTTATAGCTGCTCTCAGCATATTCACCGTTTCCGGTCACCACATTCGTTCCTATCGTTGTTTTTTCACCTACAATTGTGCAGCAAATGTGCGAGTTTGATTTTATCGTGCTGTTTGACATAATAATAGAATCTTCAATCAACGCGTTTTTTTCAATAACGACACCCGGAAAAACTACGGAATTTTTTACATGCCCATAGATCATGCATCCTTCCGCGATAATTGAGCGTGTGACATGACCGGTATCGCTTATATAATTCGCGGGTTTTACAGGATTTGGGGTATAGATCCTCCAATACGGATCAAACAGATTGAATTGCGGCACCCTTGTAACCAGATCCATATTCGATTCCCAGTATGACTGAATGGTTCCGACATCCCGCCAATAGCCGGAGAATGGATATGCCCATATATTCCTTTTTTCCTGCACAAGCATCGGTATAATGTTTTTGCCGAAATCGTGCACGGATTGTTCATTTTGGTGGTCCGAAACGAGAAGTTCCTTGAGAACCGGCCATTTGAACAGGTATACTCCCATAGACGCCAGCGTGCTTTTCGGGTTTTCCGGTTTTTCCTCGAATTCATAAATTTTTCCGTCATCAGTGGTATTCATTATTCCATACCGGCTTGCTTCTTCAAGCTTAACGTTTATTACCGAAATAGTGGCGTCGGCGTTGTTTTTTTTGTGATAGTCAAGCATCAGCGAGTAATCCATTTTATATACATGATCCCCTGAAAGGATAATAACGTTTTCCGCGTTCTGTTCTTCAATGTAATGTATGTTTTGATATACCGCATCGGCACTGCCGGAATACCATTCACCTTTATGCTGTTTTGTAAATGGGGACAGTATCGTTACACCACCGTTCATCCTGTCCAAATCCCATGGCTTTCCGATCCCTATGTGATGATTCAATTGAAGCGGGCGGTATTGTGTAAGAACGCCAACAGTATCAATCCCGGAGTTAATACAATTGCTGAGTGTAAAATCAATAATCCGGTATTTCCCGCCGTATAAAACAGCTGGTTTTGCGAGAAGTTTTGAAAGAACCCCAAGCCTGCTTCCTTCTCCTCCGGCCAAAATAAGGGCTATCATTTCTTTCGCCATTTCATCTCTTGCCTTCCTTCTCTTTTTAATGTGAATGTTTGAAAATATCATTCTATGTATGCGGGTGAAAATATCGTTTTTGCCCGCTAAATCATATTTATATTACTGTTTATTAAATAAAATGCCCGTATTTCATAAAAAATAAAATTAAATATGGGGAAGTAAAAAATATTCCCCATATTTTAAAATAGTTATTGATTTATCAGGGCAAAATTTGTTATAATTAAATTAAAGTCAAAGAAAGTCAAAGTCGATGGAGGGTGACAGATGCAGTACAGGGACTACTACAAAATCCTTGGTGTTAGTAAGAACGCAACCCAGGATGAAATAAAAAAGAGCTTTCGTAAACTTGCAAAAAAATATCATCCCGACGCGAACCCCGGAGACAAAAAAGCCGAAGAAAAGTTTAAGGAGGTTAACGAAGCTTACGAGGTTTTGGGAGATCCGGAAAAACGAAAAAAGTATGATCGGTTCGGGGTAAATTTCAGAAACGGTATGGATTTTGATCCGTCCCAATTTGGGCATTATCAATATAGAACAAGTAACAGCGGATTCAGTGACTTTTTTAACATGTTTTTCGGTGACGGGGGGATAGATATTGATGAACTTTTCGGGGGCATGCGCGGATTTAAAACAGGTTATACCAGCGGGCAGCACCGGTACCGCGGCGATGATATCGAAGCAGAGATGCATATAACCCCGGAGGAAGGAATGGCAGGAAGTGAAAAAACTTTCAGCATTCGAACGGAAGCTGGTACGAAGACACTTTCGGTAAAAATCCCGAAGGGAATTCCCGAAGGCGGAAAAATTAAGCTTGCCGGTCAGGGCAACCCCGGAATCGGCGGCGGACCAAACGGTGACATGTACATTGTTATACGTTTTAAAGAAGGCAAATACAGGCTTGAAGGAAACGACCTTATTCAAAAGGCCGATGTATACCCATGGGTGGCTGCTCTTGGAGGGGAAATAAAGATATCGGCTCCTGACGGACAGATGCTCGTTAAAATACCACCGGGCATACAAACCGACCAGAAGATACGTATTTCAGGAAAAGGCTACGGGAAACCCGGCGGCAAGCGCGGTGATTTGTATATATTGATTAAAATAGTCAATCCGAGAGCATTGACAGCCGAACAGCGGAAATTGTATGAAATGCTGAAAAACACATAAGCGGTTTTTTTACCTTAGCAGTTTCTATATTTAATATACACGTTTAAACTTCTGAAAAAATTGTTCTGCGAGATACTTGGAAGGGGAGAGTGAAAATGAATTTTGAAAAATTCACCGATAAAGCACAGGAAGCTGTTGTCCAGGCCCAGCAGCTGGCAATAAAATTTGATCACCAGCAGGTTGACGGAGAACATCTGCATATGGCGCTTATAGATCAGGATGACGGCTTGATACCAAAGCTTGTACAGTTATGCGGCGCCGATCCCGGGCTTTTAAAAAAAGATCTGGAACAGATCCTGGATAAGCTGCCCAGGGTTTATGGTACCAATGTTAACAATGTTTACGCAACCAGGCGTTTTAATCAGATCCTTATTAAAGCCGAAGATGAGGCAAAACGTTTCAAGGATGAATATGTCAGTGTTGAGCATATATACCTTGTAATGCTTGCCGAAAGGAACACTCCGTCGAGCCGCCTGTTTTCAAGCTACGGTATTGACCGGGAAAAAATATTGTCTGCGCTTACTAAAATACGCGGTGATGAAAGGGTAACAAGCAAAAATCCGGAAGAAGGGTACGAAGCACTTCAGAAATACGGCCGTGACCTTGTTGAGCTTGCAAAGAGCGGTAAACTTGATCCGGTAATAGGAAGGGATCAGGAAATACGGCGCGTTATACGGATCCTTTCCCGCCGCACAAAAAACAACCCGGTTTTGATCGGTGAGCCCGGAGTGGGCAAAACCGCGGTAGCGGAAGGACTTGCCCAGAGGATACTGAAAGGAGATGTTCCGGAAGGTTTGAAGGACAAGACAATATTTGCGCTTGATATGGGAGCGCTGATAGCCGGAGCGAAATTCAGGGGAGAATTTGAGGAGCGACTTAAGGCGGTACTCAAGGAAATATCACAATCAGAGGGCCGAATAATATTGTTCATTGACGAACTTCATACAATTGTAGGGGCAGGCAGAACCGATGGCGCGATGGATGCCGGAAATATCCTTAAACCAATGCTTGCGCGCGGCGAACTTCACTGCATAGGCGCAACAACGTTGGATGAATACCGTAAATATATTGAAAAAGATGCCGCTCTCGAAAGAAGGTTCCAGCCGGTTATCGTAGATCAGCCGACAGTTGAGGATACGATATCAATACTCAGGGGACTAAAAGAGCGGTTCGAAATACATCACGGCGTACGCATTACCGACAATGCCATTATTGCCTGCGCAGTTTTATCAAACCGTTATATAACTGACCGTTTTCTTCCGGATAAAGCAATAGACTTAATGGACGAAGCGGCTTCGATGCTCCGTATGGAAATCGACAGTATGCCGTATGAGCTTGATGAAATAAACCGCAGGATAATGCAGTACGAGATAGAGCACCAGGTCCTGTCAAAAGAGAAAGACGAAGCCTCTAAAAAAAGAATGGAGCAGATACGGCAGGAGATTCAGCGCCTTAAGCAGGAAGCCGAAAACCTGAAAGCGCAGTGGGAGATGGAAAAGAGCTTTATCCAAAAGGAAAAGACGTTAAAAGAGGAAATAGAGCAGGTTAAATATGATATTGAAAAAGCGGAGCGCGACTATGACCTTGAAACGCTTGCGAAATTGAAACATGGAAGGCTTCCGGAGCTTGAAAAAGAGATGGAGGAATATAAGAGCCGTCAGGCAAGTCTTGATAAGCAGCTGCTGAAAGAAGAGGTAACAGAGCATGAAATAGCCGAAATTGTTTCCAGGTGGACCGGTATTCCGGTAACAAAATTAGTTGAAGAAGAGAAGGAAAAGCTTCTGAACCTTGAAAATCAACTGCATAAGCGTGTCATCGGACAGGATATAGCGGTTAAAGCGGTATCCGACGCAGTGTTAAGGGCGCGTGCAGGTTTAAAGGATCTCACAAAGCCGATAGGCTCGTTTATTTTCCTTGGACCTACCGGTGTAGGCAAGACAGAGCTTGCGAAAGCATTGTCCGAAGCCCTTTTTGACAGTGAAGACAACATGATCCGCATAGATATGAGCGAATATATGGAAAAACATTCGGTTGCACGCCTTATTGGAGCGCCTCCCGGATATGTGGGGTATGAGGAAGGCGGCCAGCTCACCGAAGCTGTTCGACGTAAGCCCTATTCAGTTATTCTTTTTGATGAAATTGAAAAAGCTCATCCGGATGTATTCCATGTACTGCTTCAGCTTCTTGACGACGGCCGACTTACCGACAGCCAGGGAAGGACCGTGAACTTTAAAAACACCGTCATTATAATGACATCAAATATCGGCGGGAATATCCTTCTTGAAGCTATTTCCGAAAACGGGGAAGAAATTCCCGAAGACGCTAAGGATGCGGTGATGGAACACCTGAAGGTTCAATTCAGGCCGGAATTTTTAAACCGTATCGATGAAGTGGTTTTGTTTAAGCCTCTTGGACGGAATGACATGTACAAAATTATTGATTTGGTTGTCGATGAGCTTCGAATGAGATTGCAGGAAAGAAGGATAGGTCTTGAAATAACGGAAAAGGCAAAGGATGTGATACTGGAGAGGTCCTATTCTCCCGCATACGGTGCAAGGCCGCTGAAACGCTATATACAGAAGATTGTCGAAACCGAGCTTGGCAGAAAAATCATATCAGGTGAAATCCGCGATGGAAATATGGCAGTTATCGATGCCGCAGACGGGGAGCTAATTTTTAAAGTAAAAAACCTCCCGCTCTGACAGCGGTTTATCATAGATCTGCAGCCCTTGATTCATTTTTATGGATTGGGGCTGCATTTTTTGTGTATTGACGTGGGAACTTTTTATTGTTATTATATGTACATATGAACAAGTGTACATATGTTATTGTAAAAGAGGTTAAATTATGAAAACTGAAAAAGACAGAATTACAAGCTGCGATTGTAACTTAATCCACAAGGAAACGGTGGAATATGTTGCCGGAAAAATGCCGTCTGAAGAGGATTTATATGATCTTGCCGAGCTTTTCAAGGTATTCGGTGATACAACAAGGATTAAAATACTATGCGCACTGGTGGAAGCGGAAATGTGTGTGTGTGATATTGCCGCACTGCTGAACATGACACAGTCTTCAATATCCCATCAATTAAGGATTTTGAAACAGGCAAGGCTTGTACGTTACAGGAGAGATGGAAAAGTAGTGTATTATTCCATTGATGACGAACACGTGAAACAGATATTTGATCAAGGTCTTATCCATTTGAAAGAGAGATGATTTTGTTAAGCGTAGATGATACGGGGCTAATCGTTTCGCACTGCTTTTACCTGTGTGTCCCGGTGTATTGAATTTGATAGACAAAGTTTTTACAGCTAATGTTGGGGGGCTTATTATGAGGGAAAAATGCGAATTGGTTTTGGAAGGCGTAAATTGCGCAAATTGCTGCGTGGAAAGAGAAAGGAAAAACAACTCAACATTTACCACTGCCGTTATTGGTGCGGTGGTGTATATTCTGGCGCTGTTATTTCCTTTTTCTCCAATATATCGTTTTGTGTTATATCTAACAGCTTATATGTTTCTTGGAGCGGAAGTTTTATACAAGGCAGGAAAGAGTATTATTCAAGGGAAAATATTCAATGAAAATTTTCTCATGGGAATTGCTACACTTGGTGCATTCGCAATCGGGGAATATGCCGAAGGTGTCGCGGTAATGCTTTTTTATCAAATTGGCGAGTTTCTCCAGGATAAGGCGGTAAACCGTTCAAGGCAATCGATAACGGCGTTGTTGGATATAAGGCCGGAAAGCGCCAATGTGATAGAAAATGATATAACTGTAAAAAAGCATCCGGAATCGGTTTCGATAGGTGAAATTATTATTGTAAAGCCCGGGGAGCGGATTCCGCTTGATGGGATTGTAATAAAAGGTCGTTCAGATATTGATACATCCGCTTTAACGGGCGAATCGATACCGAAAGCGGTGGAACCGGGAACGGAGGTTTTTTCGGGAACAGTAAATTTAAGTGGAGTGTTAACTGTAAAGGTTAACAAATTTTATCAGGACTCTGCCGCGGCGAAAATTCTGGACCTGGTTGAAAAGGCCGGAGCAAAAAAAGCGCCGGCGGAAAAATTCATAACGCGTTTTGCAAAGGTTTACACACCTGTTGTAATTACCGCAGCAGTCCTTTTAGCTTTTATGCCTCCTCTTGTTGTTTTGGCATTGAATTCGGAAAATTTAGTTCCGGAGCAATTAATTCCGCCGGCTATAAAATCGGCTGCGTCAATGGATGCGAAAGCTCTGTTTTATATGTGGATTTACAGGGCACTTGTATTTTTGGTAATTTCGTGTCCGTGCGCACTTGTTATTTCCATTCCGCTGAGCTTTTTCGGAGGGATTGGCAGGGCTTCGAGAAACGGAGTTCTGGTTAAGGGTGCAAATTATCTGGACGCGCTGAACCATGTTGGGACAGTTGTATTTGATAAAACGGGAACACTGACAAATGGTGTTTTTAAGGTGGTTGAAATTGTTCCGTCGGGGCAGATGCGGGAAGATGAAGTTCTATACTATGCCGCGCTGGCTGAAAGCTATTCAAACCATCCTATTGCCAATTCAATCGTAAAAGCCAACGGCGGGATACCTGCCGATAGTACGCCGGAACAGTATAGGGAAATTCCGGGGTATGGTGTCACGATTAATGCTTCCGGTAAGGATATATTAGTCGGGAACGCTGATTTAATGAGGTCCGAGGGAATAGATCCGCAAAACTCTGAAACTGACGGCACTGCAATACATGTAGCAGTAGATGGGTTATACGCGGGATACCTGATTATTTCCGATACGGTAAAGGAGGGCTCGAAAGAAACGATACGGCAGTTAAAAAGGATGGGGATAAAGACAGCAATGTTAACCGGTGACAGGAATCATACTGCCGATAATATAGGGAAAGAACTGGGCATTGATGAAGTATATTCGGAACTGCTGCCC
>FZPS01000098.1_pt191 | contig 11372 bp, 9 predicted proteins | sample 1817821 | NCBI WGS metagenome assembly FZPS01 (sample SAMEA104158645, study PRJEB21678) | metagenome | place: Germany | collected 2015-04-21 | reverse complement strand
GAAGGCTAGCCTTCTTCTAAAACAACCCCCCCAAAGGTACTGCGTGAGAGGAAAAATGAATTTACACCACATTTTGGACTTGACTACAAAAAATAGTGTTAGAATATGAAATCAATACGAATACATCCAAGTTGACGGCATCTTTTATCCCACTAAATAGTCTACATGGATGAAACTCAGGGAAGAAGAAGAAACACGGAAATGGAATAACAAACACTCATAATGATGTGCTTCGTTGTACCAAACAGTAACTGTAACGGATTAAGCCAAAAAAGATGAAAGGAAGATAGCATGTCCAACCAAAAGTTAATTTATGACGGTTTGGTAATTACGGTGGATCCGGAAGAAACCATTTATCAGAATGGTTGGGTTCTCATTGAAGATGACGTGATCATTGATATCGGTGACGGCCCCTTGCCCTCAGTCGATGAAGGCGCAGAGAAAATCAATGCCCTTGGAAAGGCCGTAATGCCGGGCATTGTCAACATTCATACGCACGTTTGCGGCACGTTATTTAAGGGGCTTACAGAAGACAATAAGGGCAGTTTTTACGGATTGGCTTTCCCTATGGAGCGATTTTTGACACCGGAATCGACATACGTTTTGAGCATGCTGGGCGCCATCGAAACCGTAAAGTTCGGTTCAACGTGCATCAACGATCTGTACCATCATATGCGCTCAACCGCCAAAGCCGTATCAGAACTAGGGATGCGCGGTATTTTGTACCACAAGGTATACGAACCTGATTTGTGTAATCTCCAATTCAACGACTACTCGCCTGTTCCGGGACAGGGCATGGAAAAACTGGAAGAAAACGTGCGATTAGTCGAGGAATATCACGGGACGGCTGATGGTCGCATTGAATGCGGGTTCGGACCCCACGCCACCGACACAGTTTCCATGGAGCTTGCGAAAACGATCGTCGATTTAGCTGAAAAGTACAACGTCCGCATTCACACACACGTCGCACAAAAAGAGCAAGAAGTCGCTTACGACAAAGCCGCCTATGGCTTAACCCCGGTTGAGTACTTAGTGGAGACCGGCCTTGCAGGCAACAAATTAACGGCAGCCCACTGCGTTTATTTAGTTGAAAATGATGCCAAGTTGCTCTCCGAAACGGGAACGCGCGTGTCGCATAGCCCTGAGATGATGTTGAAACGCGGTAATTTTCCCGATGTCAATATGTGGCATCGCAATCACATTACGTTCGCGCTCGGCACAGACTGGGTAACCATGAATCCGTGGACAAATATGCGCTTTTATATCACAGGTTGGCGTGGTTATGGCGATTTTGACGAAGACGATGTGAATGCAAACCTCGCTTTCAAAAAGTGCACCATTGATGCCGCGCGTCTCATCGGAAAAGAAGACTTAATCGGATCATTGGAAAAAGGAAAAAAAGCTGACGTCATCATCATGGATCTTTCGGGAGCACATCTGCAGCCCATGTACGATCGCGACATCCTTTCCACGATCGTGTGGAACGCGACGGGCACCGAAGTAGAGACGGTCTTGATTGATGGCCATTACGTTGTAAAAGACGGTGACGTTGTAACCGTTGACGAAAAGGCAGTTGTTGAGGAGGCTGTTGCCATCGCACGTTCATATCTTGCGAGGCAACTTAAACGTATTGAATAGGAGGTATATGTGCCATGTTTGATGCGGTTTCAGGACTAATGGTCGGTTTGTACATCGGCGTATACATCGTATGCATATTCATTCTCATACGATACGCCAACAGAAATCTGGAAGATTAGGGGGAGGGAAGTGTCATGAATCTAAATTTAGGGTGGTTTATAGGCATTTTTGCAGCGTTTTTGGCCCTCAACCTTTACGTTGCGATCAAAGTGAGTAAAGGTACCGAACATATAAGCGGATTTGCTCTAGGGGGTGTTGGCCCAATTGTTTTGGCTTTTTCGTTCTTTGCAACGCGTCTTAGTGCCAGCACCTATCTCGGTGAGCCGGGTTTTTGTTGGGCAACCGGTTGGCCCTATAGCTGGATAGGCATTTTCAATGCAGCCTTTTGGCTAGCAACCATTCTCGTTGTCGCAAGAAGAATGCGTCTGTACTCCGGCGCTCTCAACTCTTTGACGGTTCCGGATTTTTTGGGCAAACGATATGACAGCAACTTCCTTCGCATTTGGACATGCATCGGATGCACCATCTTCTATATCATGCTCATGGTTGCGCAGTACAAAGGAGTCGTCGCGCTCTTTACAACACTCTTCGGCCTGAACAAAGTAGTCGTCATCGTTGTTTTCTCAGCCATTGCGCTACTGTACGTCAACATCGGAGGCTTTAAATCGGTCGCATGGACTGATTTCATCCAAGGCGTCTTGATGGTGATTATTGCTGTCGTCATTTTTGTCACAGCTTTTAAGGCCGTTAACTGGAACTTTGCCGAAGTAAACAACCAATTGAGAGCCATTGATCCCGAATTGGCAAAACCCGTTGCGAGCAGTGGTATATACAATTGGATCGGCGTTATTTGTCTTCCCTTTTACTTATTTATTTCGCTCGTTTCAAATCCCTACTGTACAATTCGTTTGATGGCATTAACCGACGTCAATAAATCAAATTTCAAAAAATTCGGCGTTACATTGCTTTCTGTCGGCATGATCTGCATGCTCATGTACATGACGGGGATTTTCGGGCGTGTGCTCTTCCCCAACCTAGCGGATGCGGACACAGTCGTACCGACGATCGCGTTAAACTACCTGCCGCAATGGATGTTGGCCGTATTTGCAGTAGGCATGTTCGCGGCCATTATGTCTACCGTCGACTCGATGCTACACTGTGTAAGTTCCATGATGGCATTAGACATCTATAAAGGCTCCATCAAGAAAAATGCAACGGAAAAAGAAGTTGCGTCTGTCGCACGCTACGTGACGATCGTATGCACTCTTATTGTGTTGGGTATCACGTTTTTCTATACACCGACATTCCTATCCATGCTTGGCTTGATTGCCGGTGCAGGTTCAGGCCTTGTCACACTTGCGCCATTGTTGGTAGGTCTTTACTGGGATCGCACCAGCAAGGCCGGAGCCATCGCCGGCTCGCTATCAGGCGTGGGAGTATTTTCATTCCTGTACTGGGGAATATCGTTTAATCCCTGGGCGAGAGGCGTCGTAGCAGCCATCGTTGCCGTTACTGTAACCATCATCGTCAGCCTGCTGACTAAACCTGTCGATCCGGCGATTCTCAAGCAAATGCGCGAGATTAAAAAGGCTTGATAAACCCATTTTATTTAGAGCGAACGGCCGGGGTCTCGACTCCGGCCGCTCGTTGTCATCATTTTCATTTAGTTTCAGCATCTGCATTGTGGCCGCTGTTACATCGTTTTGGCCGTAAGCAATATAATCACATTATGTCTTGCTATAGCCATTATGTTGGAGCAGGTTATAATCGCAATTGGTTTTGGACAATGCATGAAAAAGGCTAAACTGCAACCATTTTGTGCTAGACGGCACATTGTGGCTACAGACACCGGATTTTAGCAACCCTTAGGTAAGCTCAAACTGCCGCTACCTTCAACTGTACGGTATGTTGTTGCCGCAAGCACCAAATCTCGGTCAGTATATTGCAACCGAATTTACATCATGACAATTACCGACAAAGCAGGAAAATGACTTTGAAGAAAGATAAAAAATCAGCGATTCAAGGTGTGCTGTACGTCATCGTTTCAGCGACCCTTTTCGGAATCAACCCTTCCCTACAAAAAATCGTGTTGCAGCAGGGTGTTACGCCCATGGCGCTGATCGGTGTCAGCTATTCCGTCGTCGCCATTCTTTCCTTCGGAGCGTCTTTTATTAAACGGGAAGACCTACACATTAAAAAACGACAGATCGTCCAACTGCTTGCCATGGGCACATTCGGCATGGGAGGCACAAGCTTTCTTTTGAACACAGCGTACAGCTATTTACCCGTTGGCTTAGTCACAACCCTGCACTTTCTATATCCAACCGTCGTCTGCGTTGCGATGTCGCTGATTTTTCGAGAAAAGTTTACATGGAAAAAGGCCGCTGCGATTCTTCTTTCGCTAGGGGGCCTCTTTCTTATGCAAGCAACGGGAACAGGACTTTCGACCATTGGCGTTCTGATTGCCATAAGCTCTGCTTTTACCTATACGATGTACGTCATCTTGAACGAACGCGGCATGACAGGAGAATTATCACAACAAGTCAAACTCTTTTACATCGCGTCCGGTGTTGCCGTCCCATATACACTGATAGCTGCGCTTACCGGAGCCACATTTCCCTCTGATGTGCGCACGCTATCACTAAACCTCTTGGTCGGCATGCTTTACACATTCTCCATTGGATTTCTCAACACAGGCATCCGTAAAATTGGTGCCGTTAAAGCCTCTTTTATCAGTATCCTTGAGCCAATCACCAGCGTTCTGCTCAGCACGATTCTCTTTCATTATCAACTCGGAAAGGAAATCATCATCGGTTGTTGTCTCATCATCGGCGCCATCTTATTTATCACAAGAGAATAGCAAAAAGATTGTTAGCGACTGTCGCTTCGCAACCTAGCGCCCCTCTTTATTGCAATAATCATAAAAACAGACCGTTACCAACTGCAGCCTCTTCGCCGACGCAATCTTTTCTATTAAAAAGAACGGAAAATTCAAGAGGGCTCACCGCAGTGAGCCCCCTTTGAACGAATGACGGTTAATTGGTTTATTCATCAAAACGTGCCATCGCGCCTGTCATAAACTCTTTGAAATCTGCGATGATTTCATCAAGGGGAACAGAGGCATCATCAAGGCTGAGACCGAAGAATGGAGGAAGCTCTAATCCACGATCTTTGATAGCCTCATGCATTTCCTCAATGAGCACGCCCATTCCCGGAACTATGGCATCGTTGTACTCGAATGCTTCGTTCGTGTTGCCGCCCCAGTTCTCATCGTAACTGGTCAAATCATAACCGCACGTTGGCGATCCGTTGCACACAAGGAAAGCGACCGTCTCATAGCCGACAAGCTTGTAAGATTCCATGTAATCAACAGTTCTTTCGGAAACTTCGCGGCAGATACGGCGAAAACCGACGTTGTCATAAAGATTCTTTGTGTGATACCAGCGCTGAATGCCGAGATGTAACGTTTCCGGACAGTCAATCTGCTGAATGCCGACACCGTAATCTGCAAGAACTTCAAAAACCTCTCTGCAGAATCCGCCATACCGGGCTAATCCCCAGACTTTGTTGTTTGTGTTAAGCAAACAATTTGATACAAATACAATTTTTTTGCTTCGATGATCATCGTTTCTCATGTAATTGACCTCCCTTCAAGGCTCAACATATCTTTTATTGTGTACTTATTTAACTTTAAAATCGATCACTTCAGATTGACCGTTGATGGTCAATTTTCTTTGTGCAGGAACTGTTTCACAGAGGATTTCTCCATTGCGAATGACGTAAAGCACATCCGGTGTCAGGCGGATGGCATCAAATACCGAATCCACATCCAGAATGATGAGGTTAGCATCATTGCCTACCTCGATTCCATACTGTTCAATCCGCATGACTTTTGCAGCGTTATAGGTGATCATGTCGTAAAGCTGCTGGATCTGGTCGTAGCCGCTTAGATGCGCATAATTCATCAGTAATTGTGCGCCTGCAAGCGGATTGCCCTTGCCCATGGGATACCAAGGATCCATGATGTCATCACTTCCGATCGCAACATTGACACCCGCTTTCAGCAATTCATCTACACGCGTATGACCTCTTCTTCGCGGATAACCGTCTGTCCTATTTTGCAGATTCGAATTTGCGAAGGGGTTGGTGATGATGTTCATGCCGGCACGCTTAATGTTGCCGATGACCTTTGCCGCATAATCATTGTTGTAATTGTGCATAGCCGTTGTGTGGCTTGCAGTAATGCGATCGCCCAATTTCCTTACGAATGCCTCTCTTGCAATGTACTCAACCCAGCGCGACTGGTCATCCGTGTTCTCATCGCAGTGGATGTCCACCATCGCGTCATACTTTTCAGCAAGATCGAATATAAACTTGATGCTCTTTACGCCGTCCGGCGGAGAAAGCTCAAAGTAAGGCAGACCGCCGACAACTTCACAGCCCATTTTCATGGCATTCTCCATGAGTTCAGGACCTTTACTGCTTGTGTAAATGCAATCTTGAGGGAAGGCGACGAGTTGGAGTGTAGCGAAATCTTTAACGCGTTCGCGCACTTCAAGCAGAGCCTCCAGAGCAATACCCGTCGTATCGGTTACATCGACGTGTGATCTTAGGTAGAGCGATCCGTTGGCTACTTCCCACTTAATGACTTCGACTGCATTGTTGACAACCGTCTCTTTGTCCAAATCCTGTTTGTATTCACCCCAAACCTGAATACCTTCCATCAGAGTACCGCTGATGTTGTACCGCGGCTTCCCTACACTTAATGTGGCATCAAGGTGCAGATGGGGATCGCACAAGGGCGGTGTTGTAAGCTGTCCCTTAGCATCGATGACTTTTGCATCTTCTTTGGGAATGCTTTTGTCGATTGCCGCAATCTTCCCGTTTTCAATCAAGATGTCACAAATCTCGTCGCTTCTCAGTTTGGCATTTTTAATTACTAAACATTGACTCATTTTGCCGTCCTGCCTTCTTTCATTTTCGCAACTATGTAATACAGAATACTCGTGACGATAAAGGCCGGAAGTGTTGATCCTAGTGGCGTCCATACATAGTAGAGGAGGTTATAGAATAGGACACCAACGATCCAAATGGCGATGGCGCTCCAGTTATAACCGTTGTTATACCAGAATTTGGACGTTTTATCTTCCACGAGCAGATCTTCAGGCACAACCTGCTGCTTCTGTACCAAGAAGTAATCTACCAGCATGATAGCAATAAGCGGCACAAAGATCGAACCGACGATAATCAAGAATGTGATGAAGTGACCGATGAGGTTAGGAATAACCGCAATTCCGCCCATCAGGATACCTGCCGGCACAATGATCTTCCATGTTTCCACTTTAGGCCACACGTTGACGAAGGAAATACCTGCGGAATACAGGTTAACAACGTTCGTTGTCACGCTGGAAAGAACGATGATGAGCAATGCAGGAATACCAAGTCCGAGTTCAAGAAGGAACCCGACTGGGTTTGCACTGCCTGTTGTAACCGCCGAGATAGCTCCCACGAACATAAAAGATGCTGCTCCGGCAAGAGAGCCTACCAATGTCCCCATGCCTGCAGACGAGCTATTTTTGGCATAACGCGTGTAGTCACACACCATCGGTCCCCATGTAAAAGCATTACCCGCTACGATATCTATGCCAAGAACGATGGACAATGGAGCGAGCGGGGCGTAACTGGCGATGGAAGAAAAGCCGTAGCGATTGAAAATCAATATGGCCGTCACAACGGTCAGAATGGCCAATAGAGGTACTGACAGACGCTGTAGCCATGTAATGGATCTAAATCCATAGGCCGTAATGATCAACTGGAAAATTGCGGTCACAATAATCCAAAGCGTTGGACTTGAGAAACCTGTCATATGCTTCACGATAGCATCAATGGAAGTTCCACAAATCACTGTAACGTTAGCACCCCATCCCAAGAGCTGAACACCGTTAGCCACCGACGGAAGGTAGGAGCCCCGAATACCGAATGTAGCACGAGCAGCCGCCATCGTCGGAACGCGAAGTTTAAATCCAATGTGGCCGAGTGCAATCAACGGCAGAAACACCAGGATGTTTCCGAAGATTAATACAAGCATCATCTGCTTGAAGCCTAGATCGGCAAGCGAACCTCCGATCATCAATCTGGGGACGGCAACATTGGCGCAGAACCAAATGAATGCGATGTCCCAAAACCCTGTTTTCTGTTCTTTTAGAGGAAGAACGTCAATTCCTTCTCTTTCGAGTTTCAGCTTCATCTTTGTGTCTCCTTTTTGAAAATTATATGAAAACGATTTCATATTGCAATCACTATATTATCGTTATGTTGGTTTGTCAAATCGATTTATTAGTCTTTTAGCGATGCATTTACGAGCTAAAAAGGCAATTTCACGTTCTTATCGCTGAAAATATTGCTATAACTTGTGAAAATTTCATGAAAATAACATCATCAACTCTTGCGCTCGTGCATTTAATGGCTTATATTTAATTAATGATGAGTGTGCAATCGCTCACATTAATTTTCTCTATAGAGTGATAACCATGACCATAAAAGAATTATCAAAACTTGCAGGTGTATCTATCGCGACGGTATCGCGTGTGCTCAATCATCCGGAGCTAGTACAGCCTGCAACGCGGGAGCATGTATTAAAAATAATGAAAGAACAAAATTACGCTCCCAATTGGAACGCTCGCAGCCTAAGAAAAGGCAAATCGGGCATCATCGTGCTGCTTATTTCGAAGATAGAACGCCTCTTTGACAGTATGATCGTATCGGGTGTTGAAACCATTGCATCAAACAAGAATTATAACGTCGTTTTGGGTATTACAAATGAGGACAAAGACGCCGAAATAAAGTATGTTGGACAAATGCTCGACCGCGACGTTGATGGACTAATACTTGTCAATTCACAGTTGAAGAAAGAGCAGGTGCGTCGCATTGTGAATAAACAAATGCCGCTCGTTCATGTCGGCAAACAACCGGGTGTTGCCTTTAAGAATCAATGCTATATTGATCATGAAAATTCCATCTATCGTTTGATGTTGCATCTCTTTGGCCTTCGACATCAAACCTTTAATTTTTTCATTGATCCTTTTGCGTCGTTGTTATTCCAGCAAGTGCAAACGGGCATCAAGATGGCAATGTATGAAGCGCCCCCCGACGTTCAAATTACGTTCTCTTCAGTGCAAAGCAGTGTTTCCGGTGGCCGTAATACTTTAAAGCAATTGGCCTCCATCAATGAGTTGCCGGATGTGATTGTAGGTGGAACTATTGAGCAGGTCATGGGCGTCATTGACGGTGCACAGCAACTCGGATTAAAAATACCGGAGGATCTTGCGCTCGTTAGCTTATCCGATGCGCCTGTGTGCTCGATCCTAAAACCTGCGATCACCAGTGTCTCTCAACCTATAACGCGCCTAGGCATGATGGCAGCGCGTATGCTGTTTGATATTATCGAATCGACGGAAATCAGCATAGATTCGCCCAATGAGATTTCTTTAAAAGCAGAGCTTCTCGTCCGTCACTCGTGCGGCAATACAAAGCACATTTATGAAACATTTGAATAAAAGGAGTTCAGACATGGATCTATCCGTATTTATTGAAGGCTTTGAGTTAAAGAATCCCTTTATTGTATCGGCAGGACCGTGGGCACGAGATGCGAAAAGTATACAGTCTTGTATTGATCAGGGTCCAGGTGCCGTGACAACTGAGACGATCACACTTGAAGCTAATCCCTGCATATCGCCTCGTATGTATGTCAGAGATTGTCACACACTCAACACAAAGATGTTCTCACACTTAAACTTAGAAGAGTGGGAATGTGAGATCGAGAAGATCGATAAACGTGATTGTAAATTAATCTTGAGTATTTGGGGCAATTCAGAATCAGAAATAGAATACCTTACGAAGAAAGCCGTATATATGGGAGCAGATGCCATTGAAGTAAGCATGTCTTCCCCAATTCGTACCCGTCCTTTCGATATGACGCCCGATGACGCAAAAAAATTTATGCGTTCAGCCATTATGGCTGCCGACGGTATTCCTGTCATACCGAAGTTGTCTTACGAAATATGTCTTTCTTCGGATTTTACGAGAAAACTTGCGGAATCCGGTGTTCGCATTGTGACGGCAATTGATGGCCTAAAAGGTTTAATGGGGGTAGATATTGAAACACATAGTTCCTTAATGCCGACGTATGGAGGCTTTAATGGGACCAGCATACATCCGATCGCCCTTGCAGCAACGGCAACATTAAAACAATACACGCCATTTTATATTTTCAGCAGCGGTGGCGTACTGACTTACGAGAATATCCTTGAATTTATCATGCTGGGATCCACTTGCGTTGAATTGGCCTCAATAATTCAGATTCACGGCATTTCCGTGGTGTCACAAGTAATCGAAGAGTGTGTTCATTGGTTAGAAACACATGGATACAACAGTTTTTCTGAGATACGTGGTCTCGCTTTAGGGACACTGCATCGGTTCGAAAACATTAGACCGGAACCGTTGTTTGCAACGAGCGATGGACAAATTTGTCACCTTGGCACATGCAATCAGTGCATCAATGGCTGTCTCTATAACGCCATACAAAAAGATGATCGAGGCGCCATTCATATCGACAGCAACAAGTGCTCCGGATGCGGACACTGTGTCGCCCGTTGTCCCGAAAATCTGCTCGAAATGCGCTGGGCAAAAAGCAGTCGATACTAACCAGCTTCTTCTTAGCCTCGATGTAAACACCACAGTTCTGATGCAACCGCCGTTACACTGGTGCAACCGTCGGTTCACTAGCGCAATCACCGAAGCTCTTACACAATCGTCCAGCTCCTGTTGCAATCACTGAAACTCTTACACATTCAACAAATCCTGATGTAATTACCGATGTTCTTACACAACCGCTAATGCTGGTACAATCGCAGATGTTCCGGTACAATAGCCGAAGGGCAATGTAATCCATCTACTGCCTTTCATCAAACCTCCTAAAAATTTTCAAAAACTGAAGATGCTGGAAGTGGCAGCTTTCACGTTGCTCTTTTTGATTCTTAACTCCCTTGATTGTTACAGCATACCCATCAAAATACAATCCCTCCCCCTCCCCTCTATAATCCCCTCTAAACAGCCGTTTTTCGAAAAAGGCAGGCTTTTTGTCCACATCGTTCGATCCGTAACCCCTACGGCATGAAGAACGAAGAAAGTGACCAACATTTGAGTGATTCTTCCCGGAAAAAGGCTTTCAGGTCATCGTTCTTGGACACTTCATCTGATAGGACTTAAATATTGTCCCAAATAAAGCGGGTTCCGGTATAAGAAACACTCTAAACCGGTATTTGATGTATAGAAATCCTTCATTAACTAAGAAATTGACCGGGGAGGTCATGTAGGAAGAAGCGGCGTTGTCGTTTTTGTGTTTGATCTTGAAAGGAAAAAGGACTTGAGACGGTCGTTACGGTTCTGAAATAGGAAAAAAGGAGCGTCAGGGGGATATAGGAGCGAGAAAAGGTAACGTTGGCGCTCGGTTAAGAAACCGTTGAGATCCGGATGGCAGAGGGAAGATCAGCGGTGTATAGATAAAGGGAATAGTCCTGTTGTTTTTATCTCTAAAGGTCGTTTTTAGATGTGGCGGAGTGTTAAGGTGCCCGTGTGAGGACGAGGGTTTGGTTGGGGTAATGGGAGAGACGTTTCCAAGCGTCGAGATAGACAGGATACATCCGGGAGATCCCGGGGAAGTTCGGGAACTCGAG
>FZPS01000204.1_pt119 | contig 11374 bp, 10 predicted proteins | sample 1817821 | NCBI WGS metagenome assembly FZPS01 (sample SAMEA104158645, study PRJEB21678) | metagenome | place: Germany | collected 2015-04-21 | reverse complement strand
CGCCAATGTTCCGAACGTATTAAAAGCGGTAATAAAGGCGACAGGGATGGCACTGTTATACACGCTGATCGCGATGCTGAGCCGTTTATCTGAAAACCAAACGGAAAGCGTCTGAGGAACCACAACAAAAATTGTCATCCCGCCGATACCCGCAATGAGTCGACCGACAATGAGCAGAGGAAAGGAGGAAGCCAAAGCGACGAGAAACACTCCCCCCGTCATAAAGAACAACGCTCCAAGAATAACTCGTTTCGCTCCGTATGCCGTCGCAAAGATGCCCCCCGGGAGAGCGACAATAATACCCGGAAGCGAAAAGATGCCCATCAACGCACCGGCTTGCGCATGGCTCAAACCGAGCGAAGAAATCACGAATGTCAAAATGGGCGGGAAGCCTTGGTATACAAACCCAAGAGCGACAGTGACCAAAAAGAATAGCAACAAAACTGTCCAACATGATGTCTGTTTAATAGGCGCCTCCTATTATTCGTCATATCGATCATATCGAAAAAAGCGCCCTTTCCTTTTTAGGAGTTGCGCCTTTGCTTGGAGCGGGTGAGGGGAATCGAACCCCCGTATTTAGCTTGGGAAGCTAATGTTCTGCCATTGAACTACACCCGCATGATGAATTAAGCGATAAGATCACGCCCTAGCTATCGGCACGACACATATCCGTACGGAGCATTATAGCACGACCGACCGAACGGTGATGCACCCAGTCATAAAAATACAGAATCTCTTCTTTCGGTTTTCATTTTTGAAAGGCGCTAAACACGACTTCCTAAATCCTCTGAAGGACATGTTCAATTGCCGGTCTCAAGTTCCTCGTTCCACCGCCCTGACTGACGATTTCCAGAGCAAGAGCGGGATTCGTAACCAAACTTCCCGCCAGCAGACTGATGCCGTGTCGGGAAAAGACAGCGGGACACATGGGCGTTGACGGCCCGACAAGACAGACCTCCCTGGCGTCCTGACAGTGATCGACAATCGAATCGATCGTATGGTTGATAAGACTCGTAGCGGTGAGAACGATGACATCGCAACTTGGCAAATAACGGGGAATATCGTCTGATGAAAAAAAGCCGTTGCCGTCTTCGATATCTTCTTCAAAGACGTATATTTTACCGACCCGCGATCTTATCTCTTTGAGAATAGGACGAAAAGCGCCCACCATACCGAAGGTATCCTGCTTTCGCACCTCAAGAGCGTCTGCGACATTAGCACGGGTCATGCCGGGACTCTCACGGTTAATCAGGGCGTTGATGGTGGCGAGACCGAGAGCCGCTTTTATTTTATTATCCGACCTTGCCCAAGTGAGTATGTCCGACACCGGAAGACCGAGCAAAGTGCCGGCAGTCCCCAGAACGGAACAAGTATGACCTGTATCACGGCGAAAAGTATACGCCAGGCCACAACCGCCACCGCTTAGTTCTACACACGTATAACCTAGACCTATTCGAATGTCCTTTATAACCTGGGTTCCGGCTTCAGGCGCGGCATATTTCATCAGTTCATCAATGATCATGGTACTTCCTCCTGTTTTGCCGTCCTCTTTCATGTTCAGAGAAATGATGTCGACGACAGACAAAAACTAATGACAGTAAAACGGTTGATCTCTATGCGTTTTCGTTCCTTTTGTTCATCATGATGTTGAACAACAATTCGTCCATGTTGTCCATGCCCTCTTTCGAGATGCGTTCCATATTTTTGATTGTCTCTTCAACATCACACTCGATCACGCCATCCGTCGGAGCAATCTGCTTGCCCTGCATAGCGACGGCCGCCGCTTGGACAGCCGCATAAATGCAAGCGGAAACTTTCAAGGAACACCCCGGTTTCGCCCCATCGCAAATCATGCCGGTCACGGTGCCGAACATATTTTGTACGGCTGCGATAACATGTTCAATATCTCCGCCCTGCAACATCACGATGCCCGCGCTCGCACCGACTCCCGCGGCAGTCGCGCCGCAAAGCGGTGAAAGGCGACCGAAACTCTTTTTTACATGAACGGCAATCAGATGGCTCAAAGTCTGTGCCCTAAGCAACTCTTCTTCAGCACTGCCGAGAAAACGTGCTGCACTTAAGACAGGTATCGTCGCCGTGAGCCCTTGATTTCCGCTCCCGGAATTGCTCATAACGGGAAGCGACACGCCGACCATCCTCGCATCGGTCGCGGCGGCTGTCCACGCGGCACAATAATCAGATAAAGAACAACACTCTACGTCAGGGACATCCTTTCCGCCTCGGCACGCTTTCGCTATAGAGCGTCCGACTTCGAGTCCATATGAACCTGACATCCCTTCAACGGCAATCTTGTCATTCAGCCCGATCGTCTGTCGAATAAGGTCTAACTTATCGACATCCACCGTCGTCGCGAAATCCCAAATATCGCGCAAATCATCAACGGTAATCGAGTCAGTCAATCCCTGGACTTGACTCGTATCATTCAAAAATGTTTGGACGCCGTCGCGTTCCAGTTCCATTACGAGATCATGTTTCCATGCCACGACCGCCCGTCCACGATGATCTTTCGTACGGACCGTGACATCGATGTACAAAGAAGGCGCTCCCCTCGGAGCGAGATCGAGCGAAACCTTGCCCTCAGCACAAAGCTTGCGAGCCGTGACAATGTCCTCTTCACCGATACTTTGAAGAACTTGCAGATCGAGAGAAGGGTCGCCTCCGACGGCACCGAGGGCGGCAGCCATTGCCGCGCCCATGTCATTTGTTCCCGGAATAAAAACGCTCATCGCATTTTTGTAGATGTTGACACTTGCCTGCAACTCAATTGATTCGACCGGATCGTCGTATCCCGCTTCTTTTCGCGCCAGCGCGGCAGCAAACGCGACGGATACCGGCTCCGTACAACCGAGTGCGATAACGAGTTCTTCTTCCAATTGTTGAAGGTAATATTCCTGATTCATGCCATCCCACCTCAAAAGATCGCCCTGCTTCAATATTTAGAGACCGCAGCATCGCTACTATCTCATCATACCTTTTTATTCCCACCTTTGCCTAAGATCGAGCTGTTCAATTTCAATGAATTCTTGTAAAGTCTTCGTCACGGACACGCCAAGTGTCATGGCAGGTCTCTTTAGCGGTGCAACGTTCACATCACGGAATCGGAAAGTCGCCGCCTGTATCGGAGCGAAAACAAATCATCGCATCAGTGATTTATACAGCGAGAATGCCCTTCCCAGATCCTCAAGAAGAACGCTCTCGTTCTCGCGATGAACATCGGAGAGATCCCCCGGGCCGATGATCACCGGCGTCAACCCCGCTTCACGCAATACGTTGGCATCCGTGCTACCGGAAAACGTTGTCTCATAAAAAGCGCCCAAGGAATGAATTCTCAATACGAGACGATGGTTCGAAGCCGTCGTCCAGGGTTCTCTTTTATCTTCGACCGAGAATTCCGTCTTCACATGATGAACCCTTTCGATCTCATCGAGCATGCGCTTCAGACGCGCAATCTCATGGTCGCAAGAACTCGTCGGCATGATACGGCAATCAAGGCGTAGCCGGCAGACGTCGGGAATGATATCCGGCTCAACGCCCGCATGAATCGAGAGGGGTTGCCAGTATGACGTAGGGGGCGACACGTCGACATTCAACGTCCGAAGAGAGCGGATGATATCAGCGGCAATGTCAATCGCATTGACGCCGACGCCGGGACGTGAACCGTGTGCCGTTTTACCTCGGATAACAAGCTCACCGAATGTCCGACCGCGTGAGGACCGGCAGAGCGTCATTCCCGTCGGCTCACAGACGACAAGGTCGGACAGTTTATTCATAAGAGGATGTTCGAGAAGTGCACGCGATCCGTGCATGGCGTCTTCCTCATCACATGTCACGAGAAAATGTACGGTACGGCTCGGAGGAATCGAGGAGCGGGCATATTCGCTCATCGCGAACAGAACACATGCGAGCCCGCCTTTCATATCGGCAGCACCGCGACCGACCAACCTGTCATCCTGAACAACAGGATCGTAAGGGTCTGTCTCCCAGCGGGACCGCTCATCACTCGATACGGGGACAACATCCATATGACCGGTGAAAGCCAGCGGATCATTTTCTTTTGCGCCCGGTAGAGTAATGATTAAATTCGCGCGATTAGATGTAACCGGAACACGTTCGACGTGAAGATTGTTTTTCTCGCAATATTGAATCAAATATTGCTCGACAAGAACTTCGCGACCGGGCGGGTTTTCGCTCGGCAAGCGAATAAGGTCAGATGCCAAGTTGATTAATTTTTCACGCCGCTCAGCGCTTAAAATGAACGGGGATGAACCGGCTTTCTTGTGTTCAATCGCAGTCTCTGTTTCGTTCGACTCTTTCATGCAATCAGTTAGTTCGGATTGACACCGTCCCAGAGCGCCTCTTCAACGGGATTCAGTTGTTCACGGCATCGAGGGCAGTCGAGCGAAGCGATGTGTCCGCGCTTGACGTGCGACATCCGTTCTCCACATTCGAGGCAATAGTACATGGCGGAAAGCGTGTGATCTTCTGTGATAAGACGCACGCGTCTCTTCACGTCGAGTGTTCCGCAGGAACGACAACGGTATAATTCGCGCGAAAAATCGATCTCACAGTCATCGCGTTGCACGAGGTCGATCGCGATCAACGGGTCTACTTTGCCGCTACGAATCTCTTCCACAATCTCCTTGAACATGAAGCGATCTTCGCCGCTTCGACCGAGATAGTACGTATCATTAAAGTCACAGTGTGGACATGCCAGTGTATAGGCGATACGCCACGGGAGGCGAGAAGGTTTGAACGAAGCGACGTTGATTTTTGTGTCCTCGATGGGAGCATCGATCTCGATGAATAGCATACTGTAGTTTCGGTCATCACCCTTAATAGTCGTCGTCACCAACGAAATGGCGACATCGTCACCCTTCTTCTTTTTACTAGTTCCGGGAATATTGTCAAGCAATATGGCGCGCCACGTCCCGTTGTTTGCAGGCACCAGATCGGTGATACGAACGAATTCAACTGACATGGCATCGACGGGAAGCGGCTCGGGCTCGCCTTCGACCTCGACATCTTTCGCCCTGATACCGTCTTTTTCCGCCTGTTCATAGGCTGCTGCGAGAACTTCCAGATATTGCTCGACACTTTCATTAAAAGTTGACTCCAGCTTCTTTTCGTCTACGATCCACGCCGCCTTCAGGATTGCGGGACGAAGGGGATCGCGAAGATGGTCGATCTGGCGAAGCGCGAGAGTGCTACGTCGGAGGGCATCGGATTCATGAAACTTAAGAACGCCCTGAACGAAAGGATGTTTCTCCAATTCTTCAGACGGTTTAACAATGCGCACCAACATCGTCGGCAACATCCAAGCTTGAGCGACAAGCACCTGATCGCCGTCAAAATACTTATACGAACCGTCCTCTTCATCACAGATGCCGAGAAAAGCGACGCGCATCGTATCATCCAAAAATGCATATCCGAGATAGCCCGTATCGCTCTCGGGCAACGACTCCATGCCTGTGAGAGTACAAAGCTTTTTATCCGGAGAAATTACAAGGAATTTCTCATCAAGTTGCCAGAATTCGGAAGTTTTAAGCATATGGCGTTTCAGGCGTTTGGCATTCAATTTTTTCATCAGTTTACTCCTCAACAGACATAGTATGAGAACAGCGGACACAAATTCGATCCGATAATCAATTTAGTTTTTACAGCCAAAAAGGCACCTGACCCTGTTGCTTTCAAAGAACAGAAATCGATCAGGTTGCCTCAGTCGCTTTTAGAACACTTTTATTATATATGACTTCTTTTCGTCGCGCAGTAAGTAAATGCACGAAAACACACATAAGACTGCGCCATAACGTGTCATCGACCTTTAAAAGGTAGCGCTTTCTCTTTATTGACAAAAGCGCGCATCGCGTTTTTCTGATCTTCAGTGTCAAAACATTGACTGAAATACTCCGTCTCAATCGCAAGTCCATCGGAAAGCGTGCAGCAAAGACCTTCATAGATCGCCCGCTTTGCGTTCCGGATAGCGACGGGCGCTTTGCCTGCGATAGTGCTCGCGATCTCCATCGCACGATCGAGAAGCGTCTCGACATCCGTGATCTCGGCAACAATTCCGAGCGCCAACGCTTGCTCGGCGTTGAGGCGTCTGCCCGTGAAAATCAAGTCACAAGCGACCATCGGGCCGACGAGGCGCGAGAGCCGCTGTGTTCCGCCAAAGCCGGGAGTGATGCCGAGACCCGTCTCCGGGAAAGCGAATCGGGCTTTCGCGGAGGCGATGATCAGGTCACATGCGAGAGCCAGTTCAAAACCGCCGCCAAGGGCGAAACCGTTCACGGCAGCGATTGTCGGCATTGGGAACGATGAGAGTTTTTTCATCGTCTCGTGTCCTACGTGTGCGAAGGACGCCGCTTCCTCCCGCGTCAACTCCGCCATCTCGCCGATATCCGCACCGGCGACGAAAGCGCGATCGCCGGCTCCCGTGACGACAAGCGCTCTTAAGTCGCGATCTCCAGCAAGTACGTCAAGCGCATCCGCCAGCTCTTTGAGGACTGCCGTGTTCAACGCGTTCAACCCCTCCGGTCTGTCGATCGTGAGAAGTGCGACGGTTTCTTTCTTTTCAACTTTTACTAACTCCATGTTTTTCTCCTACCCATAGCCGGTTGACCTTGCGGAAATAACTCATCCTCGACTGACACCGCGATCATGCAAGTAATCTAGAAATAAACATATGTATTACCCTTAATTAACTACGCGCGCTCAACGATCGTCGCAACGCCCTGTCCGCCACCGATACAAAGCGACGCGAGACCGCGTTTTGCATCGCGCCTTTTCATCTCGTACAACAAGGTGACGAGAATGCGGGCACCAGAAGCGCCGATCGGGTGTCCGATGGCGATGGCGCCGCCGTTGACGTTGACTTTATCCTGATCGACGTCAAGTTCACGTACAACAGCGACAGCCTGAGCGGCAAATGCCTCGTTGTATTCAAACAGATCGATCTCGTCGAGCGTCAACCCCGTGCGTTCCAGGATCGCTTTCGTCGCATAGTACGGCCCCATACCCATATAGGCGGGATCGAGCCCTACCGATACGCCCGCTCTGATGGTGGCGAGAGGCTCAATGCCGAGTTCGTCGGCCTTGTCGCGACTCATGACGACAAGTGCCGCTGCGCCGTCGTTGATGCCCGACGCGTTGCCGGCAGTCACCGTTCCGTCCTTTTTGAAGGCGGAACGCAGTCTCTCAAACCCTTCGATGGTCGAATCGGGACGCGGATGCTCATCCACATCGAAATCGAACTCGCGCCGCCGTTCTTTGATATGTACGGCGACAATTTCGTCCTTAAAGCGACCGTTCTCGATCGCATCCTTTACTTTCAATTGGCTTGACAAGGCGAATGCATCTTGGTCTTCGCGGGAAATCCCATACTTCTCCGCCACGTTCTCCGCCGTGACACCCATATGATAATCGCCGAAAATATCCCAAAGGCCGTCCTTGAGCATGCTGTCTTCGAGTGAACCGTGCCCCATCCTGTAGCCGAATCGCGCCTTGTCGAGCAAGAACGGTGCGGCCGACATATTTTCCATGCCTCCGGCGATAACGACGTCAGCTTCACCGCTACGGATCAGCGATGCTGCCAAGTTCACTGCCTTCAGACCAGAACCGCAGACATTGTTGATCGTCGTCGCGGGTACGCTAGAAGGCACACCGGCTGCGACAGCGGATTGCCGCGCGACGTTCTGTCCTTGACCGGCAGCCAGTACACAGCCCATCAAGACTTCATCGACCACGTCGCCTTCGATTCCCGCGCGCGCCAAAGCCTCACGCATCACAACCTCACCGAGTTTCACGACAGGTACCGACGCGAGCGTCCCGCCAAAGCTACCGACTGCCGTACGGCAGGCACTTACAATCACAACTTCTTTCATTTTCAGTCATCCATTCCCTTACTTCTTGTATTGATAGAATCCTTCACCCGATTTCCTGCCGAGTTTGCCGGCACGCACAAGGCGTCTCAACATGAGACTCGGCCTGTATTTCGGGTCACCCGTCTCGCTGTACAGAACTTCCATAATCGCCAACACGATGTCGACACCGACGAAGTCGGCGAGCTCGAGCGGTCCCATCGGATGATTCGCCCCCAGCTTCATCGCCTGATCGATATCCTCGCGACTTGCAACGCCGCAATCCAACAGCTCGACCGCCTCGTTGATCATCGGAATCAGGATACGGTTGACGATAAACCCCGGACTTTCACGGCAGATGACGGGTTCTTTACCGATCGAGCGAACAAGGTCGAGCGCGACTTCCAGCGTCTCCTCGCTCGTCGCATCGCCGCGGATAATCTCGACGAGTTTCATCACAGGCGCCGGATTGAAGAAATGAATGCCGAGAAACTGCTCCTCGTGTTGAAGACCGCTCGCCATCTCCGTTATGGAGAGCGAAGAGGTGTTGCTGCCGAACAGGCAATCGGGAGCGCAAATGGCGTCGAGCGCTTTGAGAAGTTCGCGTTTGGCGATCATATCCTCGAAAATCGCCTCCAGAACGAGCGTTGCGTCGGATGCATCGTTCAAATCGACGGAGCGCGAGAGGCGCCGGAGTGCCGCATCGACTTCTTCCGCCGTCATCCGCCCTCTCTCTTCCTGTTTTCTCAGTTGTTTTTCGATCATGGCATACCCGCGATCGACGAGCTCCATCGTCCGGTCAAACATGACGACCTCGTAACCGCTGACCGCAAACGTCTGCGCGATCCCTGCTCCCATCGTGCCGCAACCGGCCAAAAACACTTTCATATTCTATCCCTTTCTGTTTCGGTCAAAATGTATCTCGAACACGTCTCTCATTACTTTGCTTTGTGTGACGCTAGGTTCTTCTCCCGGATGCCGTCACCCATCAATTGCACAGGGTCTCGGTCGGGCAAATGCTCTAGAACACGAGCTCGGATGCCATCGTCTCCGCTTCGGACGCCTCCAAGAGCGGTAAAAGCGATTCGAAGAAATCCAGAATCTCCGGATTTTGAAGCGCGTCGCGGTTCGTCACTTTGCGCCGATGCAAAATATTCGTCACGGCGCCCTCTACTATTTTACCGTTCAACGTCTTCGGAATGTCTTTTGTCTCCATTATAAGCTTCGGGACGTGACGAGGCGAAGCGTTCAGGCGAAGTTCCGCGCGAATACGCTTAGCGACATCTGCCGTCAAGACCTCACCCTCTTTCATCTGAACGAACAAGATGACTCGCTCGTCGTCTTCATATTGTTGCCCGACAGCCAACGAATCCTGCACCTCATCGACTTTTTGAACTTGCGCATAGATCTCCGATGTGCCGATACGCACGCCGGACGGTTTCAGGATGGAATCGGAACGACCGTAAAAAGTGACGCCACCCGTATCGGAGTGTATTTCAATGTAATCACCATGACGCCATGCGCCGGGAAACACATCAAAATACGCATCGTGATATTTCTGTCCGTCTGCGTCATCCCAGAAATAGATCGGCATGGACGGGATCGGGAAGGTGCAGACGAGTTCACCCTGCTCATCGTATATGGTCTCACCCTTGCCGTTGAACGCTTTGACCGGTTCGCCGAGTCCGATGCACTGAAGCTCGTTGCTGTAAACGGGCTCCAAAGGATTGCCGAGACAGAAACACCCGTTGATGTCGGTGCCGCCCGCAATCGAACAGAAATGCAGATCGCGCTTAATCGAGTCATAGACATACTTGAAGCCTGCGTCGGAGAGAGCGGAACCTGTCTGCGAGATGTTGCGAATGTGTGAGAGATCGGCATGGTCTTTCGGCACGAACCCTTCCGCCATGAGCGCATGGATGTAACTTGCCGAAAGCCCGAAGAGCGTCACCTTCTCCTCTTCGAGAATTTTCCAAATCGCCGATGTGTCGGGGTAAGAGGGATTGCCGTCGAACAGGACGAGCGAACACCCTGTCCCGAGCGCGGCGAGCATCCAGTTCCACATCATCCACGAGCACGTCGTGATATATAGCATGCGGTCTTTTTCCGTCACATCGTGGTGCAGCGCGATTTCCTTGAGCTGATTGATGAGGAGTCCCGCCTGTGATTGCACCATGCATTTCGGTTTCCCCGTCGTCCCCGAAGAGAACATCACGACGAGAGGGTGCGAAGCGGGCAGTTGTTCATATACAAACGATTCCGGCGCGTCTGCGGCGAGGTATTCGTTCCAACCGACGCCGTTCGGCACCTCTCGAATTAGGTCGCGGTCGCCGGCATAATGGGCAAAGACGACGCGCTCCACACTGGGAATACCTGCAGCCACTTCGGTGGCGCGTTCCGTCACATCGAAAGGACGACCTTTGTATGTGTAACCGTCCACGGTAAAAAGGATCTTCGGCTCGATTTGTCCAAGTCGGTCGATCGCCGCGGTAGGCCCGATATCCGTGGCGCAGGAACACCAGACGGCTCCGATCGCGGATGCTGCCAACATCGCGATGATTGTCTCCGGCATATTGGGCATATACGCGGCAACGGTATCCCCGGGCGCGATCCCTTCCCCCCGCATGGTCGTGGCGAGACGTTCGATCGCGTCACGGAGTTCGCGCCAAGTGAGTGTTCGGCGCGTGTGGTTTTCACCTCTGAAAATGATGGCGATCTCATCACTTCGCCGGTCGCGGAGCATGTTCTCCGCATAGTTCAGTTTTGCGCCGGGAAACCACTCTGCCCCCGGGAATTTCGACAAGTCGTCGACGACCGCGTCGTAGTGGCACGATGTGATGATGTCGAAGAAAAACCACAGCTCATCCCAGAACAATTCCGGGTTATCGATGCTCCATTGATGAAGTTCGCGATAGCCGGAAAAAGTCAAGCCAAACCGCTCTTCCAACTGCGTCATAAAAGACTTCATTTCCGACGCATTGATGCGAGCCTCACTCGGTCGCCACAATATCTCCCTCACTATTCCTACTCCTTCTCTTTTCTATACACCATCCACGGAAACAAAGTGCTTCTCTATCCGGTGCACTCTACCTTGTTACTCGTTTCGTTCCGGTCATGTAGGCGTTGAACTCCTCTCCGCCCGTCGTCTCTTGTCAAGCTCCGTAACAAAATAACTGGCTACATCATCTGCATATTTGCCGAGACCGAATCCCGCATCACAACCGAGTTCCTTCGCCAGCTCGTGCGTCACGCGCGGGCCTCCGAGGATGAGCAGAAAGCGCTCTCGCACCGATTCAGCTTCCAACAACTCGACGAGCTCCGTCACGTTTTGGATGTGAACGTCCTTTTGCGTCACCGTCTGCGAGACGAGCATTACATCTGCATCAAACGCGATCGCTTCGCGAATGAACTCTTCGTTCGGCACTTGACTTCCGAGATTGAACGTTTCGATCATGTCGTAGCGCTCCAACCCGAAATGACCGGCGTAACCCTTCATA
>FZPS01000035.1_pt400 | contig 11375 bp, 12 predicted proteins | sample 1817821 | NCBI WGS metagenome assembly FZPS01 (sample SAMEA104158645, study PRJEB21678) | metagenome | place: Germany | collected 2015-04-21 | reverse complement strand
GTGCGATGATCAGCGCCCCTCGGATGGGTATCGGAGTCGATAATCTGTTCATCCGCCTGGACCCGGGGAAAGAGCTCTTGATAAACGGCAAACCGTTTTTCCCCAATCCTCATAAAGATGTGATCCACCAAGTCGCAATGGCCTCAAGCGGCCATCGTCTTTGCGACTTCACCAACTTTCATGGAAAGATCCGGGTCTTCGGATCGGCGATCCTCCATCTTTTGGCCCCGGTGATCTACCCCGAGATCCAAGGGGCGATGAACTCGTCGGTCTATGTCTGGGATTTTTGCGCCGCCCACGCGGTACTTTGCCACTTCGACTACCGTCTTTTGTATGAAGATGGGCGACCTGTCACCTACACCGACCGCCTCCTGAAAGAACGGAAGAATACCGGAGAGTTCATCTTTGCCGGAACGATCAACGGGGTCGTCGATCTGCAGCACAAGATCAAAGTTGTTCCCCGGTAGGAATGTACCCCCGATCGACCCAGCTGCGGGCCAGATAGATGCAGGGGGTATCCAATACCGCCACGATCCATTTCAAAAGATACGTCGAGATGCCGATCTGAAGGAGCACCCCCCGGGGATAGACACCAAGAAAAGCGATTGCGGTAAAGAGCACCGTGTCGATCAGCTGGCTGACGATGGTGGAGAAGTTGTTGCGCATCCAGAGCGTCTTTCGCCCCGGTCTCTTTTCTTTCCAGTAGGCGAACGCCCACACGTCATGGACATTGCTTGCCAGATATGCAATCAGCGAAGCGAGGGCGATCCGCGGCATCAGGGAAAAGATCGTCATCATCGCACCTTGGACCAGATCCGTCGGTGACGGGGTAAAAATCAACGCAAGCTGCATCAGCACGGTCATCGCCACCAGACTGAAAAATCCGATTCCAACCGCCTTGTATGCTTCTTTCTTTCCGAAAAACTCACTGAGAATGTCGGTGGCCAAAAACGAGGTCGCATACACGATATTGCCCAAGGTCGCTTCCAGGCCGAAGAGCGTTACGTTCTTCGTCACCTGGATGTTCGCCACGATGACACTGACGGGAATCCACGCGAACAATCCGGTCTTTCCCCACAACCGGAACGCCGTCAGGATGAAGGCGAAGTTGACGAGGAGCATTCCGAACCAAAACAATTCATTCATATATGTTGAAGGGTATACCGCAAGAGACCGAAGAAACACAAGACCTTTCCGGTATTCTCCTCTTTCTATAGGTGCATGATCCTTGCGATTCTTTCTTCCAAGTCAAATGTCTTGAGTACTTGATCGAGGAGAGTGTCGCGGACGGCGGCGTAGATCTCGATCGCCGGCGTCCGAAGAGCCTTGAGAAAGGAAGATTTCAGCCCCCACCCCTCGATCTCGATCCGTCCGATCTCATCGAAGACGACGGCTTTGGACGCTTCGAGGTTGGAGATGATCCGTTCGTTCGCCCAGTCGAAGGTTTCTTCAAGGACGAAGAAGCGGCCGAATCTTCGAGCGTTGGGCAGGTATGCTTCACTGAGGAGCAATCGCTCTTCTCCGCCGGCGAGGTCCTTGATGTGATAGATCGTCTTCTCGATGTTGGAAGATGTGACCACCCCGCAATGGGGGGAAGGAAGGTTCAGATTGGAAAGATACCGCGTCTTTCCGCCTCCGATCGGGGATACGATCAGGGTCAGCTTATTGAACACGGAGGAAGTTCTGCAGGACATCAAAGGCACGCATCGAATCCTCCCGGGAGATGACGAACGTCAGTTCATTCATCGTCGAGACGATCTCGATGACATTGATCTGCTGCCAGGCAAGATGCCGGACCGCCTCATAGACGATTCCCGGCGTCTGCAGAAAGTCTCCGGTGAACACTAGGGAAAGCGCGACAAGATCATCTTCCTTGTTGAGCACCTCTTCGTCTTTGGTAAGCTCCTTGATGAGGGGTCGGTATTTTTCACTCACCGCAAGGGAAATTTCATGACTGCCCAGAGTGATGTTGAGAAAGTCTCCTTTCTCGGTGGAGATCTGGTTGTACAGGGACCCGAGCTTTCCGATGAAGGAATCGCGGCGAACGAGGTTGATGTCGAAGATGTTCGTCTTCATGACGATCTGGTAATTGACATTGGAAGTGTCACGGACCAGATTGGAGCGCTTCAGATCCTCTCCATAGCGCCGAAGCGCCATGACGATTGCACTGCTTTTAGCCGGCTTGCCGAGGGCTCGTTCGACTTCATCGCTGATGAGCGCGGCATAGTTGGAAAAAGACAGGATCCCCAAGGTGAGCATCTCTCCGATAAAGGGAGACTTATCGACGATACGTTTAACACAACTGGATACCGACTCGGCCATTGCATCCTCCTTCTGTTATTATTATCACAAGGCTTGGCTAATTACAACAAAACTTCAGGTATTTTTCTCCAAACTAACAAATGTTCCGAGTCGGTTATTCGCTAGTGGCACTTTGTTAAAATACCGGGAAATTTGGAAGTGATACACCACTAGCAATTGCCTTTTCATCCCGCCCTTTGTACTATGGGGGTGATAAGGAGGCAAAGATGCGGTGTCCCCGTTGTTCCTCATTGGAAGACAAAGTCCTTGAATCACGACAGAACGCCAGCGGAACGGCGATCCGGAGGCGACGGGAGTGCCTCTCATGCGGGTATCGATCCACCAGCTATGAGCGGATCGAAGACAAGCCGGTGATGGTGATCAAGCGGGACGGCCGGAGGGAGATGTTCGACATCTCCAAAGTCGGGCGCGGAATCCGCTCCTGCACGGAGAAGCTCTCGATCAGCGAACACCAGATCGAGACCCTCCTTCAAAACATCGAAGACGCGATCATGCTCAAGCTCGGAAACCGGCGGGAGATCTCCTCCACCGAGATCGGCGAGGAAGCGCTTAAGCAATTGAAGACCGTCGATCTGGTGGCGTACGTCCGCTTTGCTGCGGTGTACAAGGCGTTCAACGACATCGAACAGTTCATCGGTGAAATCAAGCAGCTGGACAAGGAACTGAATTAACGGACATCGAACCACTTGCCGGTCAGCGACTGCTCGATCGAATCGTTGAGGTGCTCCGGCTTGAGAATCTCATTGGCGCAATCAAGGGCGAAGTGGTCGCTCATTCCGGCGATGTAGTCGTAGATCAGGCGGTCCGGATTTCCATCATGGGCCAGATACGCCCGCTCCATCTCCTCCTTGTGGTGGTAGAACCCCATCGCCAGCATGTTGCGCTCATCCTTATAACATCGTTCATCATCGCCGCACTCCGAAAGAAGAGTTTCCAAATAGGAGATGATCAGGGTGAAGAGACGTTCGAAGTACCGCTCATACTCCTCCAGCATCGGGCTTTTATAGATTTCCCGGTAGTTGAACTCCATCATCTCCTCGATGACCGGAAAGAGCTCATCGCTGAAGGAGATCCCCTCAACAGGGTTGGAATGCAGAATCAGGTCGTTGACAAGCGTATCGATGATCCGGGCGTTTGTTTTGCCCAGCCTCGTCGCCACTCTCGGAGGCAGCGCTTCCTTGTCGATGACGCCCAACCGGCACGCATCCTCATAGTCCCGTCCGAGGTAGGCGATCGTATCGCTGAAGCGGACCACCGCTCCTTCATAGGTGGCGGGAAGAATCGTCAGGTTCCTGAGGTCCCGGGTGAGATCCCGCACCTCAAAGGTGGGCCGAATCGATTTAACGAGGTGTTCCCCGTTGTGAAAGGCGATCCCGTCCCGCACCGCATAGGTGAGGTTCAATCCCCTTCCCTGCTCACTGAGAAAATCGACTACCCGAAGGGAGTGCTTCTCATGCTCGAAGCTACCAAGGCCGTGTTGTTCCATCATCCTGGAGAGGATCTTCTCCCCGGTGTGTCCGAAGGGCGTATGCCCCAAGTCGTGCCCCATCCCGATCGCCCATGCCAGGTCGCTGTCGAGCCCGAGCCCCTTGCAGATCGTCGATGCGATCGAGGCGACGTGGAGGCAGTGCTCCATCCGGGTGCAGATGTGGTCGTTCGAGGGGGCGAAGAACACCTGGGTCTTGTGCTTGAGGCGACGAAACGCCGACGAGTGGATGATCGCTGTCGTATCCCGATAAAACGGACCGCGGATATCGATCTCCCGCGGCCGATTTCGGTGTATCAAAAGTTCAAGATCGATCTCATTGTGCAACTTCATACCATTCCCCAACATCCGATGATTATGGTATCATGGAAAAAGTAACCTATTCCAGCGGAGGATCCATGGTTGCAATCTATGTGTTGCCGTTGTTGACGCTTTTACTGAACTTTCTCGCCTTCGGATCGTGCCTGCGCTTCCTGTTTTCACGCCAAGGACTGTATTGGTTCATCCCCCTCCTTCTCACCCTTTTTTTGATCGTTCCGAACGCGCTTACCCTCTACACGGTCGCCAGCGACCCGAACTCGTTCATTTCCACCGGCGGCATCCTCACCTATCAGCCGCTCGGTCTTTCCCTGCTTTGGTACTTGATCATCATCACCTTTCATTACGCGTTGAAGAAAACAATCCGAATCAATCGCTATGAAGCGGATATGAGAAAAAACCTCCATGAAGCCCGCTACCAGGCGAAGATTGAAAGCCGCCAATTGGCGGACCGGGAAAAAAGCAGGAAAGAACGCTTTGCCGGAAACCGCTCCGTAGTTCCCCGGACCAACACCCACCCGCTAGCCTGGGTCGAGCTGTTCGAGGATTGAGATGAGCCACATCTTTCTCTGTGGAATCAAGCACAGCGGAAAAACCACGATCGGAAAGCTGCTTGCAAAGCGGCTGGGCCGCCGGTGGTATGACCTTGACCGGGAGATTGAACGGAAGATCGGTGAGCCGATTCGAACGTTTTACCGCGCCTTCGGTCAAGAAGCCTTCCAGCAGTTGGAGGTCGAGGTGCTGGAGGCGATCATCGGTGAAGAGAACCTCGTCATCAGCCTTGGCGGCGGAGCCGCCGACAACGATCCCTTGATGAAGATGGTCAAGGAACGGGGAACGCTGGTGTATTTGTATCTCGAGGAAGCACATCTTTTAGAGCGAATTCTCCGGGGAGGAATTCCCCCCTTTCTGGACGAGAAGGACGTTGAAGGGTCGTTTCATCGGCTCTACGAGCGGCGCAATCGACGCTATTCCAAGGATTGCAACCATTTGATACAATTACCCTTTGACCAAGCGAAGGAGGAGAATGTTGAATTGGTTCTTTCTTCCCTTGGCTTGAAGGAGTAGACGTGGGTCACAACACATTCGGCAACCATTTTTCCGTGACAACCTTCGGCGAGTCGCACGGACCGGCTCTCGGCGTCATCGTCGACGGGGTCGAAAGCGGCTTCACCGTCGACCTTGAAGCGATTCAAAAAGAGATGGACCGCCGCCGTCCGGGGGGAAATCCCAGCGGGACGGAACGAAACGAGATCGACAAACTGGTCATCCTCAGCGGCTTGTATGAAGGTGTCACCACGGGAACTCCGATCGCAATGATCCTCGAATCGACCAATCAGCGCCCAAGGGACTACTCCCACCTCAAGGATGTGTTCCGCCCCGGTCATGCCGACTGGACGTTTTACAGGAAGTATGGGATTCGTGACATCCGCGGCGGTGGGCGTTCCAGCGGACGGGAAACCAGTGCCCGGGTCGCCGCCGGGGCACTTGCGAAACAGCTTTTGGCCAAGCGCGGTATCACGATCCGGGCCGGGGTCGTCCAAGTCGGCGATATTGTCGCAATGAAGCGCGATTGGGAAGATCCCGACCCGATCCTTGCCTGCCCCGATCGAGAGGCGGCCGTTTCGATGGTCCGGCTTATTGAAACGGTTCGAAAGGAGAACGACTCGATCGGCGGGGTCATTGAATGCATCGTTCGGGGAGCTCCCGTCGGTCTCGGTGAACCGGTGTTCGGAAAACTGGATGCGCTCCTCGCCCATGCGATCCTTTCAATCGGAGCGGTAAAGGGAATTCAATTCGGATCCGGGTTCGCCCTGTCGGCGATGCGCGGCAGTAAGGCGAATGACCAGCGGACCAAAGACGGATTTCTGAGCAACCACTCAGGCGGCATTCTGGGGGGAATCTCCAGCGGTCAAGACATTGTCTTCCAGGCTGCGATCAAGCCGACCAGCTCGATCGGCATCGGGCAGCGGACGGTTGACAAGGAGGGAAACGATGTGACGCTCACCGTGACCGGCCGCCACGACCCGTGCATCTGCGGTCGAGCGGTCGTCGTCATCGAAGCGATGACCGCCATCACCCTCCTCGACCTCTATTACACGGCGTTCGGGAAAGATGCATGAAAGATACTCCCCTGATCGTCCAAAGCGACCGCAGCCTCCTTCTGGATGTCCACCACCCGGACAGCGAAGCGTGTCGGAAAGATCTGATCCGTTTTTGCGAATTGGTGAAATCTCCCGAACATATGCATACCTATCGAATCAGCGAGATCAGCCTGTGGAACGCCTCCGGTGAGGGGCTTGACGGGGAAGCGATCGTTGAAATGATTAAAAAGTGGTCAAAGTTTCCTCCGCCGGAAAGCGTACTCTTTTTCGTTCGGGACATCGCCGGCCGATGGGGGTCTCTGGTTCTGACCGAAAGCACTGATGACGCCTATTATCTTTTAACGATTTCAATTGAAAAAATCCGACTGGAAATCAAACACCGCAAGGAGCTGATGAAGATTCTCGTCGTCAAGGACGAGGACTCTTTCCTCGTTGAACGGTACCTGCGCGGCGAGCTCAAGCTTCGTCTCATCAAGCTCGGCTACCCGGTGGATGACCGGATTCCTCTTGAGAAAGGTCCTCCTCTCATGTTTGACAAACGTAAGACGACCCTTGGCGGACAACCGTTCATCGTCCGACCGTACCAGAGCCAAGCGGCTGATTCTCTTTTGGGAGATCTTGGCCGGGGCCGCGGCTTCGGTACGATCGTCCTGCCCTGCGGATCGGGAAAAACGATCGTCGGCTTGGAAATCATGAGCCGATTGAAAACCAGCACCCTGATCGTAACCACCAACGTGGTGGCGGTCCACCAGTGGATGAGGGAAATCATCGACAAGACCACGCTCGAGCGCGAAGATGTCGGTGAATATACCGGCAATCTGAAAGAACGGAAACCGATAACGGTGTGCACCTATCAGGTCCTTACCTACCGGAAGAGCAAAACCGCTCCGTTTGCTCACATGGATCTCCTGACCAAAGGACGGTGGGGTCTCATCATCTACGATGAAGTCCATATGCTCCCCGCGCCCGTTTTCAAAGTGACGGCGGAATTGCAGGCGACGTTCCGGGTCGGCTTCACCGCCACCTTGGTCCGGGAAGACGGGCGGGAGGGTGAAGTCTTCAGCTTGGTCGGACCGAAGCGATACGACGTTCCGTGGATCGAACTCCAGCAGCAGGGGTTCATCGCCCAGGCGTACTGCCACGAGATTCGCTTGGATCTGCCGAAAGAGCTGGAGCTTGAATACGCCTTGGCCACCAAGCGTCAAAAATATCGAATCGCCAGTGAAAACCCGTTGAAGATCGAGGTGGTTCGCTCGCTCATCGAACAGCACAGCGATGACTTTATCCTGATCATCGGCCAATACATCGACCAGCTTGAGGAGGTGGCAAAGCTCTTCGATCTTCCGATCATCACGGGAAGCACTCCCAATGCAAAGCGGGACGAGCTGTATAGTGCCTTTAGAAACGGGGAGATCCGAATCCTCGTCGTCAGCAAGGTCGCCAACTACGCGATCGATCTGCCCGACGCCTCGGTCGCCATTCAGATCTCCGGAACGTTCGGCTCCCGAAGCGAAGAGGCGCAGCGCCTCGGGCGAATTCTCCGGCCCAAAGGCCGATCGTCATTCTTCTATTCGGTGATCACTCGCTACTCCAGTGAGGAAGAGTTCAGCGCAAATCGTCAAAAGTTTCTTGCCGAACAGGGCTACAGCTATGAAATCGAGGTGTGGGAATGAGTCATGAACAACTGAAGATACTCCTTGAGCAGTACACCGATGATGAATACTTCTTTTTAGCCCGAAACTATCTTGGCCTCGTCGAGTCGCCGTTTCACAAGGAGCATATCTCTTCTCGACTGATCGGCTTCTTTGCGCTTGAAGAGAACCGGAAGAAGATGCTTTCCCTCATCGATTCCTTCGATCAAATGATCATCACCGCCCTGCTCTTCACCGGAGGCTTGCGCTTTGAGCAGCTGGCGACCCTTCTGGAGGGAATCCATCCATATGGCAAACTGCTCCTTCGGGTCGCGAATCTGCGCGAACGCATGATCATCATAGCGACAGGCAATACGCTGGTTCCCAATCCGCTCTTGGAAGAGCACTTCTACCGATTTGCCGGTTTGACACCCCTTTTCGGAGTTGAAGAGGGCACGGTTCATACCCACCCCTTCAGCTATCGCGAATTCCTTCAGGCGATCCTCACCCTTGCCGAACGACCGGGCCGCTCCTTCTTCCGAAAAGAGTATGAAACGCTTTTTCCGACGATGAGAAGCGATGATCTTCCCTCCATCTTTGAAACGATCCACAGCAGTTTCGTCAAGCTCGGAATCATCATCGAAGACCCTCAGCGCCGGGTCGATTGGCAGCGGGCTCATGACCTCTTTCTTCTGGATGAACAGCAGATCAAGGCGATGATGCTCGCCGGGCATATGGAGGGCGCCCTGAACACCTGTTGTGCTGATTTGGTCTTTCTTTTGGAGGATATAGGAACGTTTTCCGCTTCCGGCCTGAAGCGCCTGAGCCAAGCCCTCGCCTTCAAGCACCATGTCAAGCGCTGCGACCTTACCTCGGTGTTGCTCGGTCTTGGACTGTTGGTCAAAACGAAAGGCGGATACAATCATGTCTCCTACACCCAAGGGGAGCCGGCCTCCTCCTTCATCGTGGACAGCGACTATTCGGTCTCTTACCTCGGGTCACTGGACGCCGACTCGCTTCTCGTTCGTTTTGCCGCCTTGGAAACCCTCGATCGCACCCGATTGTGGCGAATCACCGAAGAACGACTGCGCAGCGCCTTGGACGGAGGGGTCGGCTATGATGAGATCAGGTCATACTTGAAAACATACGTGAACGGAACGCTGAACACGGCGCTGCTCAAATCCCTTGATCTGATCGCCGAACGGAGCAGGCAGGTTCAGATCTATGACGGCCTTGTCCTGCACACCGATGAACGGGTCGGCCGGATCGTCGAACAGCTGCCGGCGCTTCAAGAACACATCCTCGACCGTCTTTCGCCCACAATCTTCCTGATGAAGCGCTCCCACGAGCGAATCTGGCGACAGATCCTGACTCAGGCGGGCTTGAGTCTCGGTTCAACCAAAGGCGAACTTGCCCATGGAAGCGATGGGGAAACCCGGGAGCTCCCCGCCCTTCAATGGCCGAAGGAGTTTCAAAAGCCAAAGAAGTTCAAAAAATCGGTAACGCTTCCTCCCGTTGTACCGGATGAGAAGCTCAGAGAGGCGATCATCAGGAAGAACTATCCCAAAGAAGTGGAGGAGGATCTCCTGGAGCGCTTTGAAGAGCGCTTGATCATCAACAAATCCCAAATCACCCCCCAGATCCTCTATACAAGGATTGAAGCGGGCGGTTTTGATTATCAGGGAAAAATCTCCCTTGCGAAACAAGCCTCCTCGAAGGAAGGAACCGTCGTCCAGCTCTTCATGGGGGGCGAGGAACTCATGGCCTTGGCGCTGGAGCTGACCTACACACCCAAAAAGGAAGCACTTTTTAAAGTAGCGATTCTCCCGCAGATGGAAACCCGGGTAATCCCGCTCTCCAAAATCTTCCTGCTCCGCCAGATAAAGATGCTCTTTCTTTAAAGATCCAGGGGAATCCAGTGGGGGAAGTGATACCCGCAGAACGCTTCAAACTGAAGTTTTCCCTGCTCGATCAGCATCTCCTTGCCGAATACCGGTTCGCATCCCGCCCGTTTCGCCGCTTGAAGAAACGCCGTCTCTTCCGGCCGGTAGATCAGCTCATAGGCGATCTCTTTGCCGGTGAACGCGAAGGAAGGTATCGGATTGGTTCCTTCCAGCTCCCCCATCCCGACGCTGGTCGTCTGGACGACCAGATCGACGCTCCCTTGGTAGAGGTGGGCGTTTTCCAGCGAGTCATATCCGCTCATCGTTTCATCGCCCAGCTTCCGGGCTCTTTCGACCGTACGGTTGAGAATTGTCACCTTCACCCCATGGTTGATGAGCGCATACACGATCGCCCGGCTCGCCCCTCCCGAGCCGACGACAAGGGCGCTTTTGATCGAACCGGAAGCGATCCGGTCCTGAATCGGAGTCAGGAATCCATAGTAGTCGGTGTTGATCCCTTTCCACATCCCCTGAATCCGAACCACGGTGTTACATGAACCGATCTGCTTGACTTCCCGACTGGTCTTGCCCAGATAGGGAACCACCGCCTGTTTGTGGGGAATCGTGACGGAAAAACCGCGAATCTTCAGAAGCTCGGCGAGCTTGAAGAAGGACCGGACGGAGTCGACGAGGAAGGGAACATAGACAGCGTTGTACCGGATCGCCTCAAAGCCGCGGTTGTGGATTTTCGGCGATGAGGTGTGATAGACGGGGTTGCCGATGACCCCGTAGATGTGGGTGTTTCGGTCAATCCGATCGGCGTGATACACTTCGCTCATCTCTCTCGGACCGAGGTGACCGGGAGCTGCCTGATTGTCACTGACGAAGCTCAGCATCGAGCCGAGGCGCTTGTAGAGGATTCGGGTGGGAATCCCCAATTGCCCCATTCCGATGATGATCTTCTCTTTGATGTGGGCAAGCTGTTCCTCCACCTGGAAGAGCATGATGACATCCAACAGCGATTGAGGGGTTACCGCCACTTTCGGGATATCCCCCTTGCCCGCCAGGCGATTGACCCGTCCGAACAGGTCTTCGGGAACCCCTTCAAAGTCATGATAGGATCGGATGATCCGGATATTTCGGGCGCGTAAGCTTTCTTCCAGATCCACCCGCCCTTCAAAGAGGGGGTCCTTACACTTCAGATCGCTTTTCTTCACATCCTCTTCGATATCAACATACGCCCACCCCCCCTTTGCAGCCTCATAGAGGGTTTGGAGGCGATCTTTTTCGTTTTTGGTGCACAATCCTCCATCGCTTGCTCGGCGATAGGTAAGAATGAGCGGGAGATCGACCGTCGAGGGAAAGGCCGATGCCACCTTCAATTCATCTTCATCGAGGTGATCGAGCCGCAGTTCGGCGGCGCCGATCCATGAGCGGTTTTTCTCCACCAATGCTTTGTTTTCAGCCAATGTCGAAGCGGTGAGCGTTAAGCAAAGCAAGGAAAACCTCCTGTGGATTGTCACCGCAAGCGCGGGTGTGGTAGACTCCATCATAGCGCCTACAGCAGGGCTAATCAACACCCGCTTGGCCAAGGGAGAGGGAGTTTGGCTACCTTACAGGTACAGCGGTT
>FZPS01000062.1_pt2334 | contig 11377 bp, 8 predicted proteins | sample 1817821 | NCBI WGS metagenome assembly FZPS01 (sample SAMEA104158645, study PRJEB21678) | metagenome | place: Germany | collected 2015-04-21 | reverse complement strand
GGATATAATTGAAGGTCACTTAAATATATTTCATTAAATATCTGCAGCTCGATTCTCCCTGTTATGCCATTCCAGTTGGTCTGGGTGTCAGGAGAAGTCATATGTCCACCTTTTGTTGGATAATTTGTATTATCAACAAGTATGGTAATTGTATTTTTACCACTGACTAAAACCCCTGTCAGATCATAAATATGTGGTGTACAGAGGCTTTTTTGTGTGCCTATTTTAATATTATTTATCCAGACTGTAGTAATACGGGTTCTCTCCAGATAAAGAAAACACTTTTTATTGGATATATCCTCTGTAATATTGATCTCTTTTGCATACCAGGCATATCCCTCAAAATTATATTCATCAGTCAAAAAACCTAATTCAATATCCTCATTCTTCTTTCCCTTTCTAGCATAAGATGTTGTGCCAGGTAATCTAATCTGCTCAATAAAGGGCAATTTTAATCCTTCTTTTTTCTCATCTAATTGAAAATCCCAGAGACCCTGTAGGTCTATTCTTTGATACATAATAACAGCTCCTTTCCTGTTAGAAAAAGCCTATCAAGGACATATCACTCTCCTCCTGGTATGCCTTATTTCTTCCTGGCAGAAAAATATTCGAAATAAGCTTCCGTATTGCTGGCAAAGATACCCAGATAAGTACCGGTAAAAGTCATCATCATGGTTCCTTCTGTACATAAGCCGGCAGTTTTAGCTGTTCCTAATTCAATCCACTCATCATCCTCTGTTAAGCGATAACCAAATCCATAATCTTCCTTGCCAGTCTCGATTTGAAACTCTATCTCTCCATGAAAGTCAATCTCAACCTTTTCTGCGATATGTTCTATATCATGTACTTTTTTGGAAAGGACAACATAAACTTGTCCTTGTTCATTAGTTACATATATTTCATAATGATAATACTGGTTATAATAAGCAGTAAGACCTGCTTTCTGTCCTTCACCAGTAAAGTCCATTAATACTTTCGTACGAGCACATATTTCAAATTCTTTCTGGCGAATCCCTATAAATGTAGGTCTGCTATCACTCAAAGTTTCTTTACCAGCAGATAACTTCAAGTATCCCTTTCTGGTAGTTAAACTATAATTTTCCCAGCGTGGATTTCTTACAAAATTCCATTCCTTTCTTAAAGTTTTCCCAGTAAAATCATCTTCAAAATCCACTGATGGTTTAGAAACAGATACTGGAGCAGGTAAATCCCCCTCCATTTCCAGGGCAATTTTGCCATGGCTACCAACTACCGGCCAACCATTATCATCCCAGTACATTGGGGTTAAAAAGGTTTCACGACCAAGGTTATGCAGTAATCTACCAGGTAGTGGACGAATCCCCAGGCAGACAAGCCACCAGTTACCATTACCATCTTCAATTATATCGGCATGACCTGTTGCCTGAATAGGTGAGTTAAAGTCTTTATGAGATAAAATAGGATTATGAGGACAGGCTTCATAAGGTCCATAAGGACTCTCGCTACGAAGAATAGTTGCCATATGGCCGTATTCTGTACCACCTTCTGCCAACAATAAATAGTAATAGTTATTGATTTTATAAATATGTGGAGCTTCGGGGTGTTTTCTGCCTGTACCATAACTAATAATTACTTTCTCGCTGAGCCTTTCTCCAGTAAGTGGATTAATTTCAAAGAGAACAATCCCACCACTCTCATCATCTGTACCGCAAAAATAAACTTTACCATCATCATCAAAAAACAAGGAAGGATCAATACCCCTTTGATCAATCCATTGGGGATCTGACCATTCACCATAAATATCTTCTGTGTATACAATAAAATTACCCTTATCAGTTACATTAGTAGTAATCATGTAGAAAATACCATTATGATAACGAATAGTAGGAGCGTAAATTCCACCTGAGCAATAGGCATTTGTTAGGTTTAATTGACTATCTCTTGTTAAACAATAATTAATTAACTCCCAATCTACTAAATTTTTGCTGTGATAAATAGGCACTCCCGGGAAAAATTCAAAAGTTGAAGTTACCAGATAATAATCATCCCCTACACGACAAATACTGGGATCTGGATTAAAACCCTTAATTATTGGATTCTGATATTTTGCCATCTTTTCATCCTCCTAAAATTGTATTCCTGTAATAATTACTTTTTTAATTGTACAATTATAATTGTAATTTAAATATATATTTTTGTCTAAGACTTAATTTACTCCTTTTTCATAATTCTTTTCGCTAATATCAGGTGGAGTAATTTGAATTGAATAAGAATTAGATCTAAAAAAAAGATAACGAGAATTAAATATTCCCGTTATCTTTTTTTATAATGATTTTAGGGTTAATTGTTAAACAACTCATCCAATCTGGCCTGCACCTGTGGTCTGATAGCACTCATATGGGAAGCTGCATTTACCTCACCACTATAGATTTTATCTAATTCAGACCAGATATCCAGATATTCCAAATACAGGAGGATATCATCATTTGTCCAGTTCTCTGCTGCATCCATGATAACTCCATACATCTCACGGGTAGGATACTGAGACATCAATTCATCCAGGTATCTATCGTAAGCTGTTTCCGGTGGCCAGATAAAATCATGTAATGCTACCAGTGCTTCTGGTGCTGCAGAGTTTACCGGTAAAGCATAGAGGTTAAATACCCTCAGTGGATATGCGTAATCAGGAGATCCAGGTCCTTTGGGATATGGTACCAATCCCCATTCAAAATCAATTACATCAGCTTTATCTCTGGTTTGCCAGATAGGAGCATCAAACATTCCTGATATACCTTGAATGAAGAAATCACCCCAACCCCTTGTATATCCTTTATTTTCCCATTCTGTTTTCTTTTCCAGTGCTTCTATGACTCTATCACTATCACCGGTGTAAATAACTTTACCCCGTTCATCTACAGTAGTAAAATTACCACCATTGGAAATTACTAAGGCCTCTGTGGTGATAATATCTATACCCCAACGGTCAATTTCTCCATCGCCATCAAGATCTGCTGTCAGGGTATCCAGAGCAATTTCAAAGGCATTCCAATCCCAGGTACCAGCTTTATATTGTTCGTATGGATCTGGTAAACCGGCTTCGTCAAACATGTCTTTATTATAAGCAATAAAGTACATGTTATCGATTGCAGTACTATAATCACTGGCACCCATACCATAGATATGACCTTTATACTTAGTAGCTTCAATAATCTCTTTTGACAAATCCGGTAGACTATTGAAATAATCTTCACTTAAAACTTGGTCCAATGGATAAAGTATATTCTGAGCAGCTAATCTATAAATATTTGCTGTTTCAACCCTCCAAATATCATACTGGGATTCTCCAGAGAGTAATCTTTTCATCTGGTCTGCTTCTTCCTGACCCCAAGATGATCTAACAATGTTTATTTTACAATTGAACTTCTCTTCTGCCATAGCCATTCTTTCTTGTATTTCAGGAAAATCATCAAAAACATGGGTTACAAAAGTAACATAGTTTACTGTTGCACCACCCAGATCATATTGAGCAGCAAAACCAGTCAGACTTGCCGCCATTAAAATGCCTAAAGCCAAAACCAGGACAAATACTCTTTTCAATCCAAATCCTCCTTTCAAAAATTTAGAAACCAAAACTACTCTACCGTTTCCCCTTTTGCTCTGGTTAGCAAATCGGTCTTGCTACCACCTCCTTTAAGAGAGACTAGATTTGGGGCCAGGTAAGTTTTCCAATTACAATTATTTTCTCAATTCTCTGAAATACAACAATATTCCTCCTTATTATATTCTATGTAAATTTACTCCCATATCTTCAATTGTAAGGCCAACTTTTCCTCATTACTAAATTGACGAAACCGCTTAAGAAGATTGTAACATATTAACCCATTATTGTCAATAAAATCTGTTTTCTACATTATCTTATTGCTTAAATCACCAGAAAAGAACTGCAGTATTAATATCTAATACCCTTTTGTAATTGTTAATTTCTCCATCCTGATCATCGAAATCCAGATACAGGTCTCCCAGGGTTTGGTAACTACGTGGTGTGGGAACAGGGGGACCTGCCCAGATTAATTCCTCATTAAGCTGAATATGTTCCCTTTTAATACCACCATAGACCATAGCACCAATCCGCCCATTAGCCACTGATAAGGCCCTATACCAATTAGCTAGCTGGTCTTCACTGATATTGGCAGGCTTATCGAAATAAAGTTTTAGCCTGTTTTTCAACTTACTATCTTTATTTTCTTTAAGCATATTATTTGCCCCCTGTTAATCTTCCACTTTCAACAATCAATTTCTCTGTTTTATGGTAGCTCAAATCTACCTGTTATTAAATCAGCCAAATCCACTACTTCTTGCCTGTTTCCCAAAATCAAACTTATGGTAGAAAGCGAAAATGTCTCATTTTTAAGTTATTATTGGATTTTATATAAAGATCATGTCTACCACTTATGTTTTCAATATTACAGGTGCTGGTCTGCCATTCTCCTTTCTTTTTCGGCAGAACCTTGCATTTACCAAAACAGTACCCCTCGGGACTATCCAATCTTAATTCGATTATTCCTTCTGCAAGATTACTGGTAGCCAGTACTTCCAGTTTATTAAAACCTTCATTAAAATCTACGTCATGAAAGGCAATCCAGGAGTCTTCTGCCATAAACTTGACACAGGTCCCTCCTTCTTTATACTCCCTTTTTTTCACTTCCCCTAGGGCAATACCCTGATAATCATCATAATTCCAGGCTTCAGTCAAAATTCCAGGATCCCGGGGTGGAATAACTTCCCCATTAATTTCAATAATCTCCGATAACCTGATATCAGCAGAAGAACTGCCCAGCATAACTTTATAAAAGCCCTTTTCCAGACAATACTTGTCCCTGGTAACATCCCAGAAAGCCAGCTCAGCAAGTGATATAGTAAAATTGAGTTCTTTAACCTCTCCTGGAGCAAGCTTAATCTTTTTAAAATCCTTTAACTCTTTCAAAGGTCTTTTAACCCTTGAATTTAAGGCCGATATATATAACTGTACAACCTCATTACTGACTACATGGCCAATATTTTTAACCTGTAAACTAATTACCAACTTATCCTCTGGATTGAATCTTTTCTTATTTATTTTAAGATTACTGTACTTAAAACGGGTATAGCTTAAGCCATAGCCAAAAGGATATAATGGATCCCCATCAAAATACATATATGTTCTCTTTCCCTTTATGATATCGTAATCCATTATATCCGGTAATTGCTCGATAGACCTGTACCAGGTCATACTTAATCTACCTGCTGGAGAAAAATCCCCAAAGAGGACATCAGCAATAGCATTCCCGGTCTCCTGTCCTCCATGAGCCAGATATAGAATGGCTGGTATATTTTCATCTGCCCAATTTATTGCAACTGGATAACTACTAATTAGAACCAGCACAGTATTGGGGTTTGCCTTGTAAACAGCTTTAAGGAGTTTTTCCTGAGCAGGGGGTAATATAATATCCTGCCGATCAATTTCCTCTCTTCCATTTATAAGAGGATGGTTTCCCAGAAAAACTATAGCTACATCTGCTTCTCTGGCTGCTTTAACGGCTTCATCTATACCATTTTTTACAGTATTTACTGCAAATTTACCGGAGTTATCCAGGGAGTCTTTGTCACTAATACTTAATTCTGATTTTCCTTCAATATTACAGGAGACAGGTCGCTTATCCCAGGTTTTGATCCGGTAACTGCCATCTCTCTCTATTTGAAAATCGTATAACTCCCTTACAAACCATCCGTAAACCTCATCTGCACTGGCTGTGAGCCCTTCACCACTGGTTACATACTTTCCTGTAGCCCGGGATAACAAGGTATTACTTCCCCATCCCCAATCTGTAAATTTGTATAGATAATCTTCACCAGCTTCCTCTCCATCAGCTATCAGGGTTTTTCCCTCACCGGCAGGTCGAATATATCTATCATTAGCAAGGGCTTTAAGCGTAATCCAGTCACTTCCATCTTTAAATATTATCTCTTTATCGGGCAACTTATTCTTTATTCCCTGTAAAGGGGTAACTTCATAAGGTAATACACCTGTGTACCAGTCTCTATATATAATATCTCCCAGAGGGCCAATGACAGCAACTTTTTCTATACTCCCTTTCCTTAAAGGCAGCATATTATTATCATTTTTTAAAAGAACAATAGACTCCCGGGCCGCTTCCAGAGCCAGTTTACTATGCTCTTCACAACACAATACAGATTCATCTATGCTGGAATAGGGATTGAGATCTTCAGGATCAAATTCTCCCAGACGGAATCTGATTCTAAAAATATTGCGCAAGGCCTGATCCAGATCTTCTTCAGTAAGGAGTTCTCTTTCCAGGGCTTCTTTTAAAGCCTCCTTGATTAATTCTGTGTCATCTGGAATACAGTCTATACCACTTTTAAGAGTATCTGCTATTGATTCAGCATGGTTATCATAATAATGGTGCATGGTCACTGTCTGGGAAAAATCGCTGCCATCCCCAACAACAAAACCAGGTAAACCCCATTCCCCTTTAACCACATTCTTTACATCTTTATTTAGAATAGCCGGGACTTCATTTATTTCATTATAGGCTGTCATTATGCAAGAGGCTTTTCCATCTTCAATAACTGGTCTGAAGGCCTGCCAGTAATATTCCCGCATATTTCTGGGATCAATACTGACTGAAGTATAGCATCTTCCTTCTTCATTATTATTAGCATAAAAATGTTTTAAAGTAGCAGCGGTCTTCAGATAGAAAGGATCTGTGCCCTGCATCCCTTTCACCAGCTCACTGGCCATCTTTCCTGTCAGGCAAGGATCTTCGCCATAGGCTTCTTCAGTTCTACCCCAACGCGGATCTCTCTCCATGTCAACTGTAGGTGCCCATAAGAACAAACCAGTATCCTTTTTCCTGTGATAAATCCTGGCCTCATCGCCAATAACTGTGCCTATTTTATTCATTAATTCTTTATTCCAGGTACAGGACAAGCCAATGGGCTGGGGAAATACTGTTGCTGGATCATCTTCTCTGGATACCCAACCACGGGCAGCCTCTCTGCCCACTGAACAGGCTTTTATTCCCAGCCGCTCTATAGCAGGCTGTCTGGTAGGTATCAGGCTAATTTTTTCTGCAAGTGTTAGTCTAGATATAAGGTCATCAATTCGTTCTTCCAGTGGTAATTCGGGATTCCTGAAAGGTAATATGTCGATACTCTCTTTCCTTGCTGTCATTTATTTCCCTCCAATTATTTTATTGGCATTCTTTATGCTAATATTATCTTTAAGGTCTTGACACCTGGTTCAGGAATAATTCTGAACCCTTTATCTTCTTCTATAAAATTCCCTCCACTAATTTCGGCTACCTTCCCTGTATTACAGAGCAATAATGACCAGGGTTTATCTTTACCTCCTACTTCGACAGAGATTTCATTATTGGCCTTACTGGCAGTGAACTTCAACTCCTGTTCACCATTCTGATTATATACCTCTGTAGTAGCAGTCTTGCCATTTTCCAGATTAAAGATAGCAAAGGTGACATTTTCTGCATAATCATAATCAGGTCTACTATCCTCTGCACCAACAGGAATAATGCTATTGGGTCTAACCAATAATGGAAGACTCAGGTAATCATGGTTTTCTGTTATCCAACGGCCACCTGGTACGTTCTCTCCAGTTATGTAATTGGTCCAGTTGCCCTCAGGTAGATAGTAACTCACATCTCCTTTGGGGCTAAACACCGGTGCTACCAGAAGGGCATCACCTAACATATACTGTCTATCCAGCAGCTCACAGCCTACCTGATCATCAAATTCAAGTATCATTGCTCTCATTACAGGAATTCCTTCATTATGTGCCTGAAAGGCTGCCCTGAATATATAAGGCATCAGGCTACATTTTAATTTAGTAAAATAACGGAGTACATCTACTGATTCTTCATCAAATAACCAGGGTACCCTGTATGAAGAACTTCCATGTAAACGGCTGTGAGATGATAGGAGGCCAAAAGCTACCCATCTCTTATAAAGATCGGGAGTTGCAGTACTTTCAAAACCACCAATATCATGGCTCCAGAAACCAAAACCTGATAAACAAAGTGATAAGCCACCACGCAGGCTCTCTGCCATAGCTTCATAGGTGCTATCGCAATCTCCACCCCAGTGTACAGGGAACTTCTGTCCACCTGTAGTAGCTGAGCGGGCAAATACTACTGCCTGATTTTCCCCGAACTTCTCTTTTAAAACATCAAATACCACTTTGTTATATAAGTATGTATAATAATTGTGCATCTTCACCGGGTCAGAACCATCATAATAAACCACATCTGTGGGGATTCTTTCACCAAAATCTGTTTTAAAGGTATCTACACCCATATCCACCAATTCTCTTAATTTATCCGCATACCATTCACAGGCAGCAGGGTTTGTAAAATCCACAATAGCCATCCCTGGTTGCCAGAGATCCCATTGCCAGACAGTTCCATCCGGTTTCTTAATAAAATAACCCTTCTCCATACCTTCATCAAAAAGTTCTGACCTTTGACCTATATAGGGATTAATCCATACTGAAATCTTCAAGCCTTTTTCTTTTAACCTTTGCAACATTCCCCGGGGATCCGGGAAGACCCGCTCATCCCATTTAAAATTAGTCCAGTGAAATTCTTTCATCCAGAAACAATCAAAATGGAAAACATGAAGTGGAAGATCCCGTTCTGCCATTCCATCTATAAAACTATTTACTGTCTCTTCATCATAATTGGTAGTAAATGAAGTAGTTAACCATAAGCCAAAGGACCAGGCCGGTGGCAAGGCTGGCTTACCGGTCAAATCAGTATATTTCCGCAAAACATCCTTAACTCCAGGTCCATTTATAATAAAGTAGTCCAGATATTCCCCAGGTACACTAAACTGCACCCTGTTAACTTTCTCAGAAGCAACTTCAAAGGAAACCATTTCCGGGTGATTGACAAAAACCCCATAACCTTTATTGGTCACATAAAAAGGCACATTCTTATAAGCCTGTTCACTACTGGTTCCGCCATCCTTATTCCAGATATCAACTACCTGGCCGTTTTTTGCAAAATTAGTAAACCTCTCACCCAGTCCATAAACATATTCGCCTACAGAGAGAGACAGTTCTTCTTTCACATAGGTTTTACCACTAAGATGCTCTACATAACCCAGAGCTTTGAAACCACTACCGGTAATTTTCTCATCTCCATTGTAAAAATCCATTGACCAACCTTTTTTATTAATAACAACTTTTAAATTACCTGTCTGGAAAGTAAGTTCCTGATCATTTTCAGTAATATTTACCTTCACATTACTATTTGCATTAATCTCAAAGGCTGGAGAATTTTTAATCTGGCCTTTGTAATGATAAAATTGTACCCTGATTATATCAGCCATGGGTGATGATAATCTAATTGTAAATAGGGGGCCTTGCAAGGTATCACCACGATGGTTTATATACCGGGCAGGAACATGTAATTCCAGGAAATCTTCACCTACAATAAAATCATGAAGAACCATGGGGCTACTTATCTTGTATCCTTCCTTTACCAACCAGTTACCATCAGTAAATTTCACCATACCACTCCTTTTATTATTTTTATTATATAAATAATTTATATTAATATTGAATTCCCATAAACTAAGCCCATTTTACATCTGAATTAAACTATAGAAAAATATCCAGCCACAAACACAGCAGCAGAATTCCAGTATGTTGTTATTTCGTTTGAGGAATGGCTGCCCAATAAGTCAACAAAGGCCCTGGCAGGAGTAACATCCTCTGTTACTGCTCTTTTCAATGTCTCATCCTGTAAATTTTGATTAGGCCCTCCGGAAAGCATCCCTGGAACGGGCTCCTCAATACCATCTGCTTCCGACGGTCTATGGTGAGGATGCATAATAGGTTGGCTACCAAAACCTGTTATGTAAGATTGACTTAAAGCATTACAACCTAAAAGATAATTAAAATTGTTTTTAGCTATAGTCAGATATTCATCTGCTTTATCTTTATCCAGGATACTGGCAATAATTAAAACTATCGATTGATCCATAAGTACCCCATTACTGCCCCAGATATAGTTAGCAAGAGAAATTCCATAGCCATTATTCTTGCCTCTTTCCGCCATCTGCATGGCATCTGACAGGAAGGCAGCTTTTAAGTAATTATAAACCTCATTATCAAGCCCTTCTTTTTCTGTAAAAAGATATGAAATTACAGAATAACCCCCTACATTCTGCCAATTCAGAGCGGTTTTACTGAAATCCTCCTGATAATTTTCCTTAATATAATTGTGGTATTCCTCTTTACCTGTCGCACTATATAGCTCTACTGCAGCCCAGAAACGCTCATCCCGATCATAAACATCACCATATTCCCCTGTGTTTACCCCCGGAGGATTTTTGAACCCCTCTCTATCAGGATTATTTATTAACCAGATCCAGGCCTTTTCCGCAGCAGATATAGCTTTCTGGCAAAATTCTTCATCATATGGCTTAAATACCCGGGATGCCATAGCCATTACAGCTGCAAAATCAGCGGTCGCTGTTACTGAAATAGGAAAGACATATCTTTTTTCTTTGCTGGTTTCTGGCATATCCATACCAATAAAATTCTTCGTTGTAACCTTATGATATACTCCACCATCTTCAGCCTGCATTTTAAACATCCAATCAAGAGCAACACGAGCCTCATCCAGTATATCAGGAACTCTGTTGCCGCTTTCTGGGATATTTAAGTCATCATCAAAGGCATCAGGTACAAATTGATAGGCCAGCAATAAATCAGCAACTGTTTTAGCTGCAGGTACTACATATTTACCATAATCCCCCGCATCATGCCATCCACCGGTAGTTTCTATCTTTCTCCCTTCTTCTTCGTATAAATAAGCATCTTCGGTATGGCAGCATCCATGTTTCCAGGGACCAGCATATTCTTCTTTTAGCTCTATACCACACCTTTGAAAATACATAACTTTTAACAAGGCATCTTTCACTTTATCGTACACATTTTCGTTGATTTTAAACTTATAGGACTTCCCCACAGCTATTTCCACAAAATACTCCCCGGGAACCTTCAAATCAGTGAATTCCCCTTTATATAAAGTATCTCCTGTATCTTTATCCAGGAAGGGTCCCTTTAGTTGGCCCTCATAAACACTGGTCCCACTTTTTACATCTATTACCTTAAAACTATCTACCCTACAATATGGGCTATTTACAAAGACCTCTTTTTTATCATTAATTTTATAACCTAATTGGTTAATATGGATCATTTATACCACCTCTCGTAAGCGCTTAAGTGTAAATATAAGGACAATTTTTATTCCCTTAATTTCTATATCTTTTGTTAAATAACTTCATAATCCTCTTTCTCTGTATTCTATATACC
>FZPS01000014.1_pt498 | contig 11377 bp, 6 predicted proteins | sample 1817821 | NCBI WGS metagenome assembly FZPS01 (sample SAMEA104158645, study PRJEB21678) | metagenome | place: Germany | collected 2015-04-21 | reverse complement strand
TTTAAAATGTTGTAAAATACCATAAAAAATCCTATTGTTTTATCGAGGGAGTTCGACAATATATAATGTATGGATTAATAATTATTGTGCAAATGGGGGATAGCGATGAAAAATAAGAAAAAAGTTTAAAAATTATTTCTATTAAAACAAAAATGATATCATTATTTATTCCATTACTACTATCTCTTCTAATACTTGGAGCCATTAGTTTTTCAACATCTAAAAAAATAATAAGTAATGAACTAAATAAAAACATGAATAGTATTATAAATGAACAAAAACAGGAAATTCAGAGAATTCTTCAGAGACATCAAAAAGTAGTTGAAAGTTTAAGCGAAGTTGTAGAAGCTTCTTCAGGAAAGTTAGATAATGCTTTTTATCAAAACTTATTAACTGGATTAATAGAAACTAATGAGGAAACATCTGGTGCGGGAGTAGGGTTTGAACCTTATAAATATGAAAAAGATATAGAGTTCTTTGGACCCTATGCTTTTAAATCAAATGGTATTACTACATATATTGATGAATTTAACCAAGTTGATTATAGGGAGAATGAGTGGTATCAAATTGGTAAAACTACTGACAAAAATATAGAATGGTCAGATCCTTATTATGATGAAATTATAAAGGTAGATATGGTAACTGCAACCTCTCCAATTTATGATAAAAACAATAATTTTCTTGGAGTTGCCGCTGCAGATATAAACTTGTCAACAATTCAAGAAAAGGTTGCCAATATAAAGGTCGGAGAAAATGGGAAGGCTTTCTTAATAGATAAGGATGGATTATTGGGATTTATATTCCAGAAGCAGAAATCTATACAGAAATTACATCACTAAAGGGCATAATGATTATGGTAATAGTAATTTCAACTCTTATAGCCCTTACATTAACAGTACAGTTTGCAAATTACATAGGAAAAAATCTTAAAGAGGTAAATGATTTTGCTGAGAAAATTGCAATGGGAGATTTATCTGAAACCTTGAAATTAGAAAGTAATGATGAATTTTATGAAATGGGTAAACACTTAAACTCCATGGCATCAAACCTTCAAGTTATTATAGAAATAATAAAGGAAAATTCAGAAAGCATAAGTGCATCATCAGAAGAACTTTCAGCCACTATCCAGGAACTTGCAGCAAATGCCCTTATTATTAATGAGGCTATGGAAAATACTGCCCAAGGCATAGAGGGAGCTTGTGCAGTTAGTGAAGAAATAAATGCATCAGTTGAAGAAGTAAATGCAAGTATGAATGTCCTATCTTCAAAATCCCTTGAGGGAAGCAGCAATGCAAATAAAGCAAAAGAAAGAGCTGTAAAGGCTCAAGAAAACAGTAAGACTGTAAGAAAAATAGCAAGAGACTTATATGAACAAAAAGAAGAAAATATGAAAAAAGTTATGGAAGAAAGCTCAATAATAGATAGAGTTGGTGTAATGGCAGATACAATAGCATCCATTGCAGATCAAACAAATTTACTTGCTTTAAATGCAGCAATAGAGGCAGCAAGAGCAGGAGAACAGGGAAAAGGATTCTCAGTGGTTGCAGAGGAAGTAAGAAAGCTTGCAGAGGAATCTTCTAAGGCAGTATTAGAGATACAAAAAACTATAGAAGAAGTAAAGAAGGTATTTAATAAGAGCATTGATACTGGTAATGATATACTAGAGTTTATTAAGGTAGATATAAGTAAAAACTACCAAGAATATGAGGAAACAGGAAGCCAATACTACAGTGATTCAGACTTTGTAAGCAATATGACTGAAGAAATAGCAGCTATGTCAGAAGAAGTTACAGCAGCAGTAGCACAAGTGTCTGAGGCAATAGGACATATGGCTCAATCTGCACAAGAAGGTGCCGAAAAAGTAGGTGCAGCTAAAGTAAGCGTAACTGAAAATGCAATGGCTATGGAACAAGCTACCCAAGCAGCACAAAACCAAGCAGAACTTGCACAACAACTAATGAAAATGATAGGCAACTTCAAACTGTAAAATAATGTAACGGGGCCTGGCCCCGTGCCATTTTATGGCATGGGGCCAGGCCCCATAACATTAATTTCCATTAAATCTCTATGTTTATTAAAAGTGCCTTACAGTTTTGTACAAAAGTTCCCAATATTGTGGTATTATAGAATATGTAAAAAATATTTAAGCTATGTTACTATGAGGGGATGGGCTTATGGGAATAGAAAATGTTTTGAATAAAATTGTAGAGGAATTAAACGATATTCCGGGAGTTATAGGAATAGTCTTAGGAGGATCAAGGGCAAGAGGAAATAACCTTGAAAATTCCGATATAGATATTGGAATATATTATGATGAGTATTTAGGGTTTAATACAGAGGATCTTTCAGTAGCATCCGCAAAATTAGATGATGAACATAGAGAAAACTTAGTTACACCAATAGGAGGTTGGGGACCTTGGGTAAATGCAGGTGGTTGGTTAACAATTGATGGCTACCATGTAGATTTTATTCTCCGCGATATAGATAGAGTAGAGGAAGAAATTAATGACTGTATAGAAGGTAAAATTACAACTAACTACCAAACAGGGCATCCTCATGGTTATTTAAATGTAATGTATATGGGGGAGGTTTCCATATGCAATATATTATTAGATAAGTATAAAAAAATAGCACAGTTAAAAAATAAAACTAAACCTTATCCAAAAAGGCTAAAGGATGTAATGGTTAATTACTTTATGTTTGAAGCTTGTTTTTCTTTAATGCATGCAGAAAGCAATATAGATAAAGATGATATTTCATATGTAGCAGGTCATATATTTAGAAGTGTTTCTTGTTTAAATCAACTACTATTTGCTGCAAATGAAGAATATTGCATTAATGAGAAAAGGGCTGTTAAAATAATTGATAGCTTTGAAATTAAACCAAAAAATTATAAAAAAAGAATAGATGAAATTTTTACTTTAATATCTTCAAATCCTGAAGATACTAAAAAAGCAGTAGAAATTCTAAAGGAAATTATAGATGAAGTAGATATAGATTCAAGGATAGAATCCTTACTTCATTAATAAAAATATAAGGGGGTCTGTCTCCAATACAATTATACAATGTTGATTGGAGAGTAATAAAATGAATATAATTATAAGACAAGAACAAGAAGAAGATTATAAGATAACAGAATATGTTGTAGAAGAAGCTTTTAAAGTTGCAGAATATGCCGATCATACTGAACAGTTTTTAGTTGCTAAGTTAAGAAATAGTGATGCCTTTGTACCAGAACTTTCCCTAGTGGCAGAATGTAATGGGGAAATTATAGGGCACATTATGCTAACAAAAATACTCATTAGAAATGATGAAAGAGAAGAGGAATCCTTATCCTTAGCACCACTTTCCGTTTTACCAGAATATCAAAATGAAGGTGTAGGAAGCAAGCTTATTGAAGAAGCTTTAAAAACTGCAAAAAACCTGGGTTTTAAATCAGTAATAGTTCTTGGTCACAATTTGTACTATCCCAAGTTTGGATTCAAACCTGCAAAAACCTGGGGAATAACATCTCCTTTTGATGTAAGAGACGAATTCTTTATGGCACTAGAACTTCAAGAAGGAAGCCTAAAGGATGCTTCAGGTTTAGTAATTTATCCAAGAGAATTTTGGGAATAGGGGGAAAAGCGCAAGGCACTTTTCAATTCACAATTCACAATGCAAAATGTATAATTGAGGAGGAAACTACTATGTAGTTTCTGGAATTTAGTTTTTTAATAAGTGTAAAAAAAGTACTTGAGTTTAGTAATTTTCTAAACCTAAGTACTTTTTTTAGTTAAGGAAAACTCTTGACACAGTCCCTATTATGAGCTTAGAACTTCTTACGCAGCTATTAGCTTTATGGAGTATAGGCTCTTTATTTTCTCTTATTCCACACCTCAAATGCTAAGACACAATTCTGACTTTATTTTAATTAATTTTTTCCAATCAATAGTATCATTTGACTTATCATTTCTAATGCACCATTCCATAAGCACACCAGTAATAATAGAACTACAATGATGGTAAGCTTCCTTATCATTCATGTCCTTTATGAGAGATTCTTCCATAGCCTTTTTTACAATTGCAGTTAGGGTGTCAACATAAGTACGTCCTTCTACTTGTACATCTGTATAGGTGTGGATCATACTTGCAAAGGATAATCCTGTTAGTTCCTTCCCTATTTCATAGAAATAATCAAAAGTGCATAAATTAAAATCTATAAATTGCTCTATTGTAGAAAGGTTGTTATTGGGAATATAGTTTTCCTCTATATGTTTATCTAAACCGGCATTTATAGAAAAGGCTACAATATAGTTTTTTGAAGGGAAATAATGATAAAAGGATCCCTTAGTTAATCCACAATTATCACATATATCATCAATGGTTACTTTATTAACACCATATTTTAGAAAAAGATCTGAGGCAGAGTTTATAAGGGTTTCCTTTGTTTTCATTGATTTATCCTCTTGGAATGTTCCTTTAATAGCCATATTTATATCATCATCCTTACTTATTTTATAACTAAAATTATCCATAATTTTACCTTATTTACAAATGCATTGTCAAGTTATCAAGGGAAGGAGAAAAATCTTTGTTTATTTATTGACAAAGCCTGAAGGGTTTGTTATATTTATAACAAGGGGACATACTAGAGTATGTACTCTAGTATAAAAAACTATATTATTTGGATTTATAGCCATAGGGGGATAGTGGCTATAAGTTATATAAAGTTACATGATTACTATGAAAAAAATAGGGGAGGAAAATCTATGTCAAACAAGTATGAAAAATTATTTATGCCAATGAAAATCAATGGAATGAGGTTAAAAAATCGTATAGTGCTATCACCAATGGGAACGTTTACCCCTATGGTGGATGGAACAGAAAGTGATGAAGGAATTAGATATTATGAAGAACGTGCAAAAGGTGGAACTGGATTAATTATTATTGGAGCAATGTTCTTAAATGATAAACTGGCTCAAGGTGGGCCAACAATTAGATTTGATACAACTCGTTCTATACCAAGAACAACAGTACTTGTTGAAAGAGTTCATCGTTGGGGAGCTAAAATTTGTGCTCAAATCAGTTGTGGGACAGGCCGTAATGGAATGCCTAATATAGGAGAGAGAGTTCCAGTATCATCTTCTGAAAACCCATCATTTTATAATCCAGATATGATATGCCGTGCCTTAACAAGAGAAGAAATTAAAGAAATGATGAATGAGTGGAAAATTGCAGCTGAAAATGTTGTAAAGTGTGGCTTTGATGCAATTGAAATTCATGGACATGCTGGATACTTAATAGATCAATTCTTATCACCTATTTGGAATAATAGAACTGATGAATATGGTGGCAGCTTTGAAAATAGAACTCGTTTTGCAAGAGAAATAGTAGAATCAATTAGATCAGTAGTAGGACCTGACTTCCCAATACTTTTCAGAATATCTTTAGATCATAGATTTGAAGGTGGACGTACTATAGAAGATAGTATGCAAATAATTAAACTTCTTGAAGAATGTGGGGTAGATGCTTTAGATATTGATGCTGGTGCCTATGAGTCTTTAGATTATATTTTCCCAACAACTTATATAGGGGAAGGCTGTATGTCTTATGTATGTGAAGAAGCTAGAAAACATGTGAGTATTCCTTTAATGAATTCAGGAAACCACTCTCCAGAGACAGCTCTAGAATTATTAGAATCTGGAAATTGCGATTTTGTAATGTTTGGTAGACAACTTATAGCAGATCCAGAATTCCCAAATAAATTAAAAGCTGGTCATAGAGAAGACGTTCGTCCATGCTTACTTTGTAATGAAGAATGTATTGGTAGAATTTGGGGAAGACTTACTCAATTATCCTGTACTGTAAATCCTAAAGCTACTATGGAGGAGCATTATGAAATAAAACCTTTAGAAAATCCTAAAAACATAGTCGTTATCGGTGGAGGCCCAGGAGGTTTAGAAGCAGCACGTGTTGCAGCTATGAGAGGATGCAAAGTTACTCTATTTGAAAAGGGTGATAAACTAGGTGGAACTTTTGGAGCTATTGCAACAGGAGCAAGCTTTAAGAAAAGAATACGTGATTTAATAACTTGGTACTCAGTACAACTTGAAAAATTAGGAGTTAATGTAGTACTTAATACTGAAGTTACTTTAAATAATAAGGAATTAGAAAGTGCAGATGAAATCTTTGTTGCTACAGGATCTACCTCAATAGTACCTCCAATTCCAGGAATAAATAACCCTAATGTAGTAGGTGTAATAGATGCCCATGTTAATGGTGTTGATGGAGAAAACATAGTTGTTTGCGGTGGTGGAATGTCAGGCTGCGATACAGCTTTAGAGTTAGCAATGGAAGGTAAAAAAGTTACTATTGTAGAAATGCTTGATGAGGTTGCACGTGATGTAATGGCAATTAACAAGATTAGTTTACTACGTAAGCTTGAAGAATATAATGTTAATATTATGACAGGTCAAAAAGTAGTTGCTATAGAAGAAAATGGCCTTGTATTAGAAGGAAAAGATGGAGAAAGAAGAACTGTTCTTGCTGATAAAGTAATAACTGCATTTGGACAAAAACCAGCTGCTGAATTTGCAGAATCTGTTCAAGATAAATATCCATTAAAGACAACACTTATTGGAGACTGCGAAAAAGTATCTAGAGCAGGAAAAGCTATAAGAGAAGGTTTCTATGCTGCTATGGCACTACAATAAAGTGTGAATATAAAGGCTGCGATAAATAGGATATACTCATATCCTATTTATCGCAGCCTAGTTGTCTTCGCGATTTTTAGAAGGTACCTTGTGGTTAGTTAAAAATATTTTTTCAAATCTTTAACAGTTTCAATATCAAAAATATCAGTTGCTATATTCTCAATAATATTTTCAGGTAAGGATTTGATTTTTTTAATATATTCTTCTGGTATTACTTTAAATTTCCTTGACAATAGCTTAATCAATATTTCAGTTTTTCCTTCAATTTTGCCTTCAATTTTCCCTTCAATTTTCCCATCTTCCTTTAATTTTTCTAAACCTTTAGAAATATTAGAAGTCATATTTAAAACCTCCTCTTTATCAGCATTAAATATATTTTCAATATTTTCTTTAAAATTTTTTTCCTCTGTATTTATATTCATTAACCAATGTTTAAGTTGCATTTTTTCTTCCGGTGACAGTTTATTAAATTCTATTATTATGTCTTTAAGTCTATTATAAAACTCAATTCTATTTATATTTTGATCTAGTAAAAAGATAGCTGAAGAAATGTCTTGCCTCTTATAAAGATCTTCCTTTTTGAACCTATTAACATCAATAAACTTATATTTGAAGTTTAATATATTATCCCCAAAAATTTCGCTATTACTAATTACCTCTTTTAATTCCTTCGCTGCAGTCCATTTGTTTTTACCGTTATATAGAACAATAGGGACTATAGCTGGAAGTCTAAAGGATTTTCTTTTAAATTCGTTGAGTTTAGTGTTTTTTAATTTTTCTCTCCATATCTCTATCATATAGAGCAATAACCTTATGGGCATTCTGAAATCTACAGAACTTTGAAATTCTAATAAGACATAGAAATAAACATCATTTCCATTAAAGTTAGCTTTATATACTATATCTGATTCTTGTTCTTCATAATCAGATAATATGTAAGACTTATTAACCAATACTAGATTATCTTTAGTTAATTTCTTTCCCCAAGTATCGCTAACAAAACTTTGGATTAAATTTAGAAATGTTTCCTTGTTAGAAAATAAGTCTTTATAAGTTTTGTCGTGAATATTGTTCTTATTATTCTCACTCATGTTACACCTCTATTTTATCATTTTCTATTGTTGTTTAGAATACTTATCTGTTTATAATTATTGACACTTATAAGAACATATATTCGCAAAAGCGATATTTTTTTATTTTTAAATTCTTTGCCATTTTATTCCGCTTCCAACTTAATGTTAATATATATTCTACTAAAAGTCATATATATATTACTTTTTTGCAAAAAATTACTTGTCCTCTGATCGAGCTTTCCCTATTCAATTATAGATTTTCAGCCTGATGAAAATTATCCTCCAGTACCACTGCATACATCAAATTAAGGTGTATATTACAAGAAAATAAAGAAGAATGCGAAATGATTGTATATCGAGCGTTAGAAGTACTTCTCGCGCAGATATCAAATCATGGAGCATTCCTCTTTATTTTCTCCTAGTACACACCCTTAAACCCCAAGGGGTTTAAGAATTGTAAAAAATGCTAATAATAACTTAAAGGTAATAGGAAGGAGTATATTATGAAAAAAAATACACTTAGCAACACTAGAAGAAATGTTTTAAAGGAGATAAATTACGCCTTTAAAGGTATTATTCATAATTACAAGTACCTTAATAAACTTCATAAGCAGGGGGAGGAGATAATACCTTCTGCTGAATGGATATTAGATAATATATACCTTATAGAAAAGGAATATAAAGCAATAAAATTTAATATGCCCCTTGAATATTTTAATAAGATTCCAGTAGAAAGTATAAATGATACTGAATATCCTAGAATTTATATATTAGCAAAGGAATACGTAAATCAAAATAATAATAAAATAGATGAAAATGAGGCCATAAGATTCATAAATAAGCTAGATGAAACCCTAACCATGGGAGAACTTTGGGCCTTCCCACTAATGATAAGGGCTGTATTAATAATTAACCTTGCTAACATAATAAAAGAAATAGCAATTCTTCAAAGAAGGAGAACTGGAGCAAGGGAATTAGCCAATAAGGTTATAGATTATTACAACAAAGGGAAAATAGATACTTTACTAAAAAAGCTTGAAGAAAAATATCCAATAGAAAACGTAGAAAATATTGAACTAAATATAGAAAACCAATATATTGCTGAAGACGAAAGCTTTCATGACAAAAAGTTCTCTTCAGAGTTTATGGAAAAGTTTTTAAGCATATTAAGAGATAATTTTATAGATGATGATAGGATATATAAATTTGCCCTAGACAGACTCCAATTAAAAGATGTTTCTCATTTAGAAAAGGAAATAAAAAAGGATCAAATAGAAGAAGGAAATGCAGCAACAGATATAGGAATAACAATAAATTCCCTAAGAAACATGGACTCAATAAATTGGAAAAGATTCTTTAATCAAACTTCCAAGGTTGAAAAAATTTTAGAAGAAGATTTATCAAATACATATAAGTACATGGATTTTGAAAGCAAGGATTACTACAGGCATCAAATAGAAAAGATTTCAAAGAAAACAAATATTAAGGAAGTAGATATTGCTAAAAGAGCCCTAGAACTTTCGAAAGAAAATCAAGAAGAAAAGGCTGAAGAATATAAAAAACACGTAGGTTATTACATAGTAGATGATGGTTTAAAAAAACTTTTAAAAACCTTTAACGTAAATAAAAAAATAAACAGAACCATATCACAAAAATTATATCTGCTAATAATCATCTTAGGAACAATATTACTAGACTTAATTATTTTATTATTAAGTTACCTGCTTCCATTAGATTTTACAAGGGGCCAGTACATATTTGCATTTATAATAATGCTTCTTCCATGCAGTGAAGTAATAATATCCTTATTTAATTGGATAGTGCCAAAAATAATTCCAGTTTCCCATGTTCCAAAACTAGATCTTTCAAAGAATATTCCAGATGAATACAAAACTGTAGTAGCAATACCTTCTATTTTTTCATCACCAAAAGAGGTAGAGGTTTTAGTAGAGAAGCTTGAAGTGTATTATTTAGGAAATAGAGATAAAAATATATACTATGCAATTCTTGGAGACTTAAAAGACAGCAAATATGAAGAAGAAATTGTAGATGATGAAATAAATAACAGAGGTCTAGAATTAATCGAAAAACTAAATGAAAAATACTGCAAAAATGAAGAAACAATATTTTACTTCTTCAATAGAAAAAGACAATACAATAAGTCGGAAAAAGCCTTTATAGGTTATGAAAGAAAAAGAGGAAAGCTTATGGAGTTTATGGCCTTAATTAAAGGTTATGAAGACACAAGCTTCAACATAATAAGCGGCAAAATAGATAATTTAAAGGATGTAAAATATTTAATAACCTTAGATACAGACACCTTTTTACCTTTAGAGTCTGCTAAAAAGCTTATAGGGGCCATGAGTCACCCCTTAAATAAACCTTACATAGAAAATCTTAAAGTAAAAAGAGGCTACACTATAATGCAGCCTAAAGTTACTGTTGATTTAGAAGAAAAACATAAAACATATTTTTCAAAAATCTTTGCAGGTGATTCAGGTATAGATGCCTATTCCACAGCTTCCTCCGATGTTTATCAGGACCTATTTAAAGAAGGCATATACACAGGAAAAGGAATTATAGAAATAGAAAGCTTCTATAACCTTTTAAAATACGAAATACCTGAAAATAGAGTTCTATCCCATGACTTATTAGAGGGAGTTTTAACAAGATGTGCCCTAGTTACAGATGTAGAATTTATAGATGGCTATCCCTTAAGCTATATGGCCAGTGCCCTAAGACTTCATAGATGGGTAAGGGGAGACTGGCAAATATTTAGGTGGATCTTTTCAAAAAAGCTATCTCTAATATCAAGGTGGAAGGTAATAGATAACCTAAGAAGAAGCCTTTTAGCGCCAGCTTTAATAGTTGCCTTAATTGCATCAGTATCAATACTAAGGGGGGCAGTTCAAATAGCCCTACTTGTATTTTTAGTCTTAATATCGCCAGTATTATTTACAATAACAGACTTTGTTGTAACTCCTAAAAACAAACTAAATGGTGTCTTTAAAAGTCTAAAACAGATAATTTTAATAACAAGCTTTATTCCTGCTCAAGGGTACTTAATGGTAGATGCTATAGTTAGAAGTATTTTTAGAATGACTATTTCTAAGAAAAAGCTTTTAGAATGGAAGACAGCAGCAAGGGTTGAAAGGTTAGTTAAAAACACCTACCCTTGGTACTATATGAAAATGGCAGCTAATCCAATACTAGCAGTAGTTTTATTTTCTTTATGTTGGAACAATTCTAGAGAGTCTTTACCATTTATGCTGCCTCTAATAATTCTTTGGGCAGCTGCACCAGCTATAGCCTGTTATATATCAAAGGAAAAAATATATATTAAAGATAGGCTAGAAATAGAAGATGAAGAATTCTTAAGAGAAAATGCAAGAAGAATTTGGGCCTATTATGAGGACTTTGTAAATGAAGAAAATAACTATTTAGCTCCAGATAATTATCAGGAAAAGCCTTATAAGGGTGTAGCTTATAGAACTTCCCCAACTAATATAGGAATGGGGCTTATTTCTAATATAGTTGCCTACGATTTTGGCTACATTTCTATGGGAGAAGTAATTTACAGGTTAGAACTGATCCTAGATAATATAAAAG
>FZPS01000062.1_pt3290 | contig 11381 bp, 13 predicted proteins | sample 1817821 | NCBI WGS metagenome assembly FZPS01 (sample SAMEA104158645, study PRJEB21678) | metagenome | place: Germany | collected 2015-04-21 | reverse complement strand
TATGAGTATTTTACAACCAAGGGGGAAATCATCCGGCAGGCAGTGAGTTATTATGTGTACAAGGAATATGAAGCCTTCACTGCAATTATTTCGGAAGAATACAGCTTTGAAGATATGATTTCCAATTTACTAAATCATATGGTAGATATGCTGAAAACCAGGTTTTCCAGTTTGCTATTCATGGTAGTAAGTCTGGGAGAAACAGATATAAAGCAATTGATTCGTGAGGATCGTGCACTCTTTACCGAAATACGCTCCGGTATGAATGAGTTTATTACGGAAATATATAAAATAGGCAGGAAAGAAAAGGTGATTGGAGACAATGTCACTGCAGAAGACTGCAGACTGGTTCTGAATGGGATTTTATCCTCCTTTACCAATGAAGTGATTTTTATGCGAAATAAACCCCTAATTACGGGAATTGAATCTTCTGTGGAACTGTCAACGGATGATATCTGCAAAGAGCGTTTAATTGATGAAGACAGCCTGGCAGCACTTAAGGACAGAACAGTCAGATTAATACTTAAGGCCTTAAGATAAGCCGTATTCTAGCTTTTTTTATTCAGCCACCGGAGTATATCATCAATTACCTGATCTTTGTTTATTTCATTGAGAAGCTCATGCCTGGCACCTTCGTACAGCTTCAGGCTCACATCGGTCATCCCGTGCCTGCGATACAATTGTGCCAGGCGGGTGACACCTTTACCCATCCCGCCCACCGGATCCATGCTTCCTGAAATGATATATACGGGAAGTGATTTTGGTATACAGTCGATTTTATTACTGTCATACAGTTTTCTAAGGCCTTTGAAAAAGTCATAATAGAAGCCGGTGGTAAAAATACTGCCACAAAATGGGTCAGCTATATATTTATCCACCTCTTTCATGTCACGGGACAGCCAGTCAAATGAGGTGCGATTAGGTTTGAAAGGTTTGTTATAGGAGCCAAAGGTAATACTGTTTATAAATCTGCTTTTTGCCCTTTCACCCAGTGTTAAAACCTGCAGCCATGCAATTATAACTCCAACATTCAAAGCCGGACTCTGTTTCCCGTTGCTGCCCGAAAGGATTACCCCTTTAAGCGCATTGCCATATTGGGAAATAAAGCTTTGAGAAAGAAATGAGCCCATGCTGTGCCCAAAAAGAAAGACAGGCAACTCGGGGTTTTCTTCACGGATTATGTCATTGACTAACTTAAGGTCTCTCACCATACCGTTAAAGCTGTCTTTACCTGAGAAACCAATGCTGTCTGCATCCTTTGCAGTATTTCCATGTCCTCTGTGATCATTTGCATAAACCAAATAACCTGCGTCAGTGATTCGTTCTGCAAATTCATCATATCTGCCTGCCCATTCAGCCATGCCATGAGCTATTTGGACGACACCTATGATGCTTTTTCCCTCCGGCGGTACCCATTTATACAGGTACAGCTCATCGCCGTCCTGATTGGGAACGGTACTGGTCTCAAAATTCATATCATGAACCTCCTAAATCTTAAGTTCTGTGCCTGCCATAGAAAAAGGCTGCCATCAATCCGGGTCCTGCATGAGTTCCAATAGTAGTGCCTATGTAGGTATAGTATATGTCTTTAAAACCTATGTCCTGCCTGAGACCTTCTCCAAATGATCTGGCTTGTTCAGGTATATCTGAGTGACATATATACAGAGTCTGCTCATGAGGGTTGACTGCCAGCTCTCTCACTATTTCATGAATTCTTCTGATGGTAGCCTTTTTGCCCCTTACTTTTTCCTGTACCAGTAAGTGACCTTCCTTATCTAAATTTAGAATGGGATTGATTTTAAGCGCTGTACCTATGATAGCCCCTGCACGGCTTACACGTCCGCTTCGATGAAGATATTCCAAATTATCTGTTGTGTAATAGGTATTAATTTCGATTTTGTGCTTTTCCAGCCATTCGATGCATTCCTGTGCTGTTTTGCCCTGATCTCTCATCTCGGCAGCCTTAATCGCAAGCATCCCATATCCTACAGAAGCCAGGGTGGAATCCACCAGGTATATTTTCTGGTCGGGATATTTTTCATTCATAATCTCCACTGCCTGTACACCATTTGAATAGGTTCCTGATATTCCGCTTCCGAGGCAAATATGCACAATAGGCAGTTTCAGATGGAGTAAACTCTCCCAGAATGAAACAAATTCATAGATATTAACCTGGCTTGTTCTTGGAACGGCTCCATCCCGGATCTTATCATAAAAACTCTTAAAATCATCATGATTCATGGTATCAATAAATTCTTCTTCTCCTATATAATAGGGCATTTGCAGCGGATAGATTTCTCTTTCCCTGCACAAGGACATGGGCAGATCGCATCCTGAATCAGTAGCTACACAAAATTTTGACATAACAATACCCCCTTATTAAAATATTCTACCAAATAGCATAAATCAAATCAAATATCATAAGGCAGGCAGCAACAGGCTTACAGGAAATAAGATTATTCATTAGGCGGCTTATTTGACATACCGAAGTTAAAATATTTTGTGAAAATACCGGTTGACACCTTTACATCCTATCATTTTGGATTTAAAATAAAAGGAAAAATTTCTTTCTGTTCTTGTAAAATTAATACAGGAGAGTCAGAAAATTTGCAGAGGGAGGAAACGAAAATTAACAGGAAAAACATAATTATCATAGGTGCAGCCGGACGGGATTTCCACAACTTTAACACGTATTTTCGCAACAATGAGCAATACAATGTAGCAGCCTTTACTGCTGCCCAGATACCGGATATCGACGGTAGAAAATATCCGGCAGAGTTGGCTGGTTATTTGTATCCGCAGGGTATTCCAATCTATTCTCAGGACAGATTGCCGGATTTGATAAAAGAACTAAAGGTACATCAATGCGTATTTGCATACAGCGATGTAAACTATGAAACTTTAATGGGCATTTCCGCCATTGTAAATGCTGCAGGTGCAGATTTTATCCTGCTTGGACCAGAGAGCACATCCATAAAAAGCAGCAAGCCGGTTATCTCGGTTTGTGCCGTGCGAACCGGCTCAGGTAAGAGTCAGACATCACGAAAGGTAATAGAACTGCTGATGGAAAAAGGCCTTAAGGTTATTGCTGTAAGGCATCCAATGCCATATGGTGATCTGAACGCGCAAAGGGTGCAAAGGTTTGCTACGGTGGAAGATTTAGAGAAACATAATTGTACAGTCGAAGAAATGGAAGAATATGAGCCTCATGTAAACCGTGGGAATATTATTTATGCCGGTGTAGATTATGAAGAAATCTTACGCCGGGCGGAAAACGATCCGGATGGCTGCGATGTAATACTTTGGGACGGGGGTAACAACGATTTTTCATTTTATAAGGCAGATCTGTCAATTACCGTCGTGGATCCTCTTCGTCCAGGCCATGAACTTCGCTATTATCCCGGGGAAGTATCTCTGAGAATGGCAGATGTAGCAGTAATTAATAAGGTAGACAGTGCACATCCGGAAGCGATAGTTACAGTTGAAGATAATATAAAAAAAGTTAACCCCTCTGCCAGGATTATTAAAGCAGAATCCAGGATAACCGTTGATAATCCGGATATCATCAAAGGTAAAAGGGTTCTGGTAGTGGAAGACGGTCCTACCTTAACTCATGGCGAGATGGATCTGGGTGCCGGAACAGTAGCCGCAGAAAGGTATGGAGCGGAAAGCCTGGTTGATCCTCGACCTTTTGTGGTCGGAAAATTAAAGGAGACATTTGAGATATATCCCAAAATTGGTAAACTGCTGCCCGCAATGGGATATGGTGAACAGCAATTAAGAGATCTTGAAGAGACTATTAACAATACTGAATGTGATTCTGTAGTGATAGGTACTCCCATTGATTTAAGCAGAATTATAAACATTAACAAACCTCATACCCGTGTTCATTATGAATTGAATGAGATTACCAGACCGAACCTTAATGACATATTAGAGAATTTTGTAAAAGAGCATGGGTTGGAATGAGGCAGCCGGCTGGGGATATGATTGGCTTTGGCCAATTTATCCCCAGTGCTCATAATATGCATATAATCAAAGGATTATATGGTGAACACCATTTCCTTAGGCAACGATCTTATTTCGGAGTAAATGATATCACGAAAATCAAGAACGGATTTTTCATCTCGCACTCCTGACTTTGCTCTCTTCCTTGAGCCGGCAGTGCTTATAAATTGCCTGATATCTTCTTCAGTTATGTCAGCATAGTGTTTCTTTGAAACAATGGTTCCATTTGAAACATAGAATAGTTTGTACCCTTGTTTTACAGACGGTATTTTAAGCAGGATGTCCTGTGACATTAATTCATGATACCCTTGTATACCATTATTAATATACTTTAGACCCCTGATAATATCTCTGTATTTTGAAGCCGATTCAAAATTCAATTGGCTTGCTGATTCCATCATTTTTAACTCCAGTACATGGATCAAGGCCTCCATTTTCATGTTATGTGAGAAAATTTCTATCAGGTTCATCTTGTTCAAACAATAGCTTGTCTGGGACATGGACACTGGTAATGCATGAAGTTCAAACTCATAACCATCATTAGCCTTATGTATGGGATAAATATACTCCAGTGAGTCAATTATGCTGTTTAGTCTGTGTTTATTTCTGAATGGACCAAATGTGTATTTATCCCGTTCTGAAACAACAGACAACACCTTATATCTGCTATCGCTTTCAACCTTTAAATAAACATAACCATTGTCATTTTTCATTTGCGAGTTAAACACTGGCTTCAGTTTTTTTATCATTTCACATTCGAGCAGTCTGGCTTCCAAGTGAGTATCTGTGACGATATAGTCTATATCGGCAGTGAAAAAAACCAGCTTTTCAACCTTCTTCCATCTATGATTGCCTGTAAAATATGAACTTACTCTCTTCCTGAGACACATGCTCTTTCCCACATATATGATATTTCCTCTGGAATCCAGCATTTTGTAGATTCCTGGAAGCGGCGGGATTTGATCAAGTTTTTCCTTTATGGCAGGAGACATAGCCAAGTTTTTCACCCGTTCTTAAACTTCTGTGTGTTGATTACTCACCTATAATATTATATACATACAAGGTTATGTCTACAAGAAGCATTAAAACTCCACAAGCTGCAGGATGTTGTATATAATGATATAAGATGTTAGTATATTTTATATATGGCTCTGGTGTCAGGAAATTACAATTGGAATCGATCCTGGTTTAATGGCTCGGATATTATTTGGAGGGATTAGATTGACTTACGAGGATGAGCTCAGAAGCACCTCAAATGCAGATTTGAAGGGAAAAACAGCATTAGTTACGGGGGCAAGCAGGGGAATAGGTTATGCTATAGCAGCGCGTTTGGCTGAAAACGGGGTAAACATAGCTGTAAACAGCAGTTCTGCTGACAGTTTGATCCAGGCAGCTAAGGAGCTTTCTGCCTATGGCGTGAGCGTCTTTGCCTGCCCGGCCGATCTTTTTGATCCTAAGGCACCGGCTAAAGTGATACAGGATGTAGTTTCACACTTTGGAAAGCTGGATATTTTGATAAATAATGCAGGCATAGCCATTCCAAAACCTTTTGAAGATACAAGCGCAGAGGAGTGGGATATGCATATGGCCTTGAATGCCAGGGCTCCGTTTTTACTCTGCCGCGAAGCCATTCCCCATCTAAAAAAATCCGATCACGCCACTATCATTAATGTCTCATCAGTAGTAGGCTATAAGGGTTATGTAAATCAGGCTGCATATACTGCATCCAAACACGCACTCATGGGAATGACCAAAGTGCTTGCTCAGGAAGTATTCGATGATGGAATCCGGGTCCATGTTATAGCTCCGGGAGGGGTAAGAACAGAAATGGTATCAAAAACTCGCCCGGATCTGGCAGAGGCAGCAATGCCTACCCCGGGAGACATAGCTGATCTTATTATATTCCTGCTTAAATTCAGGGGTAACGCTGTGATTGACCAAATAAATCTGCGAAGATCAAGCAACATTCCCTGGAAATAGAGGAAATCAACATGATTGTGATTTGAGAATGTCTTTCTCAAGGTATAGCATTAATATTATGTAAACGGAGGTGCTTTTATTGGATGCTCTGCAAAATGCCATGATTGAAATTATCGTTTTTGTTCAGTCTGTTTCCAACCCCTTTCTGGACAGCTTCTTCCAATTGATCACCATGATAGGTGAGGATACCTTTTTCATCATCATGGTAGCATTGGTCTATTGGTGCATTAACAAGGATTTTGGTTATAAAATGGGCTTTGCCTATCTGACTAGCGGTGTATTAAATACAGTAATAAAGGAAATCCTGAGAGTTCCGCGCCCGATTGGCCATCCCAGGGTCAGATCTCTGCGAGTGGAAACAGCGGGAGGCTATTCCTTTCCCAGCGGGCATACACAACAGACAACAGTTTTTTGGTTTTCCTGGATGCTGAGGTTTCGCAAAAGGTGGCTGTCCATAGTTGGATTAATTTTGATTGCGCTGGTAGGGTTATCCCGAATCTATCTGGGTGTCCACACACTTCTGGATGTAGTCGGAGGCATTATTCTTGGCTTTACCTGGGTTTATGCATCTAATTGGCTTTTTGACTGGTCCGTAAGGAAAGAAAAACCGGCATTGCTGGCAGTTTTTGTAATTCCCATGCTGATTGGGATGTATTTCTTTCCAACGGCTACCTATTACAAGGTGTCAGGAACTATATCCGGATTTTGGCTGGGCTATATGATAGAGCATAAGCATATTAGATACAGCGTTGAGGGAACTTTTATCAGGCAGGCCGTTAAAATGACTGTCGGTCTGGCAGGCTTGCTGGCAATCAGAATTTTTGTCAAAGCTATTCTGCCTGAAGTGCTGTTCAGTGATTTTGTCAGATACGGACTTATGGGGCTCTGGATGACAGTTATAGCACCACTTCTGTTCAATTTTATCTTCAAAGAAGGGAAGATAGAAAAAACACCTGCTGTCCAGGGTTGAGTTTATTTTTATACGTAAAGTTATCTTAATTATCTTACTTATGCTCCAACTCTTTTACAGCATATTTATCAAATATTTTAAATAACAACGAATATTTTACTGTTAATCCTGTCTATATAAGTGAGAAGCGCTTCATCCATTTGGAGGGAGGGGATCGGGGATGGATGACAAAGAAATCATAAAAATGTATCAGTCACGGGATGAAATTGCAATAAAGGAAACATCAGCAAAATATGGACGGCTGCTTTACAGCATTGCATTTAATCTGCTGTCCAATCATGAGGACCGAAGAGATCGTGAATGAAACCTATAGCAAAGCCTGGAACACCATTCCTCCTGAATCCCCTAAGTTTCTATGCGCATACCTTGGCAGAATAGCACGTAACCTGGCCGTTAATCGCTGGCACTCACAAAGAGCGCAAAAACGTAATAGCGGTATCAGCCTTCTGCTTTGAAATCAGGCCTATAGAAAATTGAATGGATAATACCGAATAAACTGCCAATCGGGGACTCTGCCTGATTGGCCTTTCTTATATCCGGATATAATTGAGAATCTTTCCGTAAAACGGAAAATTATTGCATATTTTCTGCACAGTAGCAAATTTAGATGGCATATGGTAGAATGTTGAATAATTGCGGCATTATAAGTGAAAGCAAACAATAATACAGAATCAGCAGCAGGAGAGATAACTATAAAATGAAAAATAAACTGAAAAAGCATGAGTTGCTGCGTACGCTGTTTGAGCTGCGCGGCAATTCTCGTGCCTGTGTTTATACAGAGCCTATGTGGGGGCTTTCCATGAATTTATGTCTGCCCTATGCGACGGTATATATGCTTACTTTTGGTATGAATGATGTACAGGTAGGGATAATAACCTCGATATACATGTTTTCTCAAATGATCTTTGCATTTTTATCAGGCCTTATCATTGATAAAATGGGACGCAGGAAAAGCACGGCTGTCTTTGATTTTCTTGCCTGGAGCCTTCCCTGTCTCATATGGGCTTTCAGTCAGGGATTTTGGTTCTTTGTCGTAGCTGCCATGCTCAATGGCATGATGAAGATAACCACTGTATCCTGGGATTGTCTGCTGGTAGAGGACGCTCCCAAGGATAAAATCACACAAATATATTCATGGGTTATAATTTCCGGCAATCTTTCTGCACTCTTTGCTCCGGTTTCTTCGATCCTGGTTGCAAAGCTGACATTGACACCGGCTATACGAGTTCTCTATATAAATGCTTTTGTTATAATGACTGCCAAAATACTGATTCTGTATAAATTTTCAACAGAAACTGCAGTCGGTAAAATTAAACGCGATGAATCACGTAACCTGTCATGGACTGAGATGCTTACAGGATACAAAAGTGCTTTGTATAAGATAATGGCTTCCCGGGGTACGAAATTTGCCATAGTCGTAAGTGTTCTGGTAGAGATTGCTGCCATGCTTGGAATGACTTTCTGGCAGATCATTGCGTCTCGTCGTATTGGTGTTCCGGATGCTTTGCTGCCTATTTTTCCTATGTTCCGCAGCATACTGTCCATTCTGTTTTTCTTTGCGATTATTTCGCATATTAAGCAAACCAGGCTGAAATGGCCGCTGTATGGAGGTTTCTTAAGCTCCATAGCCGGCTGTATACTACTTATTTCAATCAGAAATGTCGATGTATGGGGGTATGTAATATTATCGATTTCTTTATTCTTTGAAGCCCTGGGCACAGCTGTACTGAATACACTCAGGGAATCCCTTGTTGCCATACATGCCGACCCTGCAGAGCGTTCCGGCATAATGGCCTTGCTGCAGACAACTGTAATGCTGGTAAGCGTCCCCTTTGGATACATCGGCGGACTGCTGAGCGACATCTCAAGAGTATTGCCTTTTGTTTTAACTATCGTACTATTGCTGGTTGGAATGCTGGCAACAGCTTTATATTATTACCGGCCCTCTGCTCAGGGCAGGGCTTCAAAGACTGAGGTACAATATTGACATTTCAATATACTGGTTTATACTGGAATACACCAGCATTCTGCCGGCTGACTTCAGTGACGAAAAAATATGCGGATATATACAGTAAAATAAAGATAATGGAAAGGGGTATTACATGAAGACGGAGATGAGAAACAGTTGGCTATCCTTAGTGGTGGATACCTTGGGTGCTGAGCTAAAAAGCCTGAAAAAGGCGGATACTGATCTGGAGCTGCTATGGCAGGGCAATCCACAGTATTGGAAGGATCAATCACCTTTATTATTTCCTGTGGTAGGGGGATTGCCCGATGATCGTTACGAATTAAATGGCAGGCATTATACAATGTTGCAGCATGGGTTTGCTCAAGGTTCCGAGTTTACATTGGTGGAACAAAGTGACGAATCCATAATGCTGCAATTAAATGATAATGAAAAAACCTACAGTCAATATCCCTGGAGATTTTCTCTGTGTGTTCAATACACGCTTAAAGACAACTGCCTTGCAATAGGTTATTCTTTGCATAACAGGGATGACAAAACAATGCTGTTTTCTATCGGAGCTCACCCAGGCTTCAGGTGTCCAATTTATGACAATGAAACAATGGAGGATTATTATCTTTTATTCGAAAGGCCTGAGACAATTAGCCGCAGGATAAAAGACGGCGGGCTGCTGACAGGTGAGAGAGTGCCTCTTTTAGCCGATGAAAACATACTCCCATTAACACACAGCTTGTTTTACAACGATGCCATTATCATAAACGGATTCAATTCAAGATGGGTTGAACTGAGAAGCAACAAAAATAGCCAGGTTATCAGAGTAGAGTTTGACGGCTTCCCATATCTGGGAATCTGGTCAGCAGCCAATGATGCGCCGTTTGTATGTATCGAACCGTGGTATGGTGTAGATTCCACCCATGGAGATTCATACGATCTGAATAAGAAGGAAGGGATTCAGACCCTTAAGTCCGGTGGTATCTTTAACTGCGAATATCGTATTATACTATCTATATAATTTATAGTGTAAACAGAAGGCTGCGTAAAAACGCAGCCTTTCTTATCAGCAGTATAGATTATTCCTCTCCAAAGAGTCTGAAGCCACTTCCGTTTGCCAGAACAATGAGGAGAAGAATGATTGCAATAATAATCAAAGTATCATCGCTTCTTCTTCCATCATGCTTACAGTCATCTCCGAATCCGAATCCCATTTGCTCACCTCCCATTACTGTTGCCTGATACATAGTATGTGAAAACCATGTATTGCGTTTCTTAATATTCAACAGGCGGGCAAAAGGGAAGTATAACAGTTGGATGCAGATGCATTAACCTTACCTAGTAAAACATGCATTCGATGAAGTTATCTATAGTGATACCTGCAAAATATTCATTAAAGTCAATATCCTGAAGAAGCTCCTTAATATAAGTTTCCCTGTAAGGCTTATTTTTCAGCAACTCCTCCAGATCTGAAACATCCTTTTTTCCGAAGAAGTCACCATATATTTTCAATCCCTGCAGATAACCGTTTTTTACGTTGAATTTCAATGACAAATTCCCCCCGTCAAACCTTTGATTCTTTTCTATCTCAAAGGCAGGAGATTCACCGTAGTTCCACTGCCAGGTCTGATATTTTGTTTCCATCAATTCTTTCACCTTGCCTAAATCGGTTTCAGTCAGAATGATTTCTTTTTCCTTATATTTGTCATCGTTCAGGATAAATCGCAGCAGTATATTTTTGAATTCTTCTACGGTGATTTTCTGCTTAAGATAGGGAGCAACATTGGTAACTCTGCTTCTTACGGATTTCACACCTTTGGATTGCAGTTTATCAATTTTTACATTAAGAGCTTCCTGTACAACCGATAAATTGGAGTCGAACAATATGGTTCCATGATGAAGCAGTCTGTTTTTGGAATAATGCTGTGCGTTTCCTGAAAACTTCCTGCCATCGATGGTGATGTCATTTCTGCCAGAAAATTCAGTTTCCACTCCCAGTCTGGCCAGTGCAGACATGACAGGCTCAGTAAATTTTTTGAAATTGCCGGCCACATCCATATCACTGTTAACTATAAAGGTGAAATTAAGATTGCCAAGGTCATGGTATACTGCTCCGCCTCCGGACATTCTCCTGACTACATTTATATTGTTTTCCTTAATGTATCTGGCGTTTATTTCTTCTATGGTGTTTTGATTTCTTCCAACAATTACAGAAGGTTCATTCTGCCATAAAATAACATATTCCTTGTTTGGATCAAAATTATAAAATACATACTCTTCCAGGGCAAGATTGAAATATGGATTTGTACTTTCGTTTCTTATGCTAATCATTTTATCCCTCAACTTATATATTTTTTAGTAAAAAAGCTTTGCTGAAATTCATCTTTCGTTGCTTTATGTTGTTATTCTTTTTATAATATGATTTAGGTGTCAAAAGCCCTAATAAATAATATTATCACTTGCACC
>FZPS01000109.1_pt1234 | contig 11383 bp, 13 predicted proteins | sample 1817821 | NCBI WGS metagenome assembly FZPS01 (sample SAMEA104158645, study PRJEB21678) | metagenome | place: Germany | collected 2015-04-21 | reverse complement strand
AGCCACGCGAGGGAGAAGAGTCCCGTCGCGGGTGTCGTGGAAATCGTTTCGAGAAGAATCACTTTCACGACCCCTTAGAACTTCATCAGGTTCGCGTCGTCGACCGAAGCCGTGCGACGCGCCCTGTAGACGGCGACGATGATGGCGAGACCGACCACGACCTCCGCTGCGGCCACGACCATCACGAAGAAGGCAGCGATCTGCCCCTCGAGGTTGCCGTGTTGGCGAGCGAACGCGACGAACGCGAGGTTCGATGCGTTGAGCATGAGCTCGATTGCCAGGAAGGCGATCAGCGCGTTGCGGCGGAGCAGGAAGCCTGCGACACCGATGGTGAACAGGATCGCCGAGAGAATCAGCAATGCTTCGGTGGTCATGCGTCCTTTCCTTCCAGCTCAGCGCGGCGTGCGGTGACGTCCTCTTGGATTTCGGGGACGTGTGCACGGAGCTGATCGACGTCGACGGCGACACCGCGGTCGAGCAGCGTCTGCGACAGCGACTCCTCCGCGACGGAACCATCGGGCAGCAGTGCAGGTGCCGCGATCGAGTTGTGGCGCGCGTAGACACCGGAGTTCGGCAGGGAGCCGGGGTGGCGCCCCTCCTCCGCGTATGCCTTCATGCGCTCCTTCGCGGATTCCCACTGGTCGGCCTTCTTCTTCAGGTCCTCAGGGTGCGTGAGGATGATCGCGGCCATGGGCGCGATGATCAGCAGCGCTGCGGTGGTGAGGAAGAGGATGAAGTAGTCCTCGAAGATGTACGTCGCGAGGCCTTGGACGTTGCCGTCCGAGTTCGCGGTTTCGAGCCCCACGGGTTCACCCATCGTGGCGATCTGGCCGACGGCGAGGATCAGCAGGATGCCGAAACCGAGGCCGACGGCGATGGCCGTGGCTCGGTGGCCCTTGAGGACCTCGACCATCGAGTCCTGCGTGTCGACGCCGACGAGCATCACGACGAACAGGAAGAGCATCAGGATGGCGCCGGTGTAGACGATGATCTGTGCGACGAAGAGGAACGGCGCCTCGAGAGTCGCGTAGAGGACCGCGAGCCCGATCATGACGCCAGCCATGGCCACTGCGGAGTGCACCGGCTTCCGGGACATCAGGAACGCGAGCGCGCAGAGGACCACGAGCGGTGCCGTGATCCAGAATGACACGTCACTGGCCGTGACGAGCGGAATGAGCGGCATCACTTCGCATCTCCTGCCTTGGGAGCTTCAATGGTCTTGCCCGGAACACGCGAGTCGACCTGACCCGTCGGGGGAAGGCCTCCGTAGTAGGCATCCTCATCGTCTCCGAGGCGACGGGGATGCGGGGGCTGCTCCATGCCTTCCAGCAACGGCGCAAGCAGATCTTCCTTCTCGTAGATCAAGCTTTCGCGAGTCTTGTCCGCGAGCTTCCACTCGTTGGTCATCGTCAGGGCGCGCGTCGGGCACGCCTCAATGCACAATCCGCAGAAGATGCAGCGGAGGTAGTTGATCTGGTAGACGGAACCGTAGCGCTCCCCCGGGGAGAAGCGCTGCTCCTCCGTGTTGGATGCACCTTCGACGTAGATCGCGTCGGCGGGGCATGCCCAGGCGCAGAGTTCACAACCGACGCATTTCTCCAGGCCATCGGGCCAGCGGTTGAGCTGGTGACGGCCGTGGAAGCGCGGCATCATCACCTTCTCGGTGTCCGCGTGGGGGTACTTCTGGGTGAAGACCTTGCGGAAGAACGTATGGAGCGTGATGCCAAAACCGGCCCACTCATCGGCGAATCCCATCAGACTTCACTTCCCTTCTGGTCTCGAGGGTCGGTTGCGATGTGCGCGCCTGCCTCGTGATCATCGGTCGCGGCACGCTTGCCGACGACGACACCTGCGAGTTCCGGGAGCTGCTGGCCGGGGCGCGGGGGCACCGGGTAGCCGCCGGCGAACGCGTCGAACGGTTCGTTGCTGATGATCTCTTCGCCGGTGCCTCGAAGTTCGAGGTCGTCGCGAAGCTTCGTGCGGTAGATGAAATAGACGACGATCGCGGTGATGACGCCGAAGAGTGCGGAACCTTCGGGGTAGATCATGACTGCGACGAGGTAAACGAGCGCGATCTCGATGAGGTACTTCCAGCCGAGGCTCATGAAGTGGTCGTAGCGGAAACGCCAGGTGGCGCCGCGGAACCACATGAAGAGCGTGAACACGATCTGGGTCTTCACCATGAACGCGATGACGCCGAGCCACGGGTTGCTGAAGATCTCGAACGCGTTCAGCGGCCACGGCATGAGGTAGCCGCCGAGGAAGAGCGTCACGCACATCGCCGACACGGTCAGCATGTTGATGTACTCGGCGAGGAAGAAGATCGCGTAGCGGAAGCCGGAGTAGTCCGTCATGAAGCCGGAGACGAGCTCCGACTCACACTCGGGGAGGTCGAACGGTGCACGGTTCGTCTCACCGGTCATCGCGATGATGTAGATGATGAAGCACGGGAACAACAGGAAGAAGTACCAGCCCGTGACGGTGTGGTCACCGCCGAAGAAGAGCTCTCCGGTGAATGGGTTGCCGAATGGAATCGGCTGGTTCTGTGCTTCGACGATCTCGTGGGTCGACATCGAGCCGGCGCGCATGAGCACACCGACGATGGCGAGACCCATCGCGAGTTCGTAGGAGATCATCTGCGCCGCCGAGCGGACGCCGCCGAGGAACGAGTAGCTGTTCGAGCCAGCCCAACCTGCGAGGACGATGCCGTAGATGCCGATCGAGGCGATCGCCAGGACGAACAGCGCCGCGACGGGAAGGTCAGTGAGCTGGAGCCTGGTCTGTTCACCGAACATCGTGACTTCACCGGCGAATGGGATGACGGCCCACCCGGTGAAGGCTGCGAAGCCGGAAAGCAGTGGCGCCAGGTTGTAGATCAGCGGATCGGTGTTGGCAGGACGGTAGTCCTCCTTGAAGATCAGCTTCGCGCCGTCACCAAGTGCCTGACCGAGACCGAATGGACCGTTCATGACTGGGCCCATGCGGTTCTGCATGCGGCCGAGGACTCGTCGTTCGTACCAAACATTGAAGATGGTCCAGACGAGGAGCACCACGAACAGGAGCAGAACCTTGACCAGGATCAGCCACCACGGGTCTGCGAAGAACACGGGATTCATGCCTCAACTCCCTCGTTCGATGCGACGGCGGACACCGTCACAGGGGTGCCGGGAGCGACCGACAGGCGGTCTCCCCGACCAGAATTCATCGGAACCCAGACGACGTCGTCGACCATGTCGCGGGTGACGAGCACCGGCAACGTGAGCTCACGGCCGTCGACGGAGACGGTGGCGTCCTCGGTGAGGCCGAGGCGCTCGGCCGTCGCGGGCGAGACGCGGACGACTGCGTCGCGGGCGGTTTCACGGAGCGCGATCTCGTGGTCGTTGCCGCGGGAGGCGTCGAGCAGTTCACGCCAGGAGGCGAGGGCGAGGCCCTCCCCTGCCGGAGCAGCTTCCGCCGCGCCGGTCGGTGCCACACGGCCGCCTTCCCAGTCCTGCAGCTCGGTGAATCCGGCCCAAGCAGCAGCCGGGGTCCGGAAGCCGAGCTCGGAACCGAGGGCGTCGGCGAGCGCTGCGAGGATACGGAGATCCGTCATGGTGCTCGAGTCGGAGGTCGTGACGAGGCCGACCTCGAGTGTGCGGCTCTCCCAGTTGCGGAAGTGACCGGACTGCTCCTCCACCAGCGCGGCTGGGAAGATGACATCGGCGCGATCCGTCACGTCGGAGGGGCGCTGTTCGATGCTGACGACGAACTCGGCTGCCTCGAGGGCTTCACGTGCAAGGTCGGGATCGGTGGCGTCGGCGAGTTCGACACCTGCGACGACGAGCGCCTTCAGTGCACCGCTCATCAGGGCTTCGAACTGCTCGTCGGCCGTGAGACCAGGCTCTGCCGGGAGGGACTCGACGCCCCATGCGGCAGCGACATCGACGCGTGCAGATGCGTCCTCGACGGGGCGTCCGCCGGGAAGGACGTTCGGCAGGCAGCCGGCGTCGATCGCTCCGACGTCGCCTGCACGACGCGGCATCCATGCGAACCGGGCTCCGGCAGCGGCCGCCTTGTCGGCGACGGCACCCAGCAGACCCGGGATCGTGGCGGCGCGTTCGCCGACGAGGATGATCGTGTCGCCGTCGACGTCCAGACCGTTCAGCGCGGCGACTTCGTCACCGGGCTTGGTCGGGATGAGTTCGGCCTTCATCTTCTGCGAGCCCTTCGAGGCGAAGGGTGCGATGGTCTGGACCTTGAGGCCGTTCTTGCGCATGCCCTTGCGGAGGCGCAGGAACACGATGGGCGATTCGTCTTCGGGCTCGAAGGTGACGAGGACGACGCGCTTGGCGTTCTCGAGGTCCGTGTAGGTGACGGGCTGATCCTTGCGACCGGCGACGTGCGCGGCGAGGAAGCCGGTCTCCTCCGCGGAATGCGGGCGGGAGCGGAAATCGATGCTGTTCGTGCCGAGGACGGCGCGAGCGAAGCGCGAGTAGGCGTAGGCATTCTCGATGGTGAGACGGCCACCGGTCTGGACACCGACGGATCCGGCAGCACGCTGCAGGCCTTCGACGGCGGCGTCGATGGCCTCGGGCCAGGACGCGACGCGGAGCTCCCCGTTCTCACGGACGAGCGGGAACTTCAGGCGATCTTCGCGAGCGTAGACGAAGCCGAAGCGTCCCTTGTCACAGCTCCACTCTTCGTTGACCTCCGGGTTCTCACCGGCGAGGCGGCGCTTGACCTGGTGGTGACGATGGTCGGTGCGGAGCTCGCAGCCGGCAGCGCAGTGCTCACAGGTGGTCGTCGTCGACACGAGGTCGAACGGACGCGCCTGGAAGCGGTACGCCGCGGAGGTGAGTGCGCCGACTGGGCAGATCTGGATGACGTTGCCCGAGAAGTAGGACTCGAAGGGCTCGTTCGGATCGATCGCGATCTGGCTCTCGGCGCCACGCTCTGCCAAGTTGATCATCGGATCACCGGGGATCTGATCGGCGAAGCGGGTACAGCGCTGACAGAGGATGCAGCGCTCACGGTCCAGCAGGATCTGCGCGGAGATGTTGATCGGCTTCGGGTAGGTGCGCTTCGCGTACTCGTAGCGCGTCTCCTCGTTGCCGTGGCTCATCGCCTGGTTCTGCAGGGGGCATTCGCCGCCCTTGTCGCAGATCGGGCAGTCGAGCGGGTGGTTGATGAGCAGGAACTCCATCTGCCCCTTCTGCGCCTTCTCGGCCATCGGGGAGGTCACCTGCGTCTTCACCACCATGCCCTCGGCGACCGGCATGGTGCATGCCGGCTGCGGCTTCGGGAAGCCGCGGCCGTTGCCCGCGTCCGTGACTTCGACGAGGCACTGGCGGCAGGCGCCGGCCGGGTCGAGGAGCGGGTGGTCACAGAACCGCGGAATGTTGGTGCCGATGGTCTCGGCTGCGCGAATGATGAGGGTGCCCTTCGGCACGTTCACCTGCACACCGTCGATCGTGAGGTTGACGAGATCGGGCTTCTGCTCGACTTCGTTCTTGGCGTCGACGCTCATGCGTTGGCTCCTTCCGTGGCGAAGATTGCGCTCTTCTCGTACGGGAACAGCTCCCAGGCGGGCGTGTGGTAGCCCTGTTCGAACTCCTCGCGGAAGTGCTTGATGAAGCTCGTGATGACGGAGACGGCACCGTCGGCCAGTGCACAGAACGAGCGGCCGCCGATGTTCTCGGAGATGTCGAGCAGCTTGTCGACGTCGCCTTCCTTCGCCTGACCACGCTCGAAGTCCATCAGCATCTGGACGAGCCACCACGTGCCTTCACGACACGGGGTGCACTTGCCGCAGGATTCGTGCTTGTAGAACTCGACGTAGCGCAGTGCGGTGCGAACCGCGGAGACGGTGTCGTCGTAGATCTGGAGTGCCTTGGTGCCGAGCATCGAGCCAGCACCCGCCATGCCTTCGTAATCGAGGGGCAGGTCGAGGTGTTCGGCCGTCAGGATCGGGGTCGAGGAACCACCCGGGGTGAAGAACTTCAGCTCGTGCCCATCTCGGATGCCGCCGGAGAGTTCGATGAGCTCGCGAAGCGTGATGCCCATCGGTGCCTCATACTGGCCGGGGTGCTTGACGTGGCCCGAGAGCGAGTAGAGCGTGTAGCCCTTCGACTTCTCGGTGCCCATCGACGCGAACCAGTCCTTGCCGTTCTCGATGATCGAGGGAACCGACGAGATGGACTCGACGTTGTTCACCACGGTCGGCGAGGCGTAGAGACCAGCGACGGCCGGGAACGGCGGGCGGAGACGCGGCTGCCCACGACGACCTTCGAGCGAATCGAGGAGGGCTGTCTCCTCACCGCAGATGTAGGCGCCGGCGCCGGCGTGGACGATGATGTCCAGGTCGTAGCCGGTCCCGAAGATGTTCTTGCCGAGGTAGCCGGCCGAGTAGGCCTCACGGACCGCCTGCTGGAGGCGACGGTGCACGTGCAACACCTCACCACGGCAGTAGATGAATGCCGTGTGCGAGCGGATCGCGTAGGACGAGATGATGATGCCTTCCACCAGCGTGTGTGGGGAGGCCATCATCAGAGGAATGTCCTTGCAGGTGCCCGGCTCGGCCTCGTCAGCGTTGACGACGAGGTACTTCGGGTTCGGGTTGTCCTGGGGAACGAAGGACCACTTCATGCCGGTCGGGAAGCCAGCGCCACCACGTCCGCGGAGGTTGGCGTCCTTCACCATCGCAATGACGTCGTCCTGTGCCATCCCGAAGGCCTTGCGGGCGGCGCGGTAGCCGCCGTTGGCCTCGTAGCGGGAGAGCTTCCACGACTGGGGATCATCCCAGTGGGCGGAGAGTACTGGTGTCAGTGTGTCGGTCACTGCGACTCCTCCTGAGCCGGGGCGGGCAGGTTGTTCGGATCCGGGGCCGTCCAGCCCTTCTCCTTGGCGATCTCGAGGCCACGCAGCGAAGCGTGCCCGGCGGAGGGGCCCTCGTCGGCTCGGCCGTCGGGGAAGCCTGCGAGCACGCGCTCGGCTTCACGCCAGCTGGTGATCGTCGCGCCACGAGTGGCGACGACCTCACGGTCGTTGATCAGATCGTCGAGGAGCTCGTCGGTCTTCTGGGGATTCATGTTGTCGAAGAATTCCCAGTTGACCATGATCACGGGCGCGTAGTCACAAGCCGCGTTGCATTCGAGGCTCTCGAGGGTGATCTGGCCGTCAGCGGTGGTCTCCCCCACGTCGATGCCCAGCTTGTCCTTCGCCTGCTCGAGCAGGATGTCGCCGCCCATCGTCGCGCAGAGCGACGTGGTGCAGACGCCGAAGTTGTGCTTCCCGTTGGGTTTGCGCTTGTACATCGTGTAGAAGGTAGCCACACCCGAGACTTCGGCTTGGGTGATGCCGAGAATCTCGGCGCAGACCTCCACGCCGCGAGGGCTCACGCGACCATCGACCGACTGCACAAGGTGCAGCATCGGGAGCAGTGCCGAACGTGGCTGCGGGTAACGGTCGGCGAGCTCCTGGAGCTCGGAGAGCGTCGTCGCGTCGATGTTGGTCGACTGATCCGACTGGTCGACGTGACCGGAATCGGCGAAATGGCTCTTGAATCCGCTCATCGGTCCACACCTCCAAGAACTGGGTCGATGCTGGCGAGCGCGACGACGACGTCGGAGAGCATGCCGCCCTCGCACATGTACGGGATGGACTGGATGTGGTGGAAGGATGGATCCCTCATGTGGACTCGCCACGGCTTCGGGCCGCCGTCGGAGACGACGTGACAGCCGATCTCACCCTTCGACGACTCGATGGCCTGGTATGCCTGACCGGCTGGGACCGGGAAGCCCTCGGTGACGATCTTGAAGTGGTGGATGAGCGCTTCCATCGAGCCGTTCATGATGTGCTTGATGTGCTCGTTGGAGTTGCCCTGGCCATCTGCACCGACCGTGAGCTGGGCGGGCCAAGCGATCTTCTTGTCCTCGACCATGACGGGCTGGCCCTCGGTCTTCTCGAGACGTTCGAGGCACTGCTCGACGATCTTGAGCGATTCCCAGCACTCGGCCTGACGGATGCGGAACGCAGCGTAGGAGTCGTCGCCTTCCCACGTCACGGTGTCGAAGTCGTAGGTCTCGTAACCGCAGTAGGGCTGCATCTTGCGGAGGTCCCAGTCGTAGCCGGTGCCGCGCAGGCGCGGGCCGGTGACGCCGAGCATCATGCAACCGGTGAGGTCGATCCTGCCGATCTCCTTCATACGGGCGACGAAGATCGGGTTCTCGTTGCAGAAGCCTGCGTACTCGGGAAGGTGCTTGTGGAGCCAGTCGATGACCTTGCGAAGGTGGTCGAGGCCGCCTTCAGGGAGGTCGTTGGCGACGCCGCCGGGACGAATGAACGCGTGGTTCATGCGGAGGCCGGTGAGGTCCTCGAAGAAGTCGAGGATCATCTCGCGCTCACGGAAGCCAATCGACATGACCGTGGTCGAGCCGATCTCCATGGCGCCGGTGCCCATGGCGACCAGGTGCGAGGCGATGCGGTTGAGCTCCATGACGAGGACACGGATGACGCTCGCGCGCTCCGGAATGTCGTCGGTGATGCCCAGCAGCTTCTCCACTGCGAGGCAGTAGGCGGCTTCGTTGAACATCGGTGCGACGTAGTCCATGCGCGTCATGTAGGTGACGGCCTGGGTCCAGGTCTTGAATTCGGCGTTCTTCTCGATGCCGGTGTGCAGGAAGCCGATGCCGGGGCGGATGGAGGTGACGGTCTCACCCTCCATCTCGACCATCATGCGGAGCACGCCGTGCGTTGACGGGTGCGACGGACCCATGTTGATGACGATCGTCTCGTCACCACGTTCGGCCTGTTCGGCGACGATGTCTTCCCAGTCGCCGCCCATCGGGAAGAAGGTGTTGTCCGCCGGCTTTTCGCCGGGGGCCGCGTAGGCGTCAGCCTGAGTCACGAGTAGCTCCTTCGGTTGTCCGGGGCGGGCACGTGGGCGCCCTTGTATTCGATGTCGATGCCGCCCAGCGGGTAGTCCTTGCGCTGCGGGTGGCCGACCCAGTCGTCGGGCATCATGATGCGGGTCAGCGACGGGTGGCCGTCGTAGATGATGCCGAAGAGGTCGAAGGTCTCGCGCTCGTCGTAGTCGGCCATCGGGTAGATGGGCGTGACCGACGGGATGTGCGGATCGTCGTCCGGGCAGGTCACCTCGAGGCGAACGCGGCGGTTGTGCGTGTAGGAGAGCAGGTGGTAGACCGAGTGGAGTTCAGCGCCCTCATGCTCCGGGTAGTGCACGCCAGAGACGCTCATGATGACTTCGAAGCGGAGGTACGGGTCGTCGCGGAAGGTCTGGAAGACCTCGACGACGTCCTCGCGCGGCACGTAGATCGTGAGTTCGCGGTTGTTGTAGAGCACGGGGTATTCGGCGAGTTTCGGCAGGGCGTCGACGGCCGCGTCGTAGACGCCGTCAGCCTGCTCGTCGTCGAACGGGCCTTGCTGCTGACCGGGGAAGGTCAGGGTGCGCGTCATGCCACCGAAGCCGGAGGTGTCACCGGAACCGCGCGACCACATGCCCTTCTTCGTGGCGAACACCGGTGCCTGCGGCAGCTGGGTCTCCGGAGTCTGCTCCGGGAGGTTCTCTTCCGTCATCGCATGAGTCCCTTCTGCTCGATCTTCGCGGGCGCCGTGAGGGCGGCTTGTTCGAGCTCTTCGATCTCGGCGACGCGGTTGGCGCCCATCTTCGTGTTGTGCTGCACTTCGGCGCGCAGCTTGAAGATGCCGTCGATCAGCTGATCGGGGCGGGGCGGGCAGCCGGGGATGTAGAGATCGACCGGCATGATGTGGTCGACGCCCTGCACCACCGAGTAGTTGTTGAACATGCCGCCCGACGAGGAGCATGCACCCATCGCGATGACCCACTTCGGGTTCGGCATCTGGTCGTACACCTGACGGAGCACGGGAGCCATCTTCTGCGTGACGCGGCCGGAGACGATCAGCAGATCGGACTGGCGCGGCGAGCGGAAGACTTCCTGGCCCCAGCGGCCTGCGTCGAACTTCGGCGTACCGAAGGCCATCATCTCGATGGCGCAGCATGCGAGACCCATGGTGGCGGGCCACCAGGAGGTCTTGCGCATCCAGCCTGCGATGGCTTCGACCGACGTCAGAAGGACGCCTTGCGGAATCTTGTCTTCGAGACCCATGGTTTACGTTTCCTTTACCTGATCAGTCCCAGTCCAGACCCTTGCGGCGCAGGACGTAGAAGAATGCGACGAATACGAGCGCGATGAACAGCACCATCTGGAAGACGACGAACAGCGTCATCTGGTTGCGTGCGACGGCGAAGGGGTAGAGGAACACCACTTCGATGTCGAACACGATGAAGAGCATCGCGGTGATGTAGTACTTCACCGGGAATCGACCGCCACCTGCCGGGGCGGGGGTCGGCTGGATGCCACATTCGAAAGCATCGTGCTTTGCGCGGTTGTAGCGCTTCGGGCCGACGTAGGCACTCAGCAGCATGGACACGGCAAGGAAGCCCGTTGCCAGGACCATGATGCCCAGAATCGGGATGTAGGGATTCACGAGGACTCCTTCTTGCTTCTTCGGTTGTCTACGCCGACGGCGCGGCCTTGGCGAGGGTGTTCAAGAGCCGATCCATCCAATCACCTTCGTTGGCGTCTGTCAGATGGGCCAGCAGTTTCATGACCAGCTGCATGAGCGTCTTCCGTGGAAGGCCGTACTTCGTGCACAGCTGCATGATGTTGGGGTTGCCGATCAGCTGCACGAAGATCGTACCCAGTCGGTAGTAGCCGCCGAGTTCAGCCCGCAGTCTTGCGGGATACCCGTGCAGCGCGCGTTCCGCGGCATCGGTGCCGAAGCCGCGTCCGTGCGCATCGGCGATGGCCATGGCTGCCCACTCGGCCGCCTCCATCGCGTAGTTGATGCCCTCGCCGTTGAAGGGGCTGACCATGCCGCCGGAGTCTCCGACAAGCAGGAGGCCGCGGCCGTAGTGCGGCTGGCGATTGAAGGCCATCGGCAGCGCAGCGCCCTGGATCGGGTGAGTGCGGTTCTCCTCACGGAAGCCCCACTCCTCGGGAGTGTTGTTCAGCCACGTCTTCATGAGCTCGCGGTAGTCCGTCTTGCCGAACCCTTTCGAGGTGCTCAGGACACCGAGGCCGACATTCGAGGTGCCGTCGCCCATGCCGAAGATCCAGCCGTAGCCGGGCAGCAGGTTCGACTTGCCGGGTTCGCCGTCCCAGAGTTCAAGCCAGCTCTCGAGGTACTTGTCGTCGTGGCGCGGGGTCTTGTAGTAGGAGCGGACGGCGACACCCATGGGGCGATCGTCGCGCTTGTTGATGCCCATGCTGATGGCGAGGCGAGCCGAGTTGCCATCGGCTGCGACGACGACGGGAGCGCGGTAGGACTCGCCGGTCTTCGTTGTGACTCCGACGATGCGGCC
>FZPS01000076.1_pt333 | contig 11384 bp, 11 predicted proteins | sample 1817821 | NCBI WGS metagenome assembly FZPS01 (sample SAMEA104158645, study PRJEB21678) | metagenome | place: Germany | collected 2015-04-21 | reverse complement strand
AAGAAGAGCAAAAACAAATCAATGATCAAAGCAATATTGCGTATATCAGATAAGCTTATTGATAACTGAGGAATTTACACACTAATCTGGACTTGATCATTGGCAAATTAACATTTATCATGTTAAGATAGGGTTAAGATGGAGGGATTAAATGTGGGAAAAAAAGCCAAACAACACTTCAAAGCGACCGGGAAAAAACTCCTCTCTTTTCTCTGCTTTTTAGGGTTATGGCAATTGATTGTGACCGTCTTCCAGATCAAGGTCTTTATTTTACCCTCTCCGGTTGCGGTCATGAAAGCATTATTTGATTCCCGTTATCAATGGTGGGACCATATCTTCGCCACCAGCGGGGAGATTATCCTGAGTTTTCTGGTGACCGCGGTTGTCGGGGTCGGGCTTTCACTCCTGATCGCCTGGTCGAAGTTTCTTAACAAGCTGATTATGCCGATTATTGTTCTATTTAATTCCTTACCCAAGATTGCGTTGGCGCCTCTGTTTCTGATGTGGTTCGGTTACGGGTTGGTCCCGAATATCCTGGTGGCGACGCTGATCGCCTTCTTTCCGGTGGTTATTAACACCACGACCGGTCTGCATGAAGTGGAAAGTGACTTATTGGATCTCGTCCATTACTTAAATGCTTCCAAGTTGCAGGTCTTTATGAAGATCCGGATTCCCAATTCCTTACCTTATATTTTTGCCGGATTTAAAATTGCCGCCACTATGTGTGTCGTCGGTGCCATTGTTGGCGAATTTATCGCTTCCAGCAAGGGCTTGGGTTACCTGCTCCGTGACGCACAGGCTTTTATTAATACCCCGCCGATGTTCGCCTGTTTATTGCTGCTTTCCTTTCTGGGTTTGCTTTTCTTTACGATCATCGGCCTCCTGGAAAGGATCTGTATGCCGTGGAATTTTAAAGAGGGAGGGGAAATGGAGCAATGAAAAGAATGCGCCGGTCAACAGGAATGCCCGTGTTGGTGCAGTGGCTGACAAAACTGATCAGGGATCATTACCAGACCGTACTGGTTGTCCTGGGTTTCTTTGTTCTTTGGGAAGTTCTCGTCCGGATCTTCGAGGTGCCGGAGTTTATTTTGCCGACACCGTCCAGCGCCCTATCCCACCTGTTCCTGCCCCAACCGGATGCCAATTATAACTGGAGATTACATATTTCAACGACGGTTTATGAATTTGTGATCAGCTTTTTAATCACAAGCGTGGTTGCAGTCGGCCTTTCGATTGTGATGATCTGGTCAAAAGCGATCCGCCAATTGTTAATGCCGGCCTTTATCTTCGTCAATAGCCTGCCGATCATTGCGATTGCGCCGATTATCCTCCTCTGGATGGGTTATGGTTTGAAGACCAACATCCTGATCGCCTTTTTGATCAGCTTCTTCCCGGTGGTCGTCAACACGGTAACGGGTCTGGAGGATATCGAAGAAGATCTCCTGGATTTAGTGCGGTATTTAAACGCCAGTAAGTGGCAGATCTTTTATAAAATCCGGATCCCCAACTCGCTGCCCTATATCTTTTCCGGTCTGCGGATCTGTACCACGATGAGTGTGATGGGAGCGATTGTCGGCGAGTTTATCTCTTCCGACCGCGGCCTCGGTTATATCATCATCAACTCGCAGTACGCGATGGATACCACGCCAATCTTTTCGTCTTTGATTGTTATCTCCTTCACCGGTGCAGTTATGTATGCCCTCGTCGTGCTGCTTGAACGGTTGTGTATGCCATGGACCTTGCTGAGGGAGCAAGTGTAGAAGGGAAAAAACCAAAGGAGAACAACAGAGAGGAATAATTGCAGATGAAAAAAGACATCCGTATTATCGATGCCAACCTTTATTTTAAAGAGATTGAGACCCGGGTGCCGTTAAAATTCGGACCGGAGGTTACCACGCGGGTAACCTGCGCCCGGGCGGCGCTGACCGTCTGTAACGGTGAGGGAAAAACGGCGACCGGCTGGGGCGAGACACCGTTGAGTGTCACCTGGGTTTGGCCGTCCGGACTAACATATGAGGAAAGGAACAACCGGTTAAAAGAATTTTGCCGGCGGTTGTTGACCTTGTGGCGGAATTATGAAGTGCCGGGGCACGCGATGGAGATCGGCCACCAGTTTATCCGCGACCGGCTGCTCACTGCCTGGGAGGCGGAGAATGAAGGGCGTGACGAGGCCCACCAAATGCCGTACCTGGCAGCCCTGGTCTGTAATTCCCTCTTTGATCTGGCCCTGCACGATGCTTATGGCGTCTGTAACGAAGTGGCGACCTTTAATACCTATAACAGTGCCTACATGAATCATGATCTGACGTGGTATTACACGCCGGAATACCGGGAGATCTTTACCGGCAAATACCCCGAGGATTTTTTGGTGGACCGGGCGAAGGTGCCAACGGAACTGGTAGCCTGGCATTTGGTCGGCGCAAAGGATGCCCTGGAGGAAGAGGACCTGACCGGGGAAGAACCGCAGGACGGTTATCCGGTGCTGCTCCGGGATTGGATCGCCCAGGACGGATTGCGTTGCCTGAAAGTGAAATTAACGGGCCTCGATCCGGTCTGGGATTACCGGCGGTTGATCCGCGTCGGTCAGATCGCCCTGGAAACCGGAGTCCAGTATTTGAGCGCCGATTTTAACTGCATGGTGCAAGATCCGGCTTATGTCTGCCAAATGCTGGACCGTTTGCAGAAGGAGCATCCGGAGATCTTTCAGCTGATCTTATACGTCGAACAGCCTTTCCCGTACGATCTGGAGAAATATCCCCTCGATGTCCGGGAGGTCAGCCGGCGGAAACCTTTGTTTATGGATGAAAGCGCCCATGACTGGCAATTTGTCGCTTTGGGCTTGTCCCGGGGTTGGTCGGGGGTTGCCTTAAAGACCTGTAAAACGATGACCGGTGCCTTGCTCTCCTTCTGCTGGGCGAAAGCGCACGGGATGCAAATCATGGTCCAAGACCTGACGAACCCGAGGTTGGCGCAGATCCCCCATGTCTTACTGGCTGCCAATGTCGGGACGATCATGGGCGTGGAGACCAATGGAATGCAGTTTTACCCCGAAGCTTCAAAGAAAGAGCAACGTATTCATCCCGGACTCTATACACGACGCAACGGATGTGTTTCCCTCGCGACGCTTGGTAAAACCGGGTTCGGTTACCGGCTTGACGAAATTGGCTTGGATTAGCCTGCCGGGGGAAAGCGATGTTTGAAAAACGAGCGAATAATTAGACCAGAAGTCCGTCAGGGAGGTGAGAGATGTTCTAGAAGGAACGGTCGTAGTCAATCCAATTGTCATAAAGGAGTAACAAAAAGGAGGAAGAGTAGTGAAAAAAGTGTTCAAAAAATTGACCCTATTCATCCTGGTTGTTTTAATGGTTGCCGTGTTGATCCCGCAAGGGATGGCCGCTCCCCGGCTGGAAAAGGTGGATTTCCTCTTAAACTGGAAAATCACCGGGGATCATTCTCCCTACTATGTTGCCTTGAAGAACGGCTGGTATAAGGATGCCGGTTTGGATGTGAACATCATCGTCGGTCAAGGCTCCGGTTATTCGGTGCAAGCGGTCGACTCCGGGAAGGCGGACATTGCCATCTCCGACGCGCCGGTTCCGATCTCCAGCCGCGAACAAGGGGCGAAAATCAAAATTATCGGTGTGATCTTCGACAAGCATCCGAACTGCACCTATTTCTGGAAGGGCGAAGGGATCAACGAGCCGAAGGATCTCGCGGGCAAGACGGTTGCAGTGCCGGCGACCGACGGTCATAAGGTTATGTTCCCCGCTTTCGCCAAGCTGATCGGGATTGATCCGAAGAGCGTAACCTTTGTCAACATTGAACCGGCCGCCAAGGTTGCCGCGCTGGCTTCGAAGAAGGCCGATGCGGTCTTTGAGCTCTATACCGGTAAACCGTTCATGGAAGCGGCGATTCCTGTCGAGAAACTCGGGTATTTCCTCTGGGCCGATTACGGGTTTAACGCTTACGCCCACTCTTACATTGCCAGTGATGACACGATTAAGAAGCGCCCGGAAATGTTGAAAAAATTCCTGGATGTAACCTACCGGGCTTGGGAATACACCGCTAACCATCCGACCGAGGCGATTGATATTCTGGCCGAGTATCACCCGATCAACAAAGCCGAGTACAACAAGAACCTCGAAACCGTCCTCGAATTTGTGCGCACCGATCGTCTGCGCCAAAAAGGTCTCGGCTATATCGATCCCGCCCAGATTCAATCGACCTACGACTTGGTCAATGAGTACCAGACCAAGTTGAGCTTCCCGATCAAAGACTGCTATGATGCCAGCTTCCTGCCGGCGAAACCCTACACCAATTTCTAAAAAAATCACGCCATTGCCGTTGGTAAGCCAGCGGCAATGGCGTCCCTTAATTGTGCAATGGCAGATAGGCTTAGGTGTCCAGCGGGTCGTTGGCGCCAGTTGTTTTTAAAAAAAGTGTTTGTTCGTCCCCGAAACTATCTGGATTTAAGGATGGTGCGCTGTGAAGGAAAAAAAGACTTTTTTATCAATCCGTGAACTGCGAAAGACTTATCGCACCCGCGATGGGGAACTGGAAGCGCTGGGCAGTGTCTCTTTTGATGTTTACCCGCAGGAGTTCGTTTCCATTGTCGGTCCGTCCGGTTGCGGGAAGACTACTTTGCTCAAAGTGATTGCCGGTTTGTTGCCGAAAACCTCCGGAGAAATAATTGTTGACCGCGAGAATTTCGACCCTTCCCGGGAGGTAGGGTTTGTCTTTCAAAAGCCTTTGCTTCTCCATTGGCGGAAAGTCTTGGACAATGTGCTGTTACCGATCGAGATTTTGAAGCTTGACCGGAAAAAGTACACCAAACGTGCAATGGAACTGCTCGAACTGGTCGGTTTGAAAGGGTTTGAAAACCGTTACCCCAATGAACTCTCCGGCGGGATGCAACAACGCGTTTCGATTGCGCGGGCGTTGATTCATGATCCGAAACTGATTCTGATGGACGAACCATTCGGGGCACTGGATGCGATCACCCGCGAGAAAATGAATTTTGAACTGATGCGCATCTGGTCGGAGGCGCAAAAAACGATTCTCTTTATTACCCATGAGATCAACGAGGCGGTCTTCCTCTCCGACCGGGTGATTGTCTTGTCGGCCCGTCCTTCCAGAATGCTTGATTGTTTCGATATTGAACTGCCGCGCCCGCGCACTCTCGAATTGAAGACGACACCGGAGTTTAACCGTTATGCGATCGGGATCTACAAGATGCTGGAGGTTAAATAGAGATGGAAAAGATCTATGGAGTCGGCATCCGGGGGACCGGCCAGGTGGCCGTAGAACATGTGGCGGCGCTGAAGGCTAATCCCTATACACGGGTGGTTGCCGTCTGCGGCCGCCGGAAAGAGAGCGCCGAGCAGTTTGTACGGCAATATGCGCCCGAAGCAAAGGTTTACCAGCACTACGAAGATCTGCTTGCCGATCCGGAGGTCGAGATTGTTTCCGAATGTATGCCCAATTACCTGCATGCCGCCGAGGGGGCGGACGCCCTGCAGGCCGGGAAACACCTGATTCTAGAAAAACCGGCCGGGATTACCCAGGAGGAAGCCGACCGGTTGTATGCGGCGGCGCAGCAAAGCAAGAAGAAAACGGTGGTCAGCTTTGTCCTCCGCTGGCACCCGTTGATCCGTAATCTGAAACGTCTATTGGCACAGGATGCTTTAGGAGAACTTTATTATATCGAGGCCGACTATTGGCATGGCATTAAACCGACCTTTTCCAGTTACAACTGGATCCGCAAACGGGAGTTTGCCGGCGGGGCGATGATCACCGGCGGCTGCCATGCGGCGGATATCGCCCGCTACCTCGGGGGCGAAGTGGAAGAGGTTTCCGCTTATGCAGTGAAAAAACGGGAGGATTTTGATTATGAGACCACCTATGTTGCGGCGGTGCGCTTTGCGAACGGCAGTGTGGGCAAGATCTCAGCCTCCCTTGATGGTTTATATTTTCCCTACCAGTTTAATATCGATCTTTTAGGGACCAAGGGCGCGGCCCGCGACAACCGGATCTACTCGCAAACGCTCCTGGATAACCAGGCGGGGTGGCTGACCTTACCTTGTGATACGCCGAATACCGGTTCGGTGGCGCACCATCCCTTCCGTGCCGAGATCGATAATTTTATCGAGGCGATCCGGAATGACACGACAACGCTCTGTACCGTCGAGGATGCCTGCCGGTCAATGGATGTCGTCTTTGCAATTACCGAATCTGCCCGGACCGGACGGCCGGTGAGGGTGAAAAAACGTTGACTGGTGATGACCGATGAAAGAGACCTTTTTGGTGGCGGAGATGACCGCCGCCGAGTATAAAGAGCGGGTGGCAGCCGCGCCGGCGGTGCTGCTTCCGTTAGGTTCGATTGAGGTGCTGGGGGCGCACGGCCCTTTGGGCGCTGATTATTTACTCGCCCAGCACGTGGCGGTTTTAGTGGCGGAGCGGACAGGTTGTCTGGTTGCCCCGGCCATCCCCTACGGCGATACGCTGGAGCTGGCGGCCTGGCCGGGGACGGTTTGTGTGCCGCCGGCGGTCCTGGAAGGGTATTACTACGCGGTGGCCCATTCTTTTATGACGACCGGTGCCGCGAAACGGCTGGTGTTTTTGAATTTTCATTCGTTGAACAATAATGCGGTGCACGCGGTCGGGCGCCGGCTGAAACATGAGGGACATCAGGTGTTTTTGGTTGACTGGTGGAAAACCGTCGGGATGCAGGCGGGGGATCTAATCGTCGACCGCGCGCACGGCTACGGCCACGGCGGCGAGATGATTACCAGTGTGGTGATGGCGCTCGATGCCGGGCTGGTCCGCGCGGAGCAGGCCCAAAATGAACAGCCGGCGGAAAAACTGTCCTATTACGGGAAGTACCTGATGAACTCCGGTTCCCCATTTGTCGCGTACGGTGATTTCCATGATTACTGTACCGGCGGCGCCTGGGGGGATACCAGCCATGCCACGGCGGAGAAGGGCGCGGAGCTGATCCGGCGGGCGGTGGAAGCCATTGGTGATTTTTTGGCGGAGTCTTTCTCCCGCTTACCATAGGATATTTGTTGCCGTAACATTTTGGAGGAAAGAAGCGCGGTTGATTGTAGAATTAGATTATGAACAGGAGAAGCAAAAGGAGGAGTTTGATGCAGAGAGCCGACGGGATGAATTATGCTCCCAAGGGAAAAGTCAAACCGGTCTGCCAGCCCGGGGATTTTGTTTTTGCCGCAATTGCCCTCGATCACGGGCACATTTATGGGATGTGCAACGGTTTAATCGAAGCCGGGGGGACGCTGAAATATGTTTATGATCCGGATCCAAAGAAAGTTGAGGCGTTTTGCCAAACTTACATGGGAGTGCAACCTGCCCGTTGCGAGGAGGAGATCCTGGAGGATCCGGTCGTCCGCTTGGTGGCCGGTGCGGCTGTTCCCTCCGAACGCTGCGCGTTAGGCCTCAGGGTGATGGAGCATGGGAAGGACTATTTTACCGATAAATCACCCTTTACCACTTTGGAACAGTTGGAAAGCGCCAAGGCGGCCGTCCAGAAAACCGGAAAGAAATACATGGTTTATTACAGTGAACGATTGCACTCCGAAAGCGCTGTCTTTGCCGGCCAGCTCATCAAGGAAGGGGCAATCGGACGGGTGCTTCAGGTGATTGGCCTCGGTCCGCACCGCTTGAACGCGCCGTCCCGGCCGGCCTGGTTCTTTGAGAAGGCGAAGTACGGCGGGATTCTCTGCGATATCGGGAGCCACCAAGTCGAACAGTACCTTTATTTTGCCGGAGCCAAAGACGCGCAGGTTGTCCGGAGCCAGGTGGCCAATTTTAACCACCCGGAATATCCGGAGTTGGAGGATTTCGGTGAAGCGATGCTGGTCGGCGATAACGGCACCACCAACTATTTCCGGGTTGACTGGTTTACGCCGGACGCCTTGAGTGTATGGGGGGATACCAGGACAATTATCCTGGGGACCAAGGGCTATATTGAACTGCGGAAACATATTGATCTCTTACGTGAAGAGACGGCCGACCATGTTTACCTGGTCAATAATGAAGAGGCAACGCATTTTGCGGTCAACGGGCAAGTCGGCTTCCCCTTCTTTGGCGAACTGATCCTGGATTGTCTCAACCGGACGGAGAAGGCGATGACCCAGGAACACGCATTTAAAGCGGCGGAATTATGTTTGAAAGCCCAAGCACAAGCGTATGTTATTAAGGCATAAGCAGTTGTTAGTGAATAGGGGTTGATATGATGGATCAAGTACGGATTGGCCTGATTGGACTGGGCACGATGGGGATGGGCCATGCCAAAAATCTGCTCGCCAATAAAATTCCCGGCGGAAGACTGACTGCTGTCTGTGATAGCGGACCGCAGCGCCGGCAATGGGCGAAAGAGGCTTTTGGCGGGGAGATCCAGGTCTTCGACCAGGTTGAGGCGTTGCTGGATTCCGGACTGGTTGACGGGGTACTGGTTGCCACCCCGCACTACACGCACCCGGAGTTGGCCGTGCAAGCATTGGAAAAAGGGTTGCACGTCCTGATTGAAAAACCGGCCGGAGTCTACACCAAGCAAGTACGGCGTATGAATGAAGTGGCGGCGCAACACAAAGACTTGGTTTTCGGGATTATGTATAATAAGCGGACCAACCCGGTCTACCGGAAACTCCGGGAGTTGGTGAAAGACGGGGAACTGGGCGAGATTAAACGGACGAACTGGATTGTGACCACTTGGTACCGGTCGCAAAGTTATTACGATTCGGGTGGGTGGCGTGCGACCTGGGCCGGCGAAGGAGGCGGCGTCCTGTTGAACCAGTCGCCGCACCAACTTGATCTTTGGCAGTGGATCTGCGGGATGCCCAAACGGGTCCGGGCTTTCTGCGCGTTTGGGAAATACCATCAGATCGAAGTGGAAGATGATGTGACCGCCTATGTCGAATATGAGAACGGGGCGACCGGCGTCTTTATCACTTCAACCGGGGAAACACCCGGTACCGACCGTTTTGAGATCATCGGCGACCGGGGGAAAGCCGTTGTTGAGAACGGCGAATTGCAGTTCTGGCGCCTCCGGGTCCCGGAAAGACAATTTAACCGGGAATATACCGGTGGTTTCGGGGAACCGGAATGCTGGAAGTGTACGGTACCGGTTGACGGGGAAGAAACCGCCCATGTCGGGATCATGACCAATTGGGTGGAGGCGATTCTGAAAGGGACTCCGTTGTTGGCCCCGGGCAGCGAAGGGATCAACGGTTTGGAACTTTCCAATGCGATGTACCTCTCAACCTGGACCGACAGTTGGGTAGAGCTTCCGATCGATGATGACCGGTTCTACGAACTGTTGCAGGAAAAAATAAGGACTTCTACTTTTATAAAGCCGGAAGGCGAGAGCAAAATGATGGATGTGTCCAAGTCATTTTAATAATCCCAGCCCCAAAAGCTTGAAAAAACAAACCCGGACTTAAAGTCCGGGTTTGTTTAATATTGCCTTATTGGTCAGGTTTAATGATTCCAAATTACCCTAAAATCATAGGTGCGGCCGGCGCCATTAAAGTGGCCATGGATATAGCCTTCCCCGCCGTTGTAGGGGGGGACCAGTTCCGGAAGATCACGGTAAGCGGCCTCCAAAGCGAGTAAGGCTAGAGGTTCGAGCGCGGAGAAGCGGGCGTTGACACGGGAGGGGCTTTCCAGGAAAAACTTGTTCCGGTACTTGGTCTTGAGAATATTGTTACCGATCACGGTGGCCAGTTCCAGATAAGCAGGATCTTTGTACGCCTGGTAGAGGTTTAAGACTCCCAGGAGCGCGACCGGATCCGCATTTTTCGTCACCAGGTTAACCTTGACGTTTTGCCCGGGAAGGGTACCCAAATCTCCTAAGTCGTGCCCCCGCGCAATGCTGCGGGCGACCTTCCAGAGCTCCAGATCGTTAATTAAACGAAAGGCGTAAGCGTAGGTGTAGAAAAAGAGGGAGTTGGCTTTTTTGGCTTTGAAGACGGTCCCGGCCGCGCCGTAATAACCATATCTGGGGAGGACAAACCCGGTCAGATCGGTGCCGTCCGCCCAGAGCGGACGGAGGAGATTGCTTTCGGGAATGTACGCATATTTCGCGTAAGCCAGCAAACCCTCATGCGTCCATTCCAGGAACTCTTTCCCCTCTTCCCCAAGCAGTTCGGCGATTTGGAGCTGGATCAGACCATTGTGGGCATAGATATTCTCCGCGCTACTGGGCAGGATGAGGTAACCTTCCTTGGCAATGGGACCGAACTCAGGGCCCAATTGGTTTTCCGCCCGGTCGCCATATTTCGATTCAGTATATTTAGACTCCGTGAAGTTAAATGGCGGGATCTCCCTGCGGATCGGCTTACTGTACTGGTAGACGCCGAGCTTCGTTTCTGGATGCCGCGCCTTGACGTACTGATAAGCGAGGCGTTTGCTCCAGGTCAAGGCGTCGCGGTCACCGGTATAATGGTAGAGCATCGCCGCAGCATAGATAAGATCGGTTCCGGCGTTGATAAAGGTTAAGCCGCTCCCCTCAAAAAATGGTTCGGGATCGGTAAAGTTGCTCTTCCACAAGCGGTCGATCGGTTTTGTCCAGCTCCCGTGCCGGTTCATATCCAGGATGCTCCAGTCGATGACATGGGCATTCCAAACGGCTTGCAGGTATAATTTGGTGGCCGCCGGGTCAACCTCCCACATTAAATCGTAAAACGGGAAATGGTTCTTCAATTCGTGACTGTCGGTATCAAACCCGTAAACACGGGTATCGGACTCCAGATCAACAAAGGTATGCCCGCCCCAGTAGAGAAGGCCGTTCTTACTCCGGTAGTTTTTAAACATGTAGGCGATTGCTTCTTTGGCGGCGTTTTTATATTTGGGGTCGCCGGTCAGATTACTAAGGGCGGTTAAGGTCCGGAAGAGGTTTTGTTGACTTGCCTGGTTGGAGATGATCCACCGGTTATTCAGGTATAACCAGCGCACAGGCTCCAAGGTGTTGATATTTAAGCCGTCAACAAACAAGGGGGTGTGCTTTTCCCCATAGACGTCGCGCCCTTTTGCCAGGACTTGGTCGCCAAACTCACGGACTGCCTTCAGCCAGGGGCTCTCCGCTTCCGCCGGAGCGGCGGAGAAAGTGGGATGGGCTCCGGCAATCAGCAAGCACATCAGGAGGAAGAACAGGCCGCGCCGGGAAGTTTTACCAGGAGAAAACCGCATAAGGATCACCTTCTTTAAAAAAGTGGAATGTATACTCCTTATTCCACTTAAAGGGGTGAAACCCCTGCTAAAGATTTCCTGCTTCCCAAGGCCGGATTTTTAAACACCCGGCCGCCTCGAAGAGCTTGGAATCATCATGTAGTTAAATCGCCTCTTTGGCGACGTACTAGTATTTTATT
>FZPS01000070.1_pt454 | contig 11385 bp, 6 predicted proteins | sample 1817821 | NCBI WGS metagenome assembly FZPS01 (sample SAMEA104158645, study PRJEB21678) | metagenome | place: Germany | collected 2015-04-21 | reverse complement strand
GATAGGCCTGGGCCAGGCGCTGCTCATCGCGCGCAAGGCCCGCGGCGTGGGCGGCCAGCCAGAAGCCCGCGGTGATCGGCTGGGCGTGCTGGGTATGTGTGAAGCCGGGGAAGGTGTCCTCGGCGTGGCGATCGGCGAGGTCGAGCAGCACCTCGCGCAGCGTCGCCAGGCCCGCGCGCACCTCCAGCAGGTAGCGCCGCAGATTTGTCATGGTGCGTAGCGTCTCCGGATGGTAGAATACCAACAGATCCCCCCGCAGCTTGCAGGCTTTCTCCAGATCGAGTCCCCTCAGCCTCTCTACGATCTCCCCTATCACCGGCGGATTAAGCCGGGGACAAACCAGCAGGCGGCTGAGGGGGTTGATATCGCATCCCACCGGAACCCGGCCGAGCAGGGCCGCTTCGATAATGGTAGTGCCCCGCCCCATGAAGGGGTCATAAACCAGGTTGTTTTCACCCGTCAGGCGGTCGATAAAAAAGCGGGGCAGCTGGGGCTTAAAGCAGGCCCGGTAGGAGATCTCGTGCAGCGAATGAGCCGCCCGCTGTTTAGAGGTCCAGAATTCGTTAACATAAACAGGTATGTTGAACGCAGGGTCGGGGAATTTGAGCAGCCTGGTCTTTTTACCAAATTTATTGAAAGAGGCTATCGTGGCGTGCAACTCTTCGGCCGTCAAGGGCCCGTCACCTTTCTCCCTGCCGGCATACAATCTTTGTCGACCCACCTGCTCACCTCCCCCACAATTAAGACGCCCGTCTAATTATCAAAAAAACAGGACTGGCCGATAAATTCGCGCAGTAGCGAGTTGGAGGGCACCTCGAAAGGTTCCAGGGGCAGGAAGAAAGAGAGAAAGGAGAGCAACCGCCTGGCGTCAATATATTCGGGGTGGCTGCGATCGATCCCCTCAAGCAAAAATTCGGCTTGCTTTTTGAGCACCGAAAGCTCGTAGACCAGAGCGGAGTTGAACATGGCATCGGCTTCCTCCTGGAGACGAAAGATGTTGCGCTCCTCGCCGCGCCTCACAGAGGGCCAGAGGCGGATCGTATCGAGGGCGCTGTTGCCGCGAAACTGGGCATCGCGCACGATCCGCCGCAGCAGCCGGGTATCGGTGGTATGGATGCGCGTATGATGATCGAGATTCAGCGCTGTCAGCGCTGAGATATAGATCTTGTATTTATGGCGACGGGGGATGGCCCGTGTCAGGGCCTCGTTCAAAGCATGAATCCCCTCGATGATCAGAGGTTGCTCCCTCTCGGGTCTGATCAGCTGGCCGCGGTACTCGCGCTTCCCCGTGTTGAAGTTGTAGGTGGGGATCTCTACCTCTTCTCCCTCAACGAGCCGCAGGAGATGCTCATTGAACAGCGGCAGGTCCACGGCTTCAATATGCTCAAAGTCGGGCCTGGCGGACTCGTCCAGCGGCGTCTGCTCACGATCAACAAAGTAGTTGTCGATAGAGATGGGTAGGGGCCGCAGCCCGTTCACCAGCAGTTGCGTTCGCAGACGCTGGGCAAAGGTGGTTTTGCCGGAAGACGAAGGACCCGCGATAAGGATTACTTTAATCTCTGCGCCGCGGGCGCAGATCTGATCGGCGATGCGAGCGATCTTCTTTTCATGTAGCGCCTCTGCTATGCGGATCACTTCCGGGCCCTGCCCTTCCTCAATGAGCCTGTTCATCGCCCCCACTGTATCAAAACCGAGGATCGACCCCCACTGGTCGGCCTCGCGAAATATCTCGAAGAGCTTCTTTTGATCGACGAAGGGGGCAACCCGTGAAGGATCCCCTTCATCGGGAAATCTTAAAACCAGCCCGGGCGGGTAGTGTTTCAGCTCAAAGACGTTAAGCATCCCCGTGCGCGGCACCTGGTAACCATAAAGGCTATCTTCCATACCGTCGAGGCGGTAAAGATTGAGGTACTCTTTGGGCCAGTTTTCAATCAGGGCAACCTTATCTTTGAATCCCTGCCGCTCAAAAACTTTCGCTGCTTCCTGCGGGGGAACCTTTCTTTTTTCCAGGGGCAGGTCCATCTTCACCAGCCGACGCATCCTTCTCTCGATAGCGGCCACATCAGCAGCGCTCAGCGGAGGCTCCTTGTTGATCTCACAGTAGAGCCCCTTGCCCAGAGAGTGCTCCACTGAAATCGCCGCACCGGGAAAAAGATCGTAAGCGGCAGCGATGAACAGAAAGCTGAGGCTCCGCTGATAGATGCGCCGCCCCTCTTTGTCGGTCAGATCGAGGAAACGCACCATCGCCGGCGGCTTTACCGGCGCGGCAAGGGTGAGTTCAAAAAGGCAGTTATCCACCATTGCTGCGATGATCGCCGCTTCATGGTGGGGCTGCGCTTTAGCCGCAATTTCCGATAACTTCCCTTCAGGTACGGAGATGGTTTCACCCTGCGGCAGTAAAACATCAATCTGCTCATGCCCTCTATTTGCGGTCACTGAATCACTCTTTTCAATTCGATAGGGATCAAACCTGTAGATATATTATACGTAGATCATAACCGAAGGAGACACAATGTTCAACCGGCGGCCTGCCTGCCCGGGAGGCGACAGGCCAAGACCGGTTTCGCATCCGCCGGGGCCGCTATAGAATCTTGTATACGATCCAGGAGCAGAGCTAACCATTGTAAAAATAACCCACCGCAAAGATGCTTACCGCTGATTATCTTGAGAAGGGCCCTTGCGACCTCATTCGGCCGGTTCCGGGGCGCTGATGCGGATTTCGCGGCGGGACCAGCTGCCGCGTCGGTACCAGGGCAGCAGGATCAGGAGCTCCACCAGCACAGAAATACTCACCGACCACCAGATGCCGTCGGTGCCCAGGTTGAGCGGTAGAGCAAGGAGATAGGCGACCGGTAACTTGATCGCCCAGTTGGCCACCAGAGCGCTGACCATGGAAGGGATGGTATAGCCCGAACCCTTGAAAACCGCATCGATGATATGAAAAGGGCCCATCAGGATCATGCAAGCAGAAATAATTTTCAAGAAACTGGCCCCCAGCTCTATGGCGGCGGGGTCGCGGGAAAAAAGGCCCACGATGAGCGGCGCACCGAAGAAACAAAGGGCGGTCATCCCCGTCTGCACGGCGAGGCTGAGCACCATCGCCTTGCCAATAATCTTCGTCGTCAGATCGCGCAGCCCCGCGCCGAGGCTCTGGCCGATCATTGTGGAGGTGCCTACGGTAAGGCCGGAAAGGAAGATGAAAGCCAGCCCCAGGATCCTTTGCCCGATGCCAAAAGCAGCAATAGCCGGCGTGCCAAAAAAGGCGACCAGCCACATCATTACCAGCCCCGTCAGAGGGCGGGTCAGCGTCTGCATGAAGGCAGGCAGGCCGATCTCGAATATCTTTTTGAAGTAGGCAATCTGGAATTGCAGCTTAAAAAGACCTACTATCTTTAACCTGCTGGGAGAAATTTTACCGCTGACGACGATATAGAGGATGGTGAAAAAGCCGACTACACGCGCCAGCAGTGTCGCCACAGCCGCGCCGAGGATGCCCAGCTCCGGCGCTCCCGCCAGGCCGAAGATAAGGATGGGATCGAGGACAATATTGATCACATTGGTGATCACCAGAACCACCATGGGTGTGCGAGTATCGCCGACGCCCTGCAGGACAGCGCCCAGGGCCATGCCGGAATAGGCGAAGAGCATGCTGATACCGATGACGATAAGGTAAAGAACAGCCATCTCATGAACCTCAGGCTCCACATCGTAAAGGGAGATAAAAGAATCGCTGAAGGCCACGATAAGGATGGTTACCGCCACGGAGATAGAGGTGGCCAGCCAGAAACTATGCCGGGCTACTGCAAAGATACTTTTGCCGTCCCCTGCGCCGCGGTGGCGGGCGGTCAAGGCGAGAGTGGAGATGGTGATGATATCGGAGAAGGTGAAGAGCATCCAGAAAAGGTTATTCGACATGGAAAGGGCGGCTACCGCAGCGGTGCCGAGGTAACCGACCCAGTAAAGATCGACCAGCTCCAGAGTGGTTTGAAAGACCATGAAAATCATTACCGGCCACGAGAGCCGCCACAGATCCTGATAAATCTTCTTCTCATCCAATGAGACGAGTTTCTGCACGGGCAAAAATTCCTTTCTTCGGTAAGCGACTGTCTTTTACAAATTAACCCCCGGCATCCGCCGCTGCGAGCTCTGCATTGGCCCGGCGCAACACCGTAGGGTCGATCTTGACAACCCTGCGGTCGTAGGTGAGAAGACCATTGGTCTCGGTCTCCACATCGGTGAGCTGGGTGTAGACCGCTCCGGAGAGGCCGCGGGCGATGAGCGGCTTGAGCTGGCGCCTGAGAAGCTTCAAGTACGCTTCAGTGAACTTTTCTCGCGAAAAGAACATTTTGTAACCAAATTGTCTTCCCTCGCGCCAGAGATGCCCCTTTACTGGATAGCTGTAGCCGCCATATTCCGAAATAATCCGGGCGCGATGATCGGGCGCAGGCGCCCTTAAAGCAAAGAAATAGGTATGAACACTCTGCACATCCCCGGCGCCCTGATCATGCCAGCCGCTAGCATGATCGATGTAGCGGGTGGGATCGTAGCGCTTCGCCCAGTCCGCAATCGCTGCAGCGTCAAACTGGCCCCAGCCCTCGTTGAAGATAACCCACATGGCAATACTGGGGTGGTTGTAAAGGCCGTCGATCATCTCTTTGAGCTCTTTTTTGAAATTATCGCGGTTACCCTTCTCTTCCCGCCCCGCCGCCCGGTAGCGGCGATCGTTGACCCGCAGCCCCGGTGCGATCATCGGGCGAAGACTGTGATGAAAGAGTGAATGCTTGCCCCCGCCGTTGATCATATCCTGCCAGACGATCATCCCCAGCTGGTCGCAATGATAATACCACCGCGCCGGCTCCACTTTAATATGCTTGCGGATCATATTAAAGCCGAGAGCCCTGGCCTGCTCGATATCATATCGTAGCGCCTCATCGGCGGGAGCGGTATAGAGGCCGTCGGGCCAGTAGCCCTGATCGAGCAGTCCGTTCTGGAAGAGCGGCTCGTTGTTCAGGCAAAGACGCCTGTTCCCCTTCCCATCACCGGCCACGCTAAACTTCCTCATCCCGAAATAGCTCGACAGCTCATCGACAGCCTCACGGCCCTCCAGCAGCCGCATCTCCAATTCATATAAGAAGGGGTTTTCCGGGCACCAGAGCTGCGGCTTTTCAATTTTTAAAACAAGCTCCTCTCCCGCTTTTCCCCGGGTTTTTGCTATCTCCTGCCCCCCGGCAAAAGCTACCGCTTCAACGGTAAAGGGGCCGCCCGATCCGCCCCTTTCGATCTGTAGCCGCAGCTCCGCCTCGTCGATATGGGGGGTAAGTTGAAAATCAGCAAGATAAGCGGGAGGCACCGGCTCCAGCCAGACCGTCTGCCAGATACCTGAAACGGCGGTATAGAAGATCCTCCCCGGTTTCAAGACCTGCTTGCCCCTCTCCTGGCCGTAGACATCGGTGGGATCCCACACCACCACCAAAAGCTCGTTGTCTCCCCTCCGGAGAAAAGGCGCGATATCCATGCTGAAGGGGTAGTAGCCCCCAGTATGAGATCCGGCAACCATGCCGTTTACTAGGATCTCCGCCTTCCAGTCGACGGCGCCAAAATGCAGCAGCACACGGGAACCGGCCCAGTTTTCGGGAACAGTGAAAGTGCGGTGGTACCACAGCCTCTGATCCGGCAGAAGCGCTCTTTGCACCCCCGAAAGCGCCGACTCCACAGGAAAGGGGACCAGGATTTTTCCGTCGTAGCGGTCCGGCGGGTTGCTCTCCCCGGCGTTCCTGATCGCATAGTCCCAGAGGCCGTTTAAATTGAGCCATTTTTCCCGTACCGCCTGCGGCCGTGGGTACTCCGGAAGCGGGCTGTCCGGGTTGACCGTAGCGGCCCACCGGGTTGTGATGCCGTCCCGCCTGGCTGCCTTTAACATTCACTGTAACCGCAGGCTTCGCACTTGGCGCAGCCCTCGACCATGATCAGCGCCCCGGTGCCGCAGTCGGGACAGAGTTCGCGCGAATTGTGGTGAAAGCCATTCTCCCCCATCTTCACACTGGCCAGCTGGGCCAGCGCCCGGCCGATGGCGTCGGGTACGCTCATGATCCGGTTGGGTCCGAAACCCACCGAGCGGTAGCCGCCGATCCCCTCGAGCTGGGCGATGATCTCCTCCACGCCCACACCGCAACGCAGGGCCAGCGAGACCAGCCGGGCGATGGCCTCGGTGAAGGCGACAACATCGCTTCCAGCTTTGCCGATCTGGGCAAAAAGCTCGAAGGGCTTACCTCCCGCCGTATTCACCGTAACAAAAAGATTGCCCAGGGGGGTCTTGAGACAGGTTGTATGGCCTGTCAGGGTAGCCGGACGGCTGCTGGGCCGGAGGCTCTCTTCTTCAGCGATCCCAACATTTAAAACCTGTTTTTCCCGCGACCCGTCCCGGTAGATGGTAATCCCCTTGCAGCCTGTCTCCCAGGCAAGGATATAGGCATCGTTGACATCCTCCCGGGTAGCCTCTCTTCCCAGATTAATGGTCTTGCTCACCGCATTATCGGTATATTTTTGAAAGACAGCCTGGTGACGGATATGCCACTCGGGGTCAATCTCCAGGGCTGTTTTGAAAAGCTCCCTCACTGAGGCGGGTACAGCCTCATCTCCTTCTGGAATGTGGCCCGAACGGGCAAGCCTCTCCATCAGCCCTGCAGAGTAGAAACCTTCACGCTGCGCGTACTCCAGGAAAAGAGGGTTCACCTCGGGCAGATCGACGCCCCCCAAAATATTCTTCCGCAAGAAAGCCAGGCTGAAATAAGGTTCAATACCGCTGCTGGCGCCAGCCAGGATCGAGATCGTCCCCGTGGGTGCAATGGTAGTGCGGGTGGCATTGCGCACCCGGTCTTCCGGCCGACCCGTGTCGTAGATGCTGTCCTCGAAATTGGGAAATACCCCCCGCTCATCGGCCAGCGCTGCCGAACAGGATCGGGCTTCTTCGTTGATAAAACGCATCACCTTTTCAGCAATCTCCAGAGCCCTGTCACTGTCGTAGGGGATGCCCAGACGGACCAGCAGATCATGCCAGCCCATCACCCCCAGGCCGATCTTTCTGTTGCCCTCTTTATGCATCTTCTCGATCTCTTCGATAACGTAACGACTGCTATCGATAACATTGTCGAGAAAACGGACCGCCGTCCAGGTCACCTGGCGGAGTTTCTCCCAATCCACCTCAGCTTCATCGGTGACAAACCTGCCCAGATTGAGAGAGGCCAGGCAGCAGGCCTCGTAGGGCAGTAGCGGCTGCTCACCGCAGGGATTGGTCGTCTCGTAAGCCCCGATCTGGGGGGTGGGGTTGAAACGGTTCATCTGGTCGATGAAGATGATGCCGGGATCGCCCTTGTCCCATGCTTTTTCAACGATCAAGTCGAAGACTTCCCGGGCATTGAGCATCACGATCTCACCCGTTTCCGGATCGGTGTGCGGCTCACCGGTGCGCGGATTGATCAGGGGGTACATAGGATCGGGATCTTCCCCGGTGACCTTGCGCATGAATTCATCGGAGATCGTCACCGAAAGGTTAAAGTTGGTGATCTCATCCTCGCTTTCCTTACAGCAAATAAAATGGATGATATCGGGGTGATCATAGCGCAGCGTGCCCATATTGGCGCCACGTCTCGTACCGCCCTGTTTTACCGCCTCGGTGGCGGCATCGAAGATCTTCAGAAAGGAGATGGGGCCGCTGGCCACACCGTTTGTGGTGCGAACCCGGTCGCCCGCCGGCCGCAGGCGGTCGAAAGAGAAACCGGTACCGCCCCCTGTCTTTTGCACCAGGGCCATATGCTTCAGCGAGGTAAAGATCCCCTCCATGCTGTCCTCCACCGGTAGGACAAAACAGGCGCTGAGCTGCTGCAGATCGCGGCCGGCGTTCATCAGCGTAGGCGAGTTGGGCAGAAAATAGGCGCCGCTCATCGCCTCAAAGAAATCGTCTTCGATCTTCGCTATCTCCGTTTCATCCTTGCCGTAATCCTGCTCTACCGCAGCCACGCTTGAAGCTACCCTGCGGAGCAGATCTGCCGGTGTTTCCAAGGGATTTCCCTCGGCATCTTTTTTCAGATATCTTTTTTCATAAGTAATCCTCGCATTTTCGCTAAGCTCCACGGTGATCCTCCCCTAATAACAAATTCAGGAAATTAATTGCTCATGGTTGCCGCCGCATTATGCTATTTCCTGCATGGGCTGCCTTATCCTTGAAAATCCTTCCGGAAAGCATGACTATATCCTATCTTAACAGGAAAAAGAGAAAAAGGGTATGCTCTAACTGACGAAAAATCGATCGAATATTGCCGGGGCTTTATGGGAACTTTGCAAAAAAGGAGCTGCTTCCTGAACAGAATAAATAGGCAGCTATGGAGAACAAAATCTCCTTGCTGCCTATTTCAGGCTGGTGGGCGAAGCAGGTTTTGAACCTGCGACCCCCTGCTTGTAAGGCAGGTGCTCTCCCGCTGAGCTATTCGCCCCAAAAAAAAATGGTGACCCCTAGGGGATTTGAACCCCTGCTGCCAGCTTGAAAGGCTGGTGTCCTAACCGATTAGACGAAGGGGCCATGATCTGGTGGGCCCACCAGGGTTCGAACCTGGGACCAACCGGTTATGAGCCGGCCGCTCTTCCAGCTGAGCTATGGGCCCCGCCAATCCTACTCTGTCTGCAGGTAAAAGACAACCCCTTGAGAACACGGTCTGCCGTGTCCAAATTGGAGTTTAGCATAAACGGAGCCATATTGTCAAGAATTTTAACTCGCAAAAAGGGGCGCAGCGCCGCAGCCCGAATCATGAAGAGGGCGGCCCCCCTAGAGCCGCCCTCCCGTCAAAACCCACTCCAAATTAACGCTCCTGGGAGCGCTGCTTCGCTTCTTCTTCCTCCACCAGCATCCGGCGCAGGATCTTGCCCACCATCGTCTTCGGAAGCTCATCCCGAAATTCGACAATTTTCGGCACCTTGTACTTAGTCAGGTTTTCCCGGCAAAAGGCGATTACATCCTCCTCGGTCATGGATACGCCATCTTTAAGTACAATATAGGCCTTGATCGTCTCCCCGCGATATTCATGAGGCACCCCGGCCACGCAGGCTTCCTTCACCTTCTCATGGGTGTAAAGCACCTCTTCAATCTCCCGAGGAAATATGTTGTAGCCGCCGGCGATAACCATATCTTTTTGCCGATCCACAATATAGAAGTAGCCGTCTTCATCCATAATGGCAATGTCGCCTGTGAGAATAAAACCGTCATGAAATATATTTTTGTTGTCTTCGTCGCGATTGAGATAGCCCTTCATCACCTGCGGTCCTTTTACTGCCAGCTGGCCTCTCTCCCCCACAGGCATCTCCCTGGAGGGATCTTCGAGATCAACTATCTTTGCGTCCACCCCAGGGAAAGGCAGACCGATGCTGCCAGGCCTGTTCTCGCCGTAGATGGGGTTGCAGTGCGTCACCGGCGAGGTTTCCGTCAGCCCGTAACCCTCCCGCAAACGGCCGCCCCTGGTGATCTTCTCAAACTGCTTCTGCACCTCCACCGGCAGCGGCGCTGCACCGCTAATGCAGACCTTAATTGAGCTGAGATCGTATTTCTCCACATCGGGCGCATTATTGATCGCCACGTACATCGTCGGTACGCCGGGGAAAAGAGTGGGCCTCTCTTTATGGATCAGCCCCAGGATATCTTTGATGATAAACTGGGGCACTGTGATCAGGGTGCCCTTTGTCACCAGAGACAGGTTCAAAGCGATGGACATGCCATAGCTGTGGAAGAAAGGCAGCACCCCGAGCATAATCTCTTTTCCCTCTTCGTAATCCGTCAGCCATGCTTTCGCCTGCAGCGCATTGGCCAGAATATTAGCATGCGTTAAAATTGCCCCCTTGGGCACCCCTGTGGTACCGCCGGTATACATGTAACAGGCCGGATTCTGCAGATCTTCCTTCACCTCAGGCAGCCGTTGACGCCGGTAGCGCTTCAAAAGATCCAGAAGCCAGAAATCATCGGGCTCCAGCCTGACGCGGTCGCCCTCCTTTTTTTCTTTGAACAGAGTGTAGAGTGCTTTCAGCAAGCCCCCCAGATAGTCCTTGATGCTGGTCACGATCACCGCTTTTAGTTTTGTTTTATCTTTAACTTTCCTGACAAGGGGGTAAAAACGGCTCAGGGTAACGATCGCCTCCGCCCCCGAGTCGTTGAGCTGGTGGATCAGCTCCCGCTCCACATAGAGGGGGTTGCAGGGAGTGACAATACAACCGGCCCGCAGGGTCCCGTAGAAAGCGATCACATACTGGGGACAGTTGGGCATATGCAGGGCCACCCTGCTGCCCGGTTTTAGCCCCAGGCCCGCCAGCATCCGTGCAAAATTGTCGACCTCCTCGTTCAGCTCCCTGTAGGTCAGTTTTCCGCTCATGAACTGAACCCCGATGGTGTTGGGATAACCGGCGGCAGCCTCCTCCAGGTGTTGGGGAAGCGTTTCCGGCGGCAGCTCCAGATCATGGGGTACACCGGGATCATAACTCTTGTACCAGGGCTTTCCCATAGACAGATCCTCCTCACTACTGAGCATTTTTTCAGCAGGCCGGGTGTTTTCTGTAAATTGCATATACCCGGACTATTTTTACTATACATTCGACCTGAATTGAGAAATACCTTCTTATTATTTAAAATAATAACTAAATATCAAATCATCTGCAAAGTCTAGCTAGATATTTCCTCTTTCCCCACAGACCTACCCTCAAATTGAAGAAGCCGCCTCCCCGGCGGCTTCTTCAACAGCATCTCAGCAGCGCTCCTTAACCGGCGGAGCCCTTCTTTTTTCCCCGGGCTCTCTCTTCCTCGATCAGAGCGCGGCGGAGCACTTTCCCCACCATCGTCTTGGGTAGTTCATCCCGAAATTCCACAGCTTTGGGAACCTTGTAGCGAGCCAAATTTTCCTCGCAAAATTTCCTGACCTCGGCTTCGTCCATCTCCTCCCCTTCCCGGAGAACGATATAGGCCTTCACCGTTTCACCCCGGTAGCTGTGCGGAATTCCTGCAGCGCAGGCTTCCTTTATCTTGGGATGGCTGTAAAGAACCTCTTCGATCTCCCGGGGAAAGATATTGTATCCCCCGGCGATGATCATATCTTTCTCCCGATCAACGATATAAAAGTAGCCCTCTTCGTCTCTTTTACCGATATCGCCGGTAAGAAACCAGCCATCATGGAAGACCGCAGCGGTCTCTTCGGGCTGATTGAGATATCCCTTCATCACCTGGGGCCCCCGGATCGCCAGCTGGCCGATCTCCCCGGCGGGCAGCTCCGCGGCCGGATCAGTAAGATCGACGATTTTGGCTTCTGTCCCCGGAAAAGGCACCCCGATGCTGCCGGCCTTGGAGCGACCGTAGAT
>FZPS01000049.1_pt53 | contig 11402 bp, 10 predicted proteins | sample 1817821 | NCBI WGS metagenome assembly FZPS01 (sample SAMEA104158645, study PRJEB21678) | metagenome | place: Germany | collected 2015-04-21 | reverse complement strand
ATGGGGCATAGCTGCAGTGATAGCTACAATATCCTTGTTTTCTTCTGCAAGTTTTACCAGTTCGCTTCCAAATATATCTGAGAAGCCCGGTCCATTATGATTTTTTACTTCTCCTGTTTCTACGTCAAAAGCATAAAATCTTCCCGGTAAACCATTGGTATGAAAATAAACTTCATTTTCACCGGCTGCATTTTCTTGAATAGCTCCAGCCTGACCTAAAATAACAGTAACCATTGGACCTAAATCTACTGGATCTTGGTATTCTCTTGTTAACAGAATATTTTCTGTATCACTGGTGTTAATCATTATGTCCACCACTTCCGTAATTCTATTGATCCCATAGGATATTATTGTCGTATAGCACCCTCTCGAATTAATTGTTCTCGTAATAATTTACTATCGACTTGGTAGGGTAAAATCTTATTTTTTAAAGCAAGGGCGGCAGCCGTTCCTGCTGCTTGCCCCATAGCAACACAAGTTGGCATAATACGAAGTGAGGAATGGGCTGCGTGATCACTGGATATAGGTCTTCCTGCTACAACTAGGTTATTGATATTGACTGGTAATAAGCATCGATAAGGAATACCATAATACTGACCTTTTTCCAAATGCTGAATAAGAGTTCCCGTTCCTGATGGATTATGAATATCAATAGTATAAGCATTATAACAAATGGAATCATCAAATTTTTGCCCAGATAATACATCTTCTCCCGTTAATACATACTTACCTAGGATACGCCTGGATTCTCTCACTCCAATTTGAGGTGCAGATACTTGAAAATAAGAATTTTGAAATCCATCTACATTTTCTTTTAGGAAATAATACATTTGCCAACATTGTTCTCTTGCTTCTATTTCTGCTTCTGTTAATTCTTTTGGGTTTGTTGCATCTTTCATAACAATACGAGTGGTATTAAAATGAATGACATCCTCTTGCAGGGTATTAAAAAACAAAACATTTTCCCTTGGATTATTTATTTCCCCTCTTTGGACTGCCTCCTGATATAAGGCATTGATTTTTTCTCTAGAAGGCATTTGGGATCGCTGTACATTGCCGATTCGAAAGCACAGAGTCATGGGTTGACCATAACCATCTTCTTCTCGTCCTTTTTTACAAGGTACTTGTGCCATATAGGCAAGATCTGCGTCTCCTGTACAATCAATAAATAGTTTTGCTTTTAAGGAAGATAAACCTCCTTTGTTCGCAATCGTAATACTTTCAATATGATCTTCTTTATCTTTTTTTACATCAGCCACATAGGTATGAAATAAAAGATCTATCTTTTCTTCTATTACCATTCGGTTCAAGATTAATTTCATAACTTCTGCATCAAAAACTCTTTTGTCTTCATTAGGCATTCCATTCAGTGCTCGAAGCCGGTCTAAAATCTCTTGAAAAATTCCAAAGGTAAGTTGATGTTCTTTTTTAAAGGGTTCTTGGGATTTAAAATAAGACATAAAAGGATTTACTAATCCACTAGTTGCCATGCCTCCTAAAAATCCATACCTTTCTATTAAAAGAACATTTTGTACCCCATTTCTTTTGGCTGCTATGGCTGCTGCCACACCTGTTAATCCTCCACCAGATACAATTAGATCATATTCTTTTATCATGATTTAATCCTTTCTATTTACTTAGTGATTGGTACCATTCGTTGGCTTCTTTTTCTAATTGTTCGCCACCACTCTTATACCATTCTTCTACAAAAGTATCAAAATAATCGATAGGTTTATCTCCTATAATAATGGAAACATAGGTTTCTTCTTGTATCTTATCCAATTCAGTTTTGTATTTTCCTTGTGATTCTAAAGGTGCTAATAACTCTTCTCGAATTCCACCCACATCGAATTGATTGTCATTTGCAAATTTAATACGTAAAGGTAAAAGTTTACTTTCGTAATCATAGGGTGAAATGAGAGTCATTACAGGCATGGCTCCTATTTTACTGAGTTCTTTACCATCTGTATAAGGATCTAAACGAACAGGCATGTTGTTTTGCCATTCCCAATGTTTGCCCTCCATCCCTTGTCGAGCAGTAATAAAGTTATCAAAATTAGCCACTAAATCTTCAAATATTAAAAGCAATTTTCCTAATTTATCAGGTTCTTCTTCTAGATGCTTTCCTAATCCATCAAAGATACCCGAAACAATCGTCTCTTGAGGTACTCCCCTCTTACCCTCTGGTCCTACTGGAGGTAAGCCAAAAATTAAGGAATCAACTACCTCAGGAGTGGTTTTTAGTAATTCTTGAATATTGTGACCAATAACGTCTTTATCATCTTCTCCCATTTGAGGTCTCCAATGATAATAAAATCCATGACTCGTATATCCTACTTGACCCGTTACAAAAGAGTGAGAAATATGAGAATAGCCACCTTTATTTTCACCAGTAATAAATTCTGGATCAATGACACCATCTTTATACCATTTACTTAACTTTTCTAAAGCTTGTTTCATCTCTGGCTGTACTCCTCCATACACGAGTTTACCATCACGAGTCTTCCAATTGTATGGCAAGAAACCATAAGCTCCATAAACAGCATTTAAGCCTGTTGTTGAAAGACCATAAGTATCATTTTTTCCGTTTTTATCTGGATCTTCTTTCACAAATTTATACATGGCTTCTTCAAATTCATCTAAGGTTTCTGGTGTTTTGGTAATACCTACATTTTCCAACCAATCTCCTCGCCAAACCACAGGTCTGCGATAATTAGCTGAAATACTATAATGTGGAATTGCATAAAGCTTTCCATCTATTTTCCCATAACTTAATGCTCCAGGTACATCCGTTGTATGATACTTGTATAAAGTAGGAGCCATATGTTGTAATAAATCTTCAGGAATTTCAGCTAATAAGTCTTGATCATAATATTTTTTCAAAGTAGGAAAACCTATAATTCTTACTTTATCTGGGATTTCTCCAGTCGCAAATCGTAAATTGATGATCTCATGCCATTGTCCACTATCAATGTTCCAAATATCTAGGTTGACGTTCCATTTTTCATTCCAATATTGGGTCATTTCTGCATTTTCATCTGTAGGTGCTAGTTGGCCTGATGTCCAAGCAATATCATAGGTCTTCCCCTCAATGGGCTGGTATTTTGCAAAAGGATCCTTCTTATCTGTTTCTTTGTTTTCTTCCTTTTTTTCGCTGGTTTCTGTATTGGCTTTTTCCCCGCTGTCCACCGGCTTTTCTTTATTTGACTTACATCCTGCCAATGTTGTTACGAGCAAACAGATGATCAGAGTCATGCTAAGCCACTTTTTACAACTTTTAAACATAAAAATTCCTCCTTTTATTTTCTTTTATAATCAAGATGTTAACACATCTTTCATATCTTCTACCCTTTTAAGGATCCAACCATAATTCCCTTTACAAAATATTTTTGAACAAAAGGATATACTAGTAAGATGGGTATCGTAGCCACCATAATGGTAGCTGCTTTAATGTTATCAGGGCTTATGGATGCCATATCATCCATTCCTGTATTTAAGTCCATCATTTCCTGGGTTCCTTCTAACACAATTCTTCGAAGAACAACTTGTAACACTTGTTTACTTGCTTTTTGTATATAGATCATACTATCAAACCAAGCATTCCAATGCCCTACCGCTGTCCATAAGCTAACCGTTGCAATAATAGGAGCTGAAATGGGAAGAATAATACGTATCAAAATGGTAAAGTCATTGGCACCATCAATTCGTGCTGACTCCTCAAGATCCGGAGAAAGAGACATAAAATAATTTCGTACAATAATCATATTATAAGCGGGAATAAGGCCTGGTAATATAAGTGCCCAAATAGAATCTAGTAATCCTAACCCTCGAATGACTAAATAGGATGGAATCAATCCGCCACTAAAAAACATGGTAAAAACAATAAATCCAGTCCAAAATCCCCGGTGGGGAAAGTATTTTTTGGATAAAGGGTAAGCTGTAAATACAATGGCCAGCATTACTAACGGAACGGCAATTCCTACTCGAATCACTGTATTGATAAATCCCGAAACCATAAATTCATTCGATAGGACTCTGCGATAAGCTGAAAAATCAATGACCTCAGGAATTAGCCTAAGGCTGGCAAAATTTGAGGTTCCTGCTGATAAGGACATGGAAACTAAAAATAAAAATGGATACAAACAAGTAACGCAAAATATAATCATAAATAAATAATTCATACTGTCAAAAATAAGACTGGGAATCGAGTGTTTTATTTTATTTTTTCTTTTTATCTTCATGTCTTTACTCATTTTCTCCCTCCTCCTACCATATTCCATATTCGTTAATTCGTTTTGTTATTGTATTGGTCATTAATATTAGTATAAAAGAAATAATATTCGTAAATAATCCAACAGCTGTGGCAAAACTATACTCCATCTTCACCAATCCCATTCGATAGGTATATGTACTTAATACATCTCCTACTTGATAAACGGTGGGACTAATTAATAAGTTATAGATTTGATCAAAGTTATCATGTATCAATCCACCCACTGCAAAGATCAACATAATGGTAATCACTGGCGTTAACCCTGGTAATGTTATATGAAGCATTTTTTTAAATCGATTGGCTCCATCTACTTCAGCTGCCTCATACAGTTCTGGATTAATTCCTGAAAGAGAGGCTAAATAAATAATAGATCTCCAACCTACTCCTTTCCAAATGGATGTTAATACCAGTACCGTACGAAACCATTTGGGATCTGCTAAGAAAAAGATAGGATCTCGCCCTAAAGCCTTAAGTATAGCATTAATGGGTCCAAGGGAAGGGGATAAAAACTGGACAAACAAACCTCCCAGTACAACCCAAGATACAAAGTGGGGTAAATAACTAATGGTTTGGACCGTCTTTTTAAATCGCTGATGAGTAATTTCATTTAATAAGAGAGCAAGTATAATGGGTGCTGGAAATCCAAAAATCAAGTTATACATACTGATAATTAAGGTATTTCCGAAAACTTGCCAAAAACTTTTTACACCAAATAAATGCCTGAAATTTTCTAGACCAATCCATGGACTTCCAAAGATTCCATCTTTAAATCGATAACTTTTAAAAGCAATTTGTATACCATAAATCGGTGCATACTTAAAGACTAGGAAATAAATAATGGCAGGAATAAACATGAGTGTTAAGTACTTATGCTTCCAATATAAATGAAATTGGTTTTCCCTACGTTTCTTGGTTTGTGCCAGATTTTTTGCGGCATTCACTTTCATGATATTCAACTCCTTTTTTATTCTGCATGCTTTTAGGATAATCCCTCTCTCTTTCATCAGCAATCCTAAAGTTTTATGAGAACCATAAAATATTACTTTTTCGATATAGTACTTTTTCAACATCATGTTTTTTTCTTGCAATTTAGCCCTTTTAGCTAGTCTTAAAGGGATCTTATAACCTAAAATTTTAAAAACCTATGATCCGATGATACAATCATCAAATCATAGGTTTTGCATTTTTATCCATTCGTTTTTTATTTTCTAACCTCTCTTTTAAAATTTTATTTGCTTTTTGGGGATTGGCTTTTCCTTTTGTAACTTTCATTACTTGCCCCATTAATGCTTTTAAGGCTACTTTTTTTCCAGTTATATAATCGTTCACACTTTTTTGGTTCTTCTGTAAAACTTCATCGATTATTTCTTGTAACTGATTCGTATCACTAATTTGTTTCCACTGGTTTTCTTCTACAATCATAGAAGGTGACTTTCCTGTTTTGTACATGATCTCAAATACTTGTTTTCCGATATGGTTGCTAATGATTTCTTCTTCCACAAGCTGAAGAAGTTCAGCAAATTGTATGGGAGTAAAAGGAAATTCTCCTTGTTCCTTTTGCTCTTCTGTTAAAAAACGAAATCCTTCTCCTAAAATCCAATTGGCAATGATAACTGCATTGGAATAATGACGAATGGTTTCTTCAAAAAACAAGCCTGTTTTTTGATAACCAATCAATACGTCCGCCTCTTCTGGCGTTATGTGATAATCTGTAATCCACCGTTGTCTCTTTTCATGGGGAAGCTCCGGTAAACTCTTCTGTATCCTTTGAATCTGTTCCTTTGAAATGCAAATTAAGGGAATATCCGGTTCTGGAAAATACCGATAATCTTGGGCTTCTTCTTTTTTTCTCATAGGAAAGGTACATTGATTCTTTTCATCCCACCGCCGGGTTTCTCTCTGTATTTTTTCCCCTTTTTCTAGTGCTTGAATTTGTCGGCTCGCTTCATACTCCATGGCCTTAAGAGCATAAGAAAAAGAGTTCATATTTTTAATCTCTGTTCGTTCTCCATACAATGGATCTCCCTTTTTTCGAACTGATAGATTAATATCACAACGTAGGGAACCTTCATTCATTTTACAATCAGAGACCCCTATATATAGCAGAATATTTCTCAAGGTTTCCAAATATCTCTTTGCTTCTTCTGGTGAAGATAAATCTGGTTTTGAAACAATTTCAATCAATGGAACACCACTTCGGTTATAGTCAATAAAAGTTCCTTCTTCTGTATGAATTAATTTACCTGCATCTTCTTCAATATGAATCTGTTGAATACCTATTTTTTTATTTCCCTCGTCTACAGGTATTTCAACGTATCCTTCATAACATAAAGGGATATCGTATTGTGAAATTTGATATCCCTTGGGTAAATCAGGATAAAAGTAATTTTTTCGATCTTGTTTTGTTTGTCTGGCAATGCTACAATTCATGGCGAGTCCTGCACGAAGAGCATACTCAACTACCTTTTCATTCAAAACTGGAAAAGTTCCGGGAAATCCCATACAAGTGGGACAACATTGAGTATTGGGTTCCCCTCCAAATTGAGTAGAACAACTACAATAGATTTTGGATTTGGTTTTTAATTCTGCATGAACTTCTAATCCGATCACCACTTCATATTGATTCACCATGATTTCTCCTTTCTTTTTGAAATCCCCTCTTGTTGTTCATAAGTATAAGCCACTTGTAATAACTGATGTTCTTTACCTGCTTGTCCAATCAGCTGAAACCCTATCGGAACTCCTTCTATACGATCTCTTGTAGGAATGGACAACGCTGGAAAACCTGTTAGGTTAGCTATGGCTGTATACATATCTTTCCAATAATAATCCTGAACTGATTTTTTTTCTTCTCGGTTCCAAACAGGAAAGGGAATTACTGGTGTTAAGATCATATGGTAACTTTGAAAAATCTGATTTGTTTCTTGATAGAGTAGAGTTCGTAATTTCAGTGCTTTTTGATAATAGGTTTCATAATGAGAAGCTGATAATACATAGGTTCCAAATAAAATCTTTTCTTTTACTCCTAAACCAAATCCTTCTTGTCTAGTTTTTTGATATAAATCTGATAAATCGTCATATCTTTCAGCACGATGACCATATCGAATTCCATCAATCCGTGCTAAATTAGAAGAAGCTTCTGCTGATGTTAAAATCTGATACATAGAAGGAACATAGGAAAGCATAGGCAACTCTACTTCTTCTACCCTGGCGCCTAAAGTTTCTAATTGAGAAGCCACCTTGTGTATGTGTTTTTGAATAGAAGGGCGGCAGGGGAAAAGATCTGAAAAATGGGGTAATGCAATTTTCATCTCTGAAATAGCCAAGTCTTTCTCTAAAGGAACCCAAGGTTGGGAATGGGTAGTAGGATCTTTACTATCTTTCCCTGTTAAAAGCCCCATTAATAAATCCATGTCTTCTACTGTTTTGGTTACAGATCCAATTTGTTCAAAGGAAGGAGCTACGCTGATCAATCCATACCTAGAAACTCGTCCATAGGTTGGTTTTAAAGCAAAACATCCACAAAAATGAGCCGGTTGACGAAGATCCCCACCTCCATCCACACCAAGAGCAAAAGGAATTTCTTCTGCTGCTACAGCTGCACTACTTCCTCCTCCACTACTTCCTAGTGTCATTTGTAAATTCCAAGGATTTCTAACTTTGGCTATGGAGTAGGGTGAATGGATTCCAAATTCATCCATATCTAATTTTCCTACTAAAATGGCACCTTCCTCTAGGTATTTTTCTACTACCGTTGCTTGATAAGGGGGAACAAAAGAGTTTAACATAAAGCTAGCTCCTGTTGTCTTCATTCCCTGGGTACAAATATTGTCACTAACAGCCATAGGAATTCCTTCTAGGATTCCAGCTTTTCCTTGGGAACGTCTTTGATCCGCTTCTTGGGCGGATTGTAATAAAATCTCTTCTTCTTGTAGTGTAATATAAGCTTGTATTTGTTCATCAACTTGTTTTATTCGCTGAAGATAAGCCTTCATTAATTCAACACTACTAATCTTTTTATTTTCTAATAATCCCTTTAATTGGAGTACTGTTTTTCTATACACGTTATCACCTAACTAAAAAGCTTATTTTTAATTCTTTACAATACACGAGGTACATAAAAGTACCCTTTTTGTGTTTGTGGAACATTTTTTAGAAGTTGATCCCTTCTAGCAAAAGGGATTACTTCATCTTTTCGCAGCACATTGGTAAGGAAACAAGGACTAACCATAGACTCCACTTCCTTAGGTATTTCAATGGTTTCTAGTGGTTGATGGATTTGCTGTAACCATTGGCTTATATCCTGCTGAATTTTTTCTTCTTCTACTTTCGTGAGTCCTATCTTCGCTTCTTTAGCTACTGCTTGTACTTCTTTCGTAGAAATCATCCTTTACTCCCTCCTCTTTTAAGAATTACCAGTCCATACCCTGATTGAGCATAGATAAAAACTCTTCTTCACTTAAAATGGGAATGTTAAGTTGCTTGGCTTTTTGGTTTTTAGAAGAAGAAGAGAAAATATCGTTATTAATTAAATAATTTGTGTTTTTACTTACACTGCCTGTTACTTTGCCTCCTCGTTTTTCAATTTCTTTTTGGAGTGCTTGTCGATTTTCAAAATATTCCAGGTTTCCTGTAATAACAAAGATTTTTCCTTCTAGTACAGGATCGATCTTTTCTTCTGTGGATCTTTCAAATTGAAGATATTGTAAAACATCTTGAATGATCTCTTGGTTATCTGGAATACGAAAATAATGATAAATGGACTTGGCAATCACTTCTCCAAACCCTGAGATCGTAAGAAGTTCTTCTAAACTAGCCTTCATGATAGCATCCAATTCGTCGGCAAAATGTTGGCAAAGTAATGTGGCATTACTAACTCCTACATTTTGAATCCCCAGTCCATAGATAAATCGAGGTAATTGAGTCTGCCTAGACCTTTCAATGGCCTTCATCATATTTTGGAAAGATTTTTCCCCAAAACCTTCCATCTTTTTAATCTCTTCTTCATAATTGGATAATCGATAAATATCACCAAAAGTTGTAAGAAATCCTTTGTCTACTAGTTTTTCGATGGTGGCTTCGGAAAACCCTTGAATATCCATGGCATTGCGTGAAGTAAAATGGGTTAATGATTTAACCTGCTTAGCATTGCAATAAGGATTGGTACAATATAGTAATTTAACTTCTTTTACTTGCTTTACCTTTGTTTCTCCTCCACAGGCAGGGCATAACTGTGGATAAGGTACAGGGCCAGTGGCTGTTAAATTATGAGCTACTTGGGGAATGATCATATTAGCTTTATACACTTCGATGGTATCTCCTACTCCTAATGCTAGATCTTCTAATATGTTTAAGTTATGCACACTTGCTTTGGTTACTGTCGTTCCTTCTAATTGAATGGGCTCAAAAACAGCTACTGGATTGATTAATCCTGTTCTTGAAGTATTCCATTGTACATCGATTAATCTTGTTGTCTTTGTTTCATCTGTCCATTTAAAAGCAATAGAATCCCTAGGAAACTTTGATGTTTGGCCTAGCCCTTCTGAATAGGATAAGGATTCGTAAGTGAGCACCAAACCATCTGCTGGAAAATCATTGGTTAACACTTTTTCTTCGAACTTTTTCACCTTATCTTCAAGAGTATCTTGTTGTACTCGTACAGATTCTACAATTTCAAATCCCTGTTTTTCAAGCCATTTTAGTTGTTCATATTTGCTATCCGAAAAATCGACTCCTACTGCTTGCACCAATTGAAAAGCAAAAAAATTAACATTTCTCATTGCCGTAATTTCATTATTTAATTGTCTTACAGATCCACTACATAAATTTCGTGGATTTTTATACTGTTCTTCTTCTGATAGACCTTGATTTATTTTTTCAAAGTCTGAATACTTAATGACTGCCTCTCCCCGTATAATCAATTCTCCTTGGAAAGGAATCTTAAAAGGAATATTTCGGAAAACACGAGCATTATTGGTTACCTCTTCCCCTATTTCTCCATTTCCCCTTGTTACAGCTTGATATAATTCTCCTTGTCGATACGTTAAGACAATGGTTAATCCATCTAATTTCCAAGATAAAATTCCTCTTTGCTTTCCCAACCAACTTTTTAATTTGACGATCTCCTTAGTTTTGTCCAAAGAAAGCATCTTACTATTATGGGATACACGAGGTAGTGTACTTATAACCGTATACCCTACTTTTTGTGTTGGGCTATTCGAAAAAATAATTCCTGTTTTTTGCTCTAAGTTTTCTAATTCATCATACAAGGCATCATACTGTTGATTGGACAAAATCTCCCGATCTTCTTGATAATATGCTTTTGCCGCTTCATTTAAGCATGCTACTAATTCTTTTATTCTTTTTAATATCTGCTCTTGATTCATCCTTTTCTCTCCTTGTACTTATTCTGGCACGCCCTTATTTTATCACATTTCAAAAAAACTGAAAAGGAAGGAGTAAAAAAGATCTATACATAAAAATAGTTACTGCGAATAATTGCAGTAACTATTTTTATCCTTTCACTCTTGGATGTATATCTTCCAAAAAGCGAACTTTATGCTCTGTCATTTGTATGTACTGTTCTTCTGTAATATTTCCATGTTCTAGTAAAGATTTTGTAAAGTCCAAAAACTTTTGTGTCAATTGAATGAGCTGTTGCAACTCGATTGATGATTCTTTCTCCATCCAAGATCCACTTCCCCACTTTAGTATAATCCTAAACTATACTTATTATATCTTTAAAACCTTTTTTTAACAATTCCTGTATAAGTCCATCTAGAAAGTTTATCTCTTATTTTATTGTTTTTTCTCTTTTTATCAGTGTTTAAATCCAGTTTTTATAATTTTTTGAATAGTTTTTTTGTTCCTTACTTTTCTGCTTTTTGCAATTTTGATAAATGCGCCATCATTTTTTTTATTCCCTTTGTTGAAAAATCTACTGTTACTTCATAGTCAGCCCCTGCCGGTTGAATTTCTAATACGATCCCTTGTCCAAATTTTTTATGAACTACTTGATCTCCTTCTTTAAATGTTAAGGAAAGATTTTTAGGAACTGGGATTGCTTTTTTCTTGCGAAGCATCGGATTTAACGAGTAGGAAGATGCCTGTTGAAAAGAGGGTCTAAGGG
>FZPS01000065.1_pt35 | contig 11404 bp, 10 predicted proteins | sample 1817821 | NCBI WGS metagenome assembly FZPS01 (sample SAMEA104158645, study PRJEB21678) | metagenome | place: Germany | collected 2015-04-21 | reverse complement strand
AGGGAAGGATGTAACTGATGAGAATGTGGCTGCTGTCCTGGAGGCGGCTGGCGTCGCTGTCGAGGATGTCCGGGTCAAGGCGCTCGTCGCCGCGCTCGAGGATGTGAATATCGAGGAGGCCATCAGCCAGGCTGCCGTTGCACCGGTCGCTGCTGCTGCACCTGCGGCTGCTGCACCGGCGGCCGGTGACGCCGCCCCTGCAGAGGAGGAGGCTGAGGAGGAGGAGGAGAAGAAGGAAGAGGAAGAAGAGAGCGGCATGGCCGGTCTTGGAGCCCTCTTCGGCTAAATATATTTTTTCGGCGATCAACGTTGGCGTCCGGGGATATCCCGGAGTATGCATCTAGCAGGGAGCGTGCGCCCTCCCCCGGGGGGTATTCTGGTGAGGGGATCTTTCCGATGGGTCTGGCCGGCCCGCCCTGGGGAAGAGAGCGAGGCTTACCTGGGGAAGGACGATCTGGCATCGTGTCCCCATCCTGCGAGGGAAAGGTTATCGGAGAGGGAGAAGACAAAGGAGAGATCGTAGATGAGGCGGTGGTTGCCGGTGCGGAGGATCTGGTAGGTGCAGGGAATAGACTATCAGTGCCCGGATACTCGGGCCGCAGTGCAGGTGTGCAGAGATATTAGCAGGGCATGAATCCTTGTGGTTCCGGCCGCAGCGAGGGCAGGCCACGGTTTCAGTAGTGTGCTTGGTGACAATGATCTGAGGCTCGGCGACATCATAATTCTCCCGCACACCAACGGATTTTGCCGAAGAACCCTCAAGAGGGGCACTACGCCCTTCGCAGAGGGGTGCACAGCAAGTCCTGATGGTATCCGGACTCTCACACCACTCAAAGGTTTAGCTTTTATGCCCTTTTTGACCACCAGGGCGTTTACCAGTCCTTTTACGCTTATTTTGGGGTTTGAATCCATCTGTGGACAGCGGCTACTGTTCCGGCTATTCATGTTGCGTTGTCGCTCAAGTTCAGCAACCCGCCTTTCAAGTCGCCTCACCGTTTCTTCAAGGGTCTGGATGATCGTGACAATTGCTTCGGGATCGTTCTGTATCAGTGCAAGGATCTCGTCACGTTCCAATACCATACTCTCAATATTTATCCCTTATAGCATAGAGATCTGGCGGTTGTATGAGCTTTTTTCTAGAAAAGAAGTGTTGAAAGCTGACATTCAGACAGTATAGGGGGAGGAGGGGTGCTACCTGTTACGATATGTTTATCGTTTGTCATAGAGAACTGACTTCCCATGAGAGTCGGCATAATCCGTTGTATGATGACCGAGGATATCTGTCCGGGGACCACGGACTTTGTCGTGACAAGGGAAGGAAAAGGTGCTTTTGAAGAGACTGGACCCGTTGAGATCTCCGGCTTCGTTACTTGCGGAGGGTGTCCCGGCAAAAGGGCGGTTTCGCGGGCGAAGATGCTTGTTGAGCGAGGAGCAGATGCGATTGTGTTTGCATCATGCATTACCAGAGGCAATCCCATCGGTTTTCCGTGCCCGCACTACGCGAGCATCAAAGACTCCGTGATCAGGGCTCTCGGTCCGGAGATCCAGATCATTGAGTATACGCATTAGCTCGACAGTCAGCCTCTCCCCAATCTGGGATCTATTAGGAGGAAGCCCCCGGCTCTGGCGTTGCACGCAAGAAAGATCCGCCCCTATAGCCCCACTTCCAGGCAGTTGGGGTGCGAACGCTCCCTGGTTCACTTCGTCCTTTGTCGTTGGGCGATGGATGTCGGTAGACCTCCGTATTCTGGTATCAGGGAATAGATATGTAGATCTCTCGGTGTGCTGACGGCCGAGTGGTGGAACTACCCCGCGCTTGCGGGCGGGGCTTCCCGGCTATCATTCTCCTCCCCACCGGGAGTGAGTCCACAGGCTCAATGGCGCGTTCCGCGCCTGCTACCCCGACAAGGTTTTGATCTTGCAGGGCGAACTTCTTGATATTGATTGCCGCGTTGATGTCGCGGTCGTGGTGAGTACCGCAGTCAGGACAGATCCATTCTCTCTCTGCAAGAACAAGATCCTGCTTGATATACCCACAACAGGTACAGATTTTCGACCCTCCTTGCTCGTATGCCCGGATCTTTTGCTCCAGAGAAAAGTTATACACAAACCGACAAGCGTGGATGTGCTGCATGAAAGATGCAACCTGCTCCCGATTGGGATACATCCGATACTTGTAGGTTTGGAGCATACAGAGTAATATTTGTTATTACAACAATTTGCTCTTTCTGGTAACTCACGGGGAATATGACGAAAGGGCGGAGCGCTCGTCCCCGATCTCGCGGCCGGGGTCTTCCCGCTCCGCCCCCCTCACCCCCGCAAGGTAAATGGAGCAGGGAACGCAGAGATTAGCTCCTAATTGTAGAATGGCTTGGGGTTCAATTCAAACCCCAGATCGGTTCGAGAAGGGTGACCTGCTTGCACCGTCTTTCAATCCTACCTTAGTCCAATTCAAACTCTACTGTAACTGGTCAGGCGTACTGCTAAGCTACCGAAGGCATGAAAGGTTCTCCCTCGAGTGCCCCCCGGACTACCCTGAGCACCGGCTCTCCATTCCTCCTGACCGTTGAGATGTATCCCCTCACCCTGCAGAAGTTCGATGCTCCTTCACGACTCCTGAATGTCCCTGAGATCTTCTGCTGGACTTTCACCATCCTGATATCCCGCTCAGCCAGATTGTTGGTAAATGGCACCCAGAAATCAGTCATGAATCGGAGTAAATTCAGGAGGGATTGATTGAGATGACCCTGCCGGAGAGACCCCGGAGCAGCAAGCAGCGATACCACCTGACCTGGCAAGGACGGGCCTTTAAGGGAGGAGGGCGCTCGTGATCACTCCCGGACGGGGTAACGCCCCTCGGCGATGACTGCCACCCTGTGCGATTCCAGAGCCAGGAGTTCATCAGGGTAGGATCCTACAAAAAGAAACTCAAGGACTTCCCGGAGAAGGAACGGGCGCTGTGGCGCATTTTCGACCAGATGCCCTTCGAGGAGGGTGTCGCAGCAGAGCGCGTTACGAATGAAGACATCTTGAGGCTGCTTGATTATCCTGCTTACTTCGACCTGATGAACATCCCACTGCCGGAAAGTCGCGATGGGATCCTGCATGCGCTGGCGAACGACGAACTCATCCGTGCGACCGACGCTGGCGGCTGGAACATCACGAACCTTGGAGCACTCTCGTTTGCTCGGCGTCTAAGCGGCTTTCGGACACTTCGACGGAAAATGGTGCGGATCATCCTTTACCGTGGAAACAGCCGCATTGAAACGATAAAGGAGGTGATGATCGACAAGGGCTATGCAAGCGGGTTTGAGACATTGATTGACTCTATCAGCAGTCTTTTACCTTCCAATGAGGTGATCCAACAAGCCCTCCGCAAGACCGTGCCTGTATATCCAGAGCTCGCAGTACGGGAACTGGTGGTGAACGCGCTGATCCATCAGGATTTATTCCTCACCGGCACCGGTCCGATGATAGAGATATTCGATGATCGTATGGAAGTAAGCAACCCCGGAATACCGCTCGTGGCTACCGAACGGTTTCTCGATTCACCCCCAAAATCCCGGAACGAAACCCTAGCGTCTTTGATGCGGCGCATGGGTATCTGTGAAGAACGTGGTAGTGGCATCGATAAGGTTGTATTCCAGACGGAATTTTACCAACTCCCGGCTCCTTTCTTTGAAGTTGCAGGAGAGGCCACCCGCTCGATCCTCTTTGCGCCCCGGCCGCTCGCCAGGATGGACAAGGCCGACCGTGTGCGGGCCAGTTACCTCCATGCCTGCCTGAAATATGTCAACCGGGAATACCTGACAAACAGTTCTCTACGTGAGCGATTCGGTATCTCCTCGAAGAATAGTGCAACGGTTTCACGGTTCATCAAAGAGGCAGTGGAGATGGGGGAGATTGCTCCCTACGATCCAGATGCAGCTCCAAAGATGATGAAATATGTCCCGTGGTAGGCGGCACCAGATGAGAGGAATACTTGATGAGGTACATTCAGAGTGCCTGCTCCCATAGATTAATGTCAGCGATATTGCTGCCGATCTGTATATGTCCAGGTATCTGCCGGCTTTTCCATACTTGATGGGTACTTGATCCTGGCCCATAAAGCCACCCGCGTTCTGTCTTCGGTGAACGCTCAGGGATCCATGGCCTTGTATCTCTTTTTTCAAATATGGGTTGGATCCAGAGTCGCTTCAGTTTTACAGAACTTTCGGTACGTTACCGTGAGTATTCTCGCTGTTGGAGGGCAAACACCTCATCTCATCGATGATCAGGAGCCCAAATTCCGCATGAGGTAGGGGTTATTCTCACCATCTCGCCTCTTTTTCCTCGATCCCCCCCGCTACAAACCGCAAGATCTATATTCGTGATCCCGAATACGCATACCATATGGAAGAGTGAGCTCGTGCATGGTTGAGGGAGCAACGAAGACTGGGAGAGAAGTGCCTGGAGATCAAGTATATCCAGAACAAATCCTACGTCTACCGATCGACGAGTGTCTACAACAAAGCCACCAAGTCACCGAAGAAAGTGAGCACATACCTTGGCCGCCTTACCCAGGAAGGCCTCATTCTCAAAGGAGCCCGGCGTACACCCGTTCCGCTACCTCCCCGGAATAATTCCAAGATCTCCTCCCGGTTCTCCAGGAAGCCTTCCCGGAATGCTGGCAGGAACTCGTTGCACTCACCTTCACCCGGATCGCCGGGTACACCCCTCTCTCCCGGGTTGGAGATGTCTGGGAAAAACTCGACAACGCCCTTGACCTCTCTCCAAACTGTGACCCCCGCACACTCTCCCGGGTTCTCACTGCGGTCGGCGGCGATCACGCCAGCCAGCAGATGATCTTCCAGCACCTCTCTTCTCCGGCCCAGCAGCTGATCTACGACCTCTCGTTCATCTTCTCATACTCTGAAAACGTAAACATCGCCGAATTCGGCTACAACGCTGAGGGAGTCTGGTTGCCGCAGATCAACATTGCCCTCTTCAGCGCGGCAGATACCCGGCTTCCAGTGATGATCCGGACACTTCCGGGTTCGGTCAGAGATGGTGTCACGCTGGCAGGATCGATACTGCTGGCGCCATCCTTGTCCTTGACCGGGGTTTTGTCTCTGAAGCAAACGAGAAGATGCTGCAAGAGGCTCAGATCCCATTTATCCTCCCTCAGCGCCGTAACAGTTCTCGATACGAACCCCGGATCCATCTCACTGATCACTTCTTCTCCCATAAACGACTGATCCACGCGGGAAAGCGTGAGGTGGACGGGATAGTGCTCTATCTCTACGAAGATGTCGATCTGAAGGCAGAAGAGGAGAAGACCCTGTACCGGTTGCTGGAGGAAGGCCGGATTGACCGGGAAGAGCTGAAGAAGAGGCTGAAGTACGCCGGCTGGATCCTGATCGTCTCTTCACTGACGGCAGAACCAAGGGAGATCTACGATCTCTACAAGTCAAGAAATCTGGTCGAAGAGCATTCTGCTGCGTTTAAAGGATTGATCCAGACGGATAAACTCTATCTCAGAGATCCCACAGCGATCTTCGGGCATGTCTTCGTTGGATTCCTCTGTCTCTACCTGTATTGCCGGATCCTGAACCGGATCAAGCAGGCGGAGATGACAGCACATCTCTCGCCTCAAGGATTGCTGCTGAAACTCTCAACGGTCTATGCGGTGAGTGTGGGGGAGGAGAGACAGATCATCGAGGTGCCGAAGCAGGTGCAGAAGATCACGGAGAACCTCAAACTTGATATATTCCCTAATAAATGAGGAGTTTGGGTTGTATTCACTGCGATGCGATGTAGTCGGTTCTATCCCACGTCCCTCGACAGACACTTATTCTTAAGCAGTCGTCCACCTGTGGGCTCGCAGGCACTCGACCTCCGGAGTAGCAGGAGAAGCCCTGGCGCAGTTTCGTCGAGAACGGCGTTGAACTGATACTTACACCACACCCTCGGTGACCCGGACCCTCCCGATGATCAGGTCATCCTCCGGAGGAATGCCCAGTCCCTCCTGCAGTAGCGCTTCCACGTGTCCCTCGATCGCATCCCTGATATTCTTCAGTGTCTCCTCGACCGTCTCGCCTTGAGAGTAACATCCGGGAAGTGCAGGAACCTCTGCCCAGAACCCCCCCTCTTCAGCCTTCCAGATCATAACAGCAAATTCCATTCCAGTCCTCCACCTAGAGATATCCGATGTACTTCTCCTCTGTTAGCCCCGATTTCTTTATTGCAGCCATGAGAAGCCCGGTCTTTAGTTCCTCCACCCAGGGTAGTGTGAGGGTTACCCCAGATGGCATCTTGATATTGACATGATTGCCCTTCCCCTGCCGCATCACGCCACCTGCTCGCACAAAAGCCCGTATCGCTTCATGGCCGCCGATTCTCCGGATTTTGTCCACGTCTGTCCCTCACCCCCGTAATAGTCTCACTATAGGATATGCATTCCGCTGCCGGAGATCTGTTGTGCATATGCACTCTTCCGTATGGAACTCATAATCTTCCTGCTTAGCAAAAGCCACTGTATGGTTAGGTAGAATTGGTCTGATTCCCCATGGCGACCCACCGCCGGCCTGCGTTCTGGGTGGCGGCAAAGGGGGGTTTGGGTGGCGGTGATTGTGAAGGGTGCTCAAGCGGGGGGGTGAGGAGGCCTGGAAGGAGTCTTTTGGAGAGGTGTGTTATGGCACGTCCCCCTCACTCTTCTGTCCACGCAAGTAGCTCGCCCCTCTTCTGCCGCTCCAGGCGGTCGAGATCTTTGCCGGCACCAACAAACCTGACACCGACGATCCTCATCCGACCGCTGGCTGAGATCTCACTCGTAAGGAGATATGAGATCGGGAAGAACTCGCGCACCTTCGCATCGATCTTGTGGCCCGAACATATCATCTGGACATTATTGCGGTCGAGGATCGACCAGATCTTCTCCCAGAGATAGTATGATCCGGTGGAACCAAACGGATTGTCAACAAAGAGCACTTTGGCGGTGTCCCGGTCATGCCTGCCAACGACAATCGCCCTGATCGTCGATATGAGAACAACCAGAAGAATGATGTGCATCGTGTTCTCCTGCCCTTCAGAAGCCTTGATCTTCTCCCAGAGCTGGAATGGATAGGCATCGATATCGATCTTGCGTATCTTTACGCGGACCCTGCCCATATCCATCACTCGACCCACCAGCTGGCCCGGGGTGAGCGCCTTTTCAAGCCCTTCCCGGCTGAGAGTGCCGTCCTGGATATGGGCAGTAAGGTCCTGAATATAGCGATGCATCTCACCCCGGGCCACCTCGTCACGATATGTGCAATCATCAAAGTTGATCTGTAGTATCTCACGAGGATTACCATCGATCTCGATCTTCGAGAGCTTGGGGATCATCGTGAGGTGGTCCCGGTAGGTTCTCGCCATCCCCAGGGCCTGATCGATGATCTTCGTCTCGACCTCAAGGAGTCCCTCCACCTGCGCCTCTATTGCCTTTACCCATTCGGTGACTGTGGCAGCATATCCCTCCAGACTTTGCTGTAGAGAGGTCGCCTCGCCCCCACTCTCCGCTATGTGGATCTTTTCCCTGACAGTCTCGATAAAGTAGTGAGGAACATTAATTTCGGCTACGTTCCGGAAGAATTGGTCCTTTGCGACGCTGAAGCGCTCTCTCTGCCTCTTCATGCTTCCGATGGCACTCCCAAGCTCTTCCTGGAGGTCGAGGTAGCCTCTCAGCTCCGATGCCGGGGCAGCGCTTTTCTGGATGAAATGGTGAGTGGTGTCAAGCAGTTCGTAACCTTTGCGCTCATTGATAAGGTCCTCAAGCACCGTTTCACTTTCCCGGCGCATACCATCAAGGTGTGCAAGTTCTGCCTTGAGGGTGAGACTTTCTGCTTCAAGCCACTTCTGATCGGCCTTCAACGGTTCCGGATCGGTGAGATTGGGATCCCGGATATATGGATATGTTTCCGGGGCATGGGCGCTAAATTTCCTCTCTGCCTCTTCCATCTCCAGGGAGAGGAGGTGGTGTTTTCCACGCACATCCTCATACCGACCAGTGGCTTCTTTGAGGAAGCGCTCCGCCTCTTCAAAACTCTGGTCAACCTCTTGGATATATTTCGAAGAATACCGCTCCTTCTGGTCTTCAGCCTCGATCTCCACGATAGAAATCCGGTAACCGCTAATATCGTTCCGGTCGTCCTCAATCTGCTTTCTGTCGCGGTCATTATCTCTCTCGTAACTCTTGCGATCCTTCACAACCCTATCAACCACCTGCCGGGCACTTCGGTACTCACTCCTGAGGCGATCGATATCTGCATCCGGCAGGGTTGGAACATCCTCACCTGCATACGGTCTGTAATCGGAGATCTCCTGCTCTATCTTCCGGAATCGCTCCTTCATCTGGTTGTTGATCTCCTCCAGTCTCTTGAGTTCAGAATCGCACCGGCTGATCGCCGTCTCGATCTGCCGTTGCAGCACCGTAGTTTCTTCGGCGTTCCGGTGCTCCTGCTGCAGTTTGCTGAGGGTCTTCTCCCTCTCCTCCGAGATCTTGATGAGATCGGTGAGCAGGGCAAGTTTCTTCTCGAAGAGGCCCATTTTCTTTTCCTGCTCCACCAGATTGATCCGGACGCGAGGGAGGGTGGAGTGATCCTCCTGAAGCTGGTTTCGCAGTGCTGCAAGCCTTGCCGCACTCTCGTTCTTCCGTTGCGTATGCTCCCCGAGATTGGCCGTCCTCTCCTGCTCAAATTCCGGTGGATACCGGTCAATGAAGCGGTGAAGGATGTCGAAGTCGTGGGTTATTGTCGCTACTGCCTCATCGGCCCCCTGTATCTCCTCGTTGATTGCGCGGATCTCTTTTCGGAGGTGCTCGGCGGCACGGTCGCTCGCCAGCGCTTCAAGCGACTGCTCGGGCGTCCGGGAGGAGATATAGACATCTCCAAGTGAGAGCGGCCTTCTCTCCCGGAGATGGTCGATACTGGTGATAACGAGTGCAGCATCCTGAACCTGTGCCGGAAGAACCAGAGGGTTCCGAATAACTGCCTCGAAATCCCCCTTGAGGAGGAGAACCGCCTTCGGGAGCCAGGGCGCGTTGGCCAGGCACTCCCCCCGCTCGTCTTCGGAGATCCCCTTCAGGTGTTCGGCGCCGCTTATCGCGGTCGGATATCTCTCCTGTAACCTCTCAAGAGCAGCCAGGTACTCACCGCTCAAGGTGACGCCGTACGTCTCTGCGCTCTCCAGATCCCGGACAAGACTCTCACGACGGCTCCTGTAGCCCGCCAGCATCTCGCGCAACTGTTCCCTCCGGTCTTTGAGGTGCGCGGTGCAGGCTTCAATATCGTCGAACTCGTAGATCTCGGCTATCTTTCGTGCAGAGTCTCTCTCAGCCGTGAAATTGGTGATCTCCCGCTGAAGGGCTTTAATTGCCCGATCCAGATCAGCTATCCCTGTTTCCAGCTCCGGTTCAAGCGCCTGGTTTGTGGAGAATCGCCGTTCGATCTCGCTGATCTCGTTTGTGAGCCTGCCATAAGTCTCTTTTTCAGCAGCAAGTTGCTTTTCTGTGGCCTCGATCTGGTCGGAGCGGGAGAACCAGGAGGAAACTCTCGGGCACCGTTCATGCCTCTGCACGAGTTCTTTCTCCCGGGTCTCCAGTTCGACGGATTGCCGCTCAAGTTCAGTGATCCGCCTCCGGATCCCCTCGGCCTGCTCTCTGGCCCCTCCGAGGTCCTGCTGGAGGCCCATATTCTCGGCACGGGTCTCCTTCGCCTGGCTCTGCCCCACCAGGAGTTCCCCACGGACTCGCTCTTCCTCTGCGGCAACCAGAGTATGGAGGGTCTTTCCCAGGGGACGAAGCCGGGCGAACAGTTCCTGGTGCTCCTCCTCCATCTTCCGCATGATCTCCTCCCGCTCCCGGATCTCTGCTTCACGCTCCCGGATCGAGAGATACTTGTTCACTGCACGGGCAAAATCGGCCCGGTGCTTCAGCGCATTGGCCGTCTGTTCGTGTTCCACCTTCTCTGCTTCCGCCCGTCTGAGTCTCTGCTCGGAGAGATTCAGGCGTACATTCTGGAGCTGAAGCCCGGTTCTCTTGAGCTCGTTATGCACACTCTTGCAGATCGCTTGCATTCCGAAAATCTGCTCCTGCAGTTGCCGGATCTCTTCCTTCTTCCTGGTGATTGCCGCAACGTACGCGACATACTGCGATGCCGTTCGCTGCACTACCTTCTCGTATACCTGGTACGATCTGAGGAGGCGATCGCTTGCCGCCTGAAGGCTGGTGATCTCGTTTTGGAGGTGCTCGTACTCGTGCAGGCGTGCCTGCTCCGCCTGCAGTTTTCTGAGATCCTCCTGGGATTGATACAGTGAGGCAGCGAGCGCTTTTTCGACGGGATCTTCGTCTCCATCGTGAAATTTGAGCCGTCGCCGGTCCTGGAGGCACCGGTCTATCATCTTGATTAGCAGATCCTCGACGAATGCCCTTGAATCCCTGAAACTGTGAAAGTGGGTCTTTAAGTAACTCTCCTGCCGGTTGATATGTTTGATGAGTTCCCACTCCGACTCGATGAGATAGTAGTCCTTGAGCCGCTCCAGGTACTGCTGTCGGGTCTCGGCTATCCAGATATCGTATCCTGCTTTTATTTTCTCCCGGAGCATCTTTCGGGTTTCTGAATAATCCTGGGTGAAGAAGTCTGCTCCCTCTTCCCTGCAGAGGGGAATCGTATCGATGTCGAGGTCGTTTGGCTCGCCGTACAGGTGCAGGTAGGAGAAATACTTGATCTCGTCGTTCTCACCTTCGTCTTCCTGATCGGACTTCCGTTTTGCGCAAAATCCTGTCAGGAGATATCTCTTCCCATCTACGACCTCGTCCAGCTCCCACTCGGCCAGAACATGAGTTGTGCGGTTGCGCTCGCCTCCGATGAACATATGCTTAAAGGGCTTATTCGGATCAGGAGCGGCATTCGGGAGGACGCACTGGAGGATGAGCATCAAGAGGACCGACTTTCCCATACCGTTGCCCAGCTCATAGGTGGCATTGCGGCCATAGAACGGCATGCGGAAGTCTTGATATAACCCCCTTCCCTCGTTGAACTGGGCGTTTACTACCCGCACTGACCGCAGTTTAGGCATCTTCATCGCCCCCCTGATGGCCAAGCCCATCGATGAAGAGCGTGATGGCATCCTGCACCTCGCGGTTGCTGTAGACCTCACGGATGATCGCCTTGCAGCGAGGGGTGAGGTAGACGGCATTGTCGTGCTCTTTCGCGAGCTGGTTCTTCTCCAGGAAGGCGATCGTCTCGTTGATCAGGGTGCTCTTTGAGCTGACGCCCCACTGTTTCTTCTCGTCCGGATCGTCTCTCTTGAATTCTACCGCCGGGAGGCTGCTCCACAGGTCGTGGATGACCTTGAAGTTGAACTGATGTTCTTCGCCTATCCTCTC
>FZPS01000186.1_pt64 | contig 11407 bp, 3 predicted proteins | sample 1817821 | NCBI WGS metagenome assembly FZPS01 (sample SAMEA104158645, study PRJEB21678) | metagenome | place: Germany | collected 2015-04-21 | reverse complement strand
CCTTATGGTACATATACACCTAATGTAGGTATAGGTTCTAATTATGGTTTAGTAGCCAATGGTCCTATTCAAGATTTTGGAACAGGAATGTTTATGGCAGAAGAAGGTGGTAGATTACCACAAATGCAAAAAGGAGGAAGAGGAATAGTAACTGATAAAACTGTAGATTCAGATAGAAAGAAAACTGTTGATATTAGTAATAAAAAAAGTAATAAAACTTCAGATGATATATCATATCTTCGTAATATTGCAGAAACTGCTCAATATCTTAGAGATGAACCTTTAATTGGTAAACCATATTATTTCAATGGTAAACCATATCTATATAATCCAGAAGCAAGTGAAGGTAGAAAGTTGGTTTTTATTGCTTCAGATCCTGACAATGATACAAAACAAATAGATGTTGATATTTTTGATTTTAATAAAGCATTGAATAAAGATCAAATAATAAATAATTATTATCGAAAATATTATACACATAATGAATCATATAGGCCTGATGATTTATCAAAATTTAAATTAGAAAGATATTATGTCTCTGATAATGCAGAAAATGCAAAATCATATAAAGATCCAGATTTTTATACATTTACAGGTAAAGATTCTGAATATAAAGTACCTTATAGAAAACTATCATATAGTAATCTTCGAGATAATATACTTGAAACTACTCAAAAAGATAATAAGTTATATTACCTTAAAAATAATATGGATAGAATTATTCAAAAAGATGGTAAGTTATATTACCTTTATAGTTCATTTTTGGATGATATTCCTTATATTGAAAGTACTACAAATTATGCTAATATAGTAGGATTTAAGTCAGTACCAAAAGTATATGCAATTCCTTTAGATCGTAATTATAAATTTACTTCTGATAGAGTTAAAATATTTGATGAAAATGATTTAAGAGGTACAAGATTAGCATACAATCCATTTGCAAAAAAGAAAGAAGAAATAGTTGAAGAAGAAATAGTTGAAGAAGAACCAACAAATACAAACAAAACAACTACAACTACACAATCAAGTTCAAAGAATAATATATCAGGTAAGAGTACAATACAAAAGGAAAATGATATAATGTATAATCCAAATAGAAAATATGCATCTATGTCCTTCTTTTAATTATGACTTGATAAATTAAAAATATTTTACTAACTTTGTATTGTGTATTATATATATATTAATTTGTTTATTTATATGAAAACATTAAAAAAAAGAAAGTTAAAAAAAGGAGAACAAAGTAATTATAGTTTAATAAACAATACAAATAGTTACTTTCCTTTTACAACATCAGATTCTAATATAAAACACACTATGAGTAGTGTGCCAAGAAATCAAGCTAATGTAGAAGTTGAAGGTGGGGAAACTGTTGTTGGAGATGTTAACAATGATGGGTATTTAGAGCATTTTACATTTGTGGGTAATAAACATTCACAAGGTGGAATACCTGTATTTTTACCAGATGCATTTATATTTTCAGATACAGATAAGTTAAGAATAACAGATCCTGATATATTGAAATATTTTGGAATGAGTGTTACTAAAAAAGGACATACACCAGCTTCTATATCTAAAAAATATAAAATAAATGAGTATATGGATGTTTTGAAAGATGAAGATGCAGATGACTTAGCTAAGCAAACTGCAAGTGAAATGGTTAAGAATAATGTAAATAAATTAAGTCAATTAGCATACATACAAGAAGCAATGAAAGGTTATCCTGATGGAGAACCTAATTTTACATCTTTAAATACATTACCAATTATGGATAGAGGTGGAGTTACAGGAGAAAAAATAAGAGAAGGTAAAGCAACATATAAGAAATACCTTGCTGAAAAGCATCCTGCTTTTAATAGAGAATCTTATGATGAAGAAAAGACTTTAAAAAGTAAGAATGGAAGATTATTTTATACATATGAAGATGATAGAGGGTATTTACATTTATGGGATTCTGAAAAGGATGAATATTTTGGTTTCCTTCCAGATAAAAATAACAAAGAAATTAAATACATATGGAATCCTAATATAGAATACTATGAAGTTTATAAAGATGGTAAACCAGTAGATTATCAAGGACCACTTCTAACTAAAGAGCAACATAAAAAAATAGAAGCAAGTGATGAATATAAAGCAAGGGTAGTTAATTTTGAAAAAGCAATATTAGATAATGAGGATTTGCAAAATGATATTTATGCTCAATATGAAAAGCTATTTGAAGATGGGAAATACTCAAATCCTAAAATGTCAAAACAAGAAGTAATAAATCATCTTCTTGAGCAACAAAGAATGGGAGTATTAAATGATATATCTACAAGAGATGCATATCCTAGATTTCATCAAGACGATGTTTATGTAAATTCAAAAACTAAAAAACGTGGCATAAAAGATGCAGCTGTTATACCTGATGGTAGAACAACAGATATTAAACATGCAAAAAGAAGATTCATAGATCAAGCATTTGATTTATATGGATTTGGATATGGAGTTAAAAATTCTGACGATCTAGTAAGAAATCTTCAACTAGCCTTTAATGCATATGCAGAGGTAATACATAATGACGGAAAAGAAGGTAAAGGTAAATATACAAATTTTGATAATAATACAGGTTTTTTTATAACACCAGATGGAGTTGATAATGAAGGACATCCGATACCAAGATTGACTTATGTTGATGATTTTGGGGGAAATACTATGTATATGATGAATGCATATTATGTACCTGCAGAACCAGAATCAGAACTTGAAAAAGAAGAAGAAGAATCAAAAACAGAAAAAGAAGATGAAGAAATAAAAGTTGAAAAAGATATTGTAAAACCAGGTTCAAGATATTTTGACACATGGTTTCTACCAGATATAAATAACTATGTAGGTGCAATGACTGATATAATAAACAGATATGAACCTGCACAAGGAAAAGTAGATTTGGTAACACCAGGATATGTTTTAGCAGATCCAACAAGACAATTAGCTGCTAATCAAGAACAGATGGCAGCTTATAGAGATATGTTAGAAAATTCTGTTAATCCACAAATAGCATTATCAGCAACTTTAGGGGCTTCTGGTCAAGGATTTCAAAATGCAGCTAATGTATTAGCTAATGTTGAAAATGCCAATGTAGATATTACTAATCGAGCCATGAATCAAGTAGCTGGTATAGAGAATCAAGAAATTATGCTTAATGAACAAATGAGGCAGAAGTACATTGAAGATATGGCTAGGTTAAATCAGAATTATGATGAAGCTAAAAATTTAAAAAAATGGAGAATTATAGGAGAATATAATAAAGGTTGGCGTAATTTTATGAAAGACCAAATGATGCAGAATGTATTATACCCACAAGTGTTTACTAATAATTTAACAGGAGAAGTATTTAATTATAACTTTAGAAATCCTAATGATCCATATCAAACATATTCTCCTGTATATCGTAGTAAAGATCAAGAATATATAGATCCTTTTGCTATATATGACCAATGGTTAGAGAAAACAGGAGATCCAAAGTTAGCAACAGAAGCAACAACAGCAACAATAAAGAGCAAAGCCTATAATAGACAAAACAATAATGTACTACAAGATTATGATTATAGTTTTCTATTTGAATAATTCAAATTAAAAGATATGGCAAATTTTTTACAACAAAATAAAAGTCCTTTTGCACCAATTCAGTCATACACTCCTGATTGGGGGTTTTTATCTACAGTAATGGGTGTAAAGCAAGCTGAATATGATAAAGGGTTTAATATAGTTAAAAGTCAAATAGATGCTTTAAAATACGCTGATTTATCAAATCCAGAAAATGAAAAGCATAGAGATTATTTATTTAAACAATTAAATACAAGTTTAAATAGTTTGAGTAATTTAGATTTATCTAAAGGAGAAAATATATCAAGAGCATTAAAGATGTTAAATCCTATTAGTCAAGATAAAGAACTTTTATATGATTGGCAATTAACAAAGAAACTAAATGAGCAATTAGCAAGAGCTGAATCTTTTAAAAACAGCAATGATTTAGAAAAGAGAAAAATGTACAATAAATATTCAGAGATGGATATTAATTATACAAAAATGAGATTAAGTGAAGCATCTAGAGGAGATGGTTCTATATTTGAAATAAAGCCTGTAACTTATGTTCCTTATCAAGATTATATAGAAGCATTAGATAAGAAAATGATAGATCTTGGTATTGAATATAAGGTATCATATGCTGATGGCAAGGGATATTTTATTGAAACAACAAATGGGAAAATGTCTATACCTGCATTTATAGATTTTGCCCATACACATTTAGGTCCTGAATTTCAAGAGCAATTTGATGTTATTGGTAGAGTACAAGCAGAATCTGCAATAAGAAGTGTAATGTCAAATATGGGAGTATCAAGGAGAGATGCAGAAACTATTGTTGCAAAGAAAATGATTGGTGCAGTACAAAAATCTGAAACATATAAAGGCAATGAATATCTTAAAGATTTAGAAGAGGCTCAAAAACAATTAAATATATTAAGATATATAAAACAAACATATCCAGATAAAATCAATAATGTAGAAGCTAAAGAAGCTGAATTAGTAAATACAATAGCTAAACTGAAAAATAATATAGAAAATACAGAAGCTGAAATTGTATCATCTAATGATATTAATTATGTAGCATCTAATTTAGCTAATATATTTTCAAATAATTATAGGAATGGTGTTGTAACAGATTGGGCTATATCTACTGCAAATGCTACATATAAATATGAAGAAAAGCCTGATAACACATGGGCAGTAAAATATAGAGAAGCTAATGATCTTTATAAATTTAATAAGAGATTAGAATTTGATAAAAAGAAAACAGAATATGATAATTATTTTAAAGCTCAGTATTTAGCATTAAAACAAAAAGAAGCAAATCAGAAGGAATTAGAAAATTTAGGAATAGAAGGATATAGTGTTACAGGTAGTTATACTTCTCCAAATGAAATATATAAGGTAATATCGTTAAACAATCAATTAAACGCAGCACAAGATAATGCTTATAATGTTGCTTTTGGAGATACAAATAGTTTAATGTCTTTACTATTGCAAGTAAATAATCCTAATGGTTCAATATTAGAAGATTTAAGTAAATATCAAAGAGCATTGAATAGCTTAAAGAATTATTCATCATCAGATAATGATAAACAATTATTAAATGTTTTACATGATATGAATAATAAGCTAGGGTTAGGAATGGAAAATGAGTTAGCCCAAATTAGTGATATAGGCAATAAGGCAATTGCACAACAAATACTTAACTTATATGCTTTAGGGATATATGATGCTACAAAAGATGTTTTAGGAAGAGATGGTAGTAATAATATTGCTAGAGATTGGCATGAACAATTAAGTAGTTTGTCCAATAGTTTAAGAAATAGCTTATATATTATGGAAGAAGTTGGGGATTTGTGGGATGGTGTATTGAATGGTATGATTTCTGGACTTGAAAAATCAGGATTGACAGAAAAAGATATTATAGGTTATACAAATAATGGTACTCCTATATATGATATTTCTAAAATGGAAGAATATAATAAAAATTTATTAAGTCAACCTTTGCCTGATTATTTAGTTCATGGTGTTCCTACAACAGAAATGTATACATTTAGGTTAAAAGATAATAGTAGCATTTTGAGCATTTTATTAAATCCAGATAATTGGGATCAAACATCAATAGAAGGTACATCTAAATTTAAAGGAAAGGATGCTAAAGACATTAAGGAACTATATAGTGGTCTTGCTAATAATATATTAAACAAACATTTTGGAAATCAGATTAATGTTGCATATGATCCTAGTACTAATGATTATGTTTTTGAATTAAAAAGGGGAGAATTCAAAAAAACAGGCATTAAAAAATTGGATGATATAAAACAAGGTTCATTGAAATTTAGAATGTCAAGAGATGTTGTTAACACAAATCCTACTTTAAAAAATACTATAGGAAGGGTAGCTGATAATGCAAACATTCCAACCAATGCAGTAGGTGGGGAATACAGAAAATTGTTAAAAGGAGATATTCCTTATATTAAGTATGATGATTTGCTTGGAAATGGCTTTATAGCAACTGTAAGTATTAATCCTAATACTAATAAGTTGCAAACAGAATTTGGATTTAAAAATATAGAAAGCAATGGGTGGGAGAGTGTATTAAGTGATACAGAATTTGAAATTACAAATGAAGGAATACTTGGAGTAGAAAATTTGATATCTGATATTCAATATAAATATTTTAATCCTGAATATTAAAATTATGAATGGAAATGATTTTTCAAAATATATGAATAATGCAATTCAAGGTGGATTGCAAGAAATTGATAATATTAATTTAAATAGTTTAAATAAACAATCAGGTATAAATATATTAGATCCTAATGATATAAATAGGTATAGATTTCAAAAAGATTTTGATGCTTCTACATTCAATCCTTACAATCCTTATAATGAACAGAATTGGATAAATAAAGAATCTTGGGGTTCTGCATTGAGAAAAGGGTTTAGAGGTATGGGTTCAAGATTCAGCAATACATTTGTTGATTATTGGGCAGATTATGGAAGGATGGTAGATGCTTTATTTTCATGGGATTGGTCAAAGATGATAAAATCTCCAGAAGAACAATATAAAGCATATTATGAAGATCAACAAGAAATGTATAAAAACTATGTATTTGTTCCAGAAGAAAAAAGAGATGCTATATTTGGAAAATCAGGAATATCAGAATTTATTAGTAATGCAGGATTTTCTTTAGGTACATATACAGGATTTGCCTTAGAACTTCTTGCAGATGCAGCGATAACTATAGCAACAGTACCAGCAGGTGGTGTTGGTGCAGGCACATTTGGAGCAACATTAGGTAAGTTTGGAGCTAAATTAGGAATGAAGAGTGCTGCAAAAGCTACTGCTAAGAGTGCTGCAAAAGCTACTGCTAAAAGTGCTGCTAAGAAAACTACAAAAGCAAGTCAATTTTTTAAAGGAATGTATCAATATTCTCACATTGACGATTTTGCTAAAGCAGTATCTTCTCCTAATAATTTTACTAGAGCACAAAGGAATATGGTAAAAGATAGATTTGCAGCATTATCATTTAATATTGGTGGTATAGCCAAATCTAAATCTGTAGGAGATTTTTTCTTGCAAGTAGGTAAAGGGTTACCATATTTAGGAGAAGCATTTAGGTATGGAGAAAGAATGGTAAAAGCAGGCAAAGCAGGGTATAGTGGTGCTACATTAGCAGGTATGGGTGTTATGGGATTGAGAAGAATGGTTCAAGAGTTTAACATGGCATCTACAGAAGCTTCTTTTGAAGCTATACAATCATATGGGACTTCATTAGATATGATGTTGCAAGATTATAAAAATAAAGGTTATAATATTGATGAATATGATTTTAATAAAATGCAAGAATTATCATTTGAATCATCATTAAAAACATATAATACAAACTTAGCAATATTAGGATTAACCAATAGAATACAATTTGGTACTCTGTTCAATAAAATGCCTATGCATAAAACTTGGTTAACAAGAAACATTATGGGCAATAGTTTAGAAGGTATTCATACTGTTTCAAGAAAAGGAGTATCAAAAATTTATAATACATCAGGATTATTTGGTGGTACAAGAACATTATTTAAAATAGGTAAAGATTTTGGTTGGAGAAAAGCAGGTACAGAATCCATTAAATTATTTGGTAAAGATTTTTTAAAATTTGATTTAGTTGAAGGGTTACAAGAAATAATGCAGGAAACCACAAGTAAAGCATGGGCAGATTATTATAGTAATCAATATTATAATGCTGAAAAATCTATAAGTACAGCTTTTGGAGATGCATTAGGAAGTATGTGGTCTAAAGAGGGATTAAAGATATTTGTACATGGAGCTATGGCAGGTGGTATGATAAAGATACCTACACATGTAATGAATAATGTATTAGAATATACTCAAATAAAAACAACAGATAGACAATATGGTAAAAAAGAAAATCCATATAGACAAGCAAGAAAGAGAAAACAAGAAGATATTGACTTTTTAAATGATTTAATGTGGACTAAAGATTTTAATAGTTCATCAATATCTGGGTTAGCTAATGCTTTACAAAATTCTATTAAGATGGATGAAGCAGCTAAAAATGGGAATGATTATGAATGGAATAATGCAAAAGATAATATGCTTATTCAAGGTATAATAGCTGCTAATAGATTAGGAGTTGATTATGCATATATACATGCAGTAGAAACTTTAGGAGATGATATTACTATTGAAGAATTTAATAAGATGATGGGTGTTAATTTAGACCAAACAAAATATAGTACACCTAAAGAATTTACATCAAAGATTGCTTCACAATTAAGAAGATATACAGATACAGTAACTAAGTTAAGAAATGAGTTTAGTAACAAAATAAATCCAGCTGATTTTGATCCTAAAAGTAGTAATTATATAGCAGCAATAATAACAGCTAAAAAACAAGAAGAAGCTATTAATAATATTGCTATATTAGAGTTGCAAGGAGAAAGAAATTTAGAGAGAATACAAAAAATGAAAGATGAAGTTTCTAAGTTAAGTGGATTAGAGACCTCATCATATTATGCTTTTGAAATATTGACTAATAGAGAGAGACTAAATAGTGAATTAGGGGAATTAGAAGGTAGAATATTAACATTGGAAAACACATTAAAAGCAGAAGGATTAACAAAAGATGATATAATAGCTACAAAAAAACAATTAAATATATTAAAGAAAAGAAAAGCAGAATTAACAGAATGGGGTAATTATTTTATAAAAGATAAAAATGGCGAGTATAAATTTGTAGGAGAAAAAATTGAGAATGAAGGTAAAGTATATTATGATCCAGAATCTAATAGGGTAAAAGAAGTATTTAGAAATATTTTAAATAATAAGAATAAAGAAGAAGGATTTAATGAAATCAATGATTCTGTATTTAAAGAAGCAAGTATTAAGATATATGATATTATAAGATTATCTGAGCAAACAAGAGATATATCAGAGCAGATATTATCATTACAAGATCCTGAAAAATTTATGGCATTGGTAAAAAGAATGGAAGAAGGTCATTTGAAGTTCTTAATGTCAGGGATATTGCAAGAATCTTTTCATACTTTAGATATATCATTAATAAGACATTTTGCAAAGAAATGGAATTTAAAGGAAGAAGATTTAATAAAACAAGCACAAGAAGAAGTTAAAAATGGTAATATTGATTTTGAATTTTTAGGTGATGACACAACAGATTTAATGAGGCAGGAAATGTTGTTTGAAATATTGATGATGATGAATCCAAAATTTGCAGAAGAATATAGAAATGCAAAAGAAGATTTATTTAATCAATTAGAAGCAGATAAGGATTATAATGAGTTGATGAAAATGCTTAATAGTGAAAACATCAATAAAGATATAGATAAGTTTAAAACATTGCTTCAAACAATATCAGAAAAGATAAATTTATTTGCTAAAAACACATTAAATGAAATTAGTGATAAATACAGAGAGCAACTAAAAGAGGATTTGCCAGAATCTGTTACACCAGAAAATATTGAATATGACCAAATAGACCATATTGCTTATAAAGTGTTTAAGGGAATTGAATTACAAAAACATGAAGCTGAATTATACAAAGATAAAAATGTAAAAGAAAGGGTTGATAAGATTGTTGAAATATTCAAAAAGGCAGATGAAGAAAAGTTTACTATTAAAGAAGATGACCCATCAGTTATAACAGAAAAAGAATATAAAGAAGCAATGGAAGAGGATGATAAAACTGGAGAAGATATTGATGAGAATGATATTGTTTATTTGTTAAATAACCCTAACAAAATATCTGCTGAAAAATTATTTAATATAATGAGGAAAAAAGAAAAAGGAGAAAAATTAACTGATGAAGAAGAATTATTGTTAAGTATAGATGATGATATATTGCTTAAAAAAATAAATGAACATAGAGTAAAATATGTAAAAGATAAAAATATATATGCAGTATATAATATTTTAAATAAATATATAAATTCTAAAAAAGAAAATAAGGAAGTTGTATTGACAAATAAAGAAGAAGAAATAGTTGATTATTTAGGAGATCAATATTTTAAAGAATTAACTAAATATGAAAATGAAATAGTTTCTGTAATAGAAAAATATGACTTGTTACAAAATAAAAAAATTAAAAATATTACATTTACTTTTAATGAAAGAAAGGTGTTAAATTTATTAGGATTTGATTACTTTAAAGCAGTAATAAATTATAAAAATATTCAAAGAGAAATAAATGATGTTAATCAAGAACAACAAAACAAAAAAGAAATAGAAACAGAAAAACAAGCTGAAATAGAAAGAGAAAGACAAGAAGAATTATTAATACCACAATCTTTAGATAAATTACCCGATTATTTAGCAGAAGGTATTAAAAAATCAGTAGAGCAATTACCTATTAATCAAAGATATGAAATTGTTAAACAGGCTATTTTAGGAAAAACTGCACAACAAATTGTTTCTGAATTAAACTTGATAGACACAGACGGTAAGAGAAATACTGAAATAGTAAGACAAGTAAGAGCTTACTATGGAATACCGTCTCAAGATACTGAGGGATATCAAGAATGGAAAAATAAAGTTGATGAAATCAATACTAAACATGATGCAAAATATGTAGATGCTGTTAATAAAGGTGAAATGACCAAAGAGCAAGCTATGCAAGCTCTTGAAGCAGCAGGTAGAAAAGATAGTAAAGCTTACATAGAACTACAATCATTAGAACAACAACCTACATCTACTCAATCTAATATAGATGATAAAAAAGCTGATATAGAAATAGGCAAGGTAGGTAATACAGAATATGAAGTTAAAGCTGATGGTGTTTATTATCAAGATGAAAAGTTAGATAATCCTGAAAATAAAACTTATAGTCAACTTATTGAAGCTCATATAGAAAAAAGAAAAAAGGATGAACTTTATCTAAAAGACCCTGATAGGGCAATGAAAGAGACTGAATTAAGATTAGCTAAACTAAGAGAAGAAAATGCCCCTATGGAAGATAGGGTGCATGAGTTAGCCGGGATACAACATATCAAGTACTATAAAGAAACTTATTATCAGCAAGAAGTTGATGAAATCAACGCCAAATATAAAGCAGAATTAGAAGCTTTAAAAGCACATATAACCTTACAACAAGAACAAAAGGTTCAACAATCTGCTCAAAAAGAAGTTGAAAAAACAGCTGAAAAAATAAAACAAGAACAGCAAGAATTACAAAAAAGAAATAGGGCTAAAGCAAGTAAATCATTGCAAACAATAATAAGCAATATAGCAGATAGAACTATTAAAAACATCAATAAATTAGATAGTGAACAAAGAAAAATGTTACTTAATGATTATGAT
>FZPS01000168.1_pt26 | contig 11408 bp, 14 predicted proteins | sample 1817821 | NCBI WGS metagenome assembly FZPS01 (sample SAMEA104158645, study PRJEB21678) | metagenome | place: Germany | collected 2015-04-21 | reverse complement strand
CAGATATAATTGCTAAAGCTTCAATATAGCTTCTAGAATTAATGATTCTCTCTATCATTTCCTTTGCTTCTTCCTCCATACCTGTTTCTTTTAAAGTTTTAGAAGCAATACTCATTAAGTTAAAAATATTTCCATCCTCTCCGATTAACTTGCATTTAGGCTTCATAACCTTCACCTGGCTTTCTAAAGGCTCCATTTCCACTTAAGTTTTGAAGCAATAATTTTCTAGTACTTTTATACTCATTACCTGTCATTCCAAGTCTTATGAGCCATGTTCTAAAAGCATATTTTTCATTATCTGTATTAATTGGCTTTGCTGATGCATACTTAAGCTGCTTAGCTGTGTTATTTAATAGGCTAAAGAACTTTGCAATTTCACCTATTTCTTCAGGTACTAATCCTTGTTTCTTTATAATAAAAGTTATTGTATCCTCATTAAAACTTATTCCTTTGCAGTTTTCTCTCCCTAGTTCTTCCAGGATATATAAGAAGTCTTTTGTAGTTTCAAAATCAATGTTATTTATTGCACTTATAAAGTATTCTTCTACAAAATTATCCTCAACTCCAAGTGCTTTTTTAATTAAAAATTGTCTACTATAAATCATGTTCACTAGGTTTTTCAAAGTTGACCCAGTATGATCTTTCATTGGTAAGGCGATCTCTAAGTCAGTAGTTTCTAGATTATTGCTTATGATGGCTTCTAAATTCACTTCATCACCTGATTCGTTTATTATCTTCCCATCCCTACCAACAGTATAATCTCCAACTTGGTATGCGAAGCTTGGTGCTCCAAGGTACTTAGGTTTTATTCCTAGATACTCACCTAATCTTTTTACAATTTCTTTTCTTTCCATAAAAATCCCTCCAAGTAATGTAGTTAGTCTATATATCACTCAAAGAGATGTATTAAGCAAGTTATTTTTAAGATATGCTCGAGGGTTTATTCGAAAGAAAAATTAAAATGCCACACAGGGCAAACTGCGGGGCCATATTTTAGCTATATTTTATAACTTCACTATATTTTAGCTTTTTACCATCTCTAATTAAATAAATATCTTTATCAGTTCCAACTTGCTCTATATACCTTTTAATGATAACATCTGTGTATTTTTCATCTAATTCTATGCTATAGCAAATCCTGTTTGTTTGCTCACAGGCAATCAATGTAGACCCACTACCTCCAAAAGGATCTAGTACTATACAGTTACTCATACTACTATTTTGTATTGGATAAGCACATAAGGCTACTGGTTTCATTGTTGGATGAAGGTCATTTTTTGAAGGTCTATCAAAATTCCAAACAGTACTCTGCTTTCTATCAGAATACCATCTATGTCTTCCATCTTTCTTCCAACCAAATAATATGGGTTCGTGCTTCCATTGATATGGACTTCTTCCAAGCACTAAGCTTTGTTTAGCCCAAATGCATACTCCTGAAAGGTAAAATCCTGCATCTACAAAGGCTTTTCTAAAGTTTAATCCTTCAGTATCTGCATGAAACACATATATTGAAGCATCATTCTCCATCACATTATAAATATTAGTAAATGCTGCTAAGAGGAAATTATAAAATTCATCATCTTTCATATCATCATTCTGGATTTTACCTGCTTTTGCTTCATAAGCTACATTATATGGCGGATCAGTTACTGTTAAGTTCGCTTTCTTTCCATCCATTAGAAGTTTATATGTTTCTTCAGCAGTACTATCTCCACAGATTAATCTATGTCTCCCTAGCAACCATAAATCTCCCAATCTAGATATTGCAGGTTCTTTTAGAACTTCGTCAACATCAAAATCATCTTCTTTTACATCTTTATTATGAAGCTCACTAAAAAGTTCATCAAGTTCTGGTGGATCAAATCCAGTAAACTCTATATCAAAATTCGATTCTTTCAAATCATCGATTAAATCCTTTAGTAATTCAACATTCCACTCTCCACTAATCTTATTTAGAGCAATATTTAAAGCCTTTTCCTTAGTCTTATCGATTTCTATAACTACACAATCTACCTCAGTATAGCCTAAGTCTCTTAATACCTTTAATCTTTGGTGGCCACCTATTATTGTATTATCTGAGTTAATTATAATTGGATCTACATATCCAAATTCTGTAATACTGTTTTTTATCTTTTCATATTCTTTATCCCCTGGTTTTAAGTCTTTTCTAGGATTATATTTAGCAGGAATTAAATCACTTACATTTCTTTTCTCAAATCTCATCTACTTCACTCCAAAATCTATATTTTATGTAGCAATCATGGCTACAGAACTTTCTTTTCTTGTTTCCATAAACACTGAATTCTTTTCCACAATTTAGGCATGTATAGCTATAAATTGCAGTTTCTTTCTTATTTCTTTTATCTTGATTTTTCTTCCACCAAGTTCTCCGACACTCATCAGAGCAAAACTTTCGAGGTCTACCTTTATCCTTACTTTTCATGAGCTTTCCACAGTGAAGACATAGAAGATTCTTTTCTTTCATAACCTCTACGTTCATACTAACCACTTTGCCATTTCCAGTTAGATTGTTTCTTTTACAAAAGCTTCTAACAGAATCTCTTGTAAGCCCTAATACATTTGCTATGGCTTTATATCCTAAACCCTTCATTCTTAATTCATAAATCTTTTGTCTTTCATAATCTGTCATAGAAAATCACCTCGTTCCATTTTGCCTAATTGTTTCTTTAGATTCCTTAAAAATTAAGTAAATTTTATTTTTTAGACCCCTTTTTTGCATTATCTTTGTAATTAGTCTATATAAACATAAAAAGCTCGCAATCCTCGGGGTTATAAGGACTACAAGCTTTTTATGGAGTTTTTTACTTCGCAAATTTTGGCAAAATAAAAACCACTATCAAATGTAGTGGTTGCAATATTTAAGGATTTATTAAATTTAACTTCTACTACCCCACCCTATTTATTATGCGAAATTTTGTGTGTGAGGGGGCGGCGGTCTTGGAATGGCTTAGTTGTAGAGATTTGATACCCCCTACCTCATCTATAAGATTCATAACAAAGTATAGTAGCATTCTAATGGAATCTATTAAAGCACTATCATTTGATTCTTGATAATGAAGTCACTCAGCTTTCCCTTTAGTTTACTTCTTATTAACATCTCTCCATACTCTATATTCCTCAATATCATCATGGATCAAAGCATATACTGTAGCAATAACCGCCGCATCATCTAAAAAACCAATTCCTGGAACAACATCTGGTATGATATCAATTGGGCTAAGCAGATATATCAATGAACTTATTACTGCAATTATTGACCCAATTGGAATCTCTGTATATTCTTTATCTATATATGCTTTTACCAATGATATTAAAACCGGAACATCCGATAAGTACTTACCTGCAAAAGGAATTTTTGATAGTTTCCTCTCTAAACGTTCTAAAAAATTCTCCATTTTCTTTTTGTCTTTTAACAAATCTTCCGCTTCAGATTTATTTTTTTCAATTTGCTTTGAGATCTTTTCATCCTTTTGTAACTCTTCAATTTTTTCCCTAATATCCCGTTCTTCCATTTCAACCATCCTCCATTCTTTGTTCTTATATTATATATTATTTTCAAATTTATCACAATCATTTATACTTATATTCTTGATACCTGTCAACTGTCATAGTCTTTCTATCATGGCATTTCTTACATAAGGCTTGCCAGTTACTTTCATCCCAGAAGAGTTCTTTATCTACTCTATGTGGAATGATATGATCTACTACTGTGGCTTCAACTAATCTATCAACCTTAAGACATTCTACACATAAGGGGTTAGCATTTAGAAATCTTTTTCTAGATTTTCTCCATCTAGAATCATATCCTCTAGCATTAGCAGACTTTCTTTCATAAATATTTCTATGTTTTTTACAAAATCTATTCTCAGTTAGTTCAGGGCACCCTGGATGTTTACACGGTTTTAGTGGTTTCCTTGGCATTGTTATCATCTCCTAAATTTAGGCATAGAAAAAGCCCTTAAAGAAGCTAATCTTCTAGGGCTTTGCGAACACTGCGTTTCCTTGGATTCGAATCGATATAACCTTGGCATATTCTACAATGCTATAGTGTCTATACCTTTACATCTTATAATATACCACATTCACTAGGTGTCTTTCTATGTCTTTTAGTGTCCTCTTTTAAAACCTCATCAATTTCTTTTAATGCTTTCCCATGAAGTTTTATTGTATATCTTGTATCATAACCTAGGTTTCTGGCTACTTCGTCCCAATCCTTAGCATTTATATATCTCATTTCTAGAATTAATTTATATCTAAAATCATCTAATTCATTTATAGTATTAAGAATTTCTTTCTTCAAATCAATCAATCTATCTATATCATCATTTATCTCATGGCTTAAATCTATAAGCTTAACAGTAGCATCTTCCATGGGACTAGTAGTTCCACTTCCTCCTGATACTCTTTCTTGTTCAAAATTTACAGTTACCTTCTCAGCTAAGGCTCTAATACTTTCTTGCTGCTCAATTTTATTATTTATGACTCTATCAAGCCATATAGCCTGAGATAAATATTCCTTTGCTTTCATAGGCTACACCTCCAGTTGCCCATCATAATAAAGTCTTATTATACTTTCCCTTGTTACTTTATCTAAACTCATTATCCTTTCAATAGCTTTTTTCCTGCCTTCTTCTACCTCTTCTAATGTTTTATAAAAGCTACACCCATCACATTCCTTTATCTTTAAAATCCTACATCTTTTTTTATCATAAGCAAAGCAACTATCCACTATTGGATCCCCCTTTTTCAATTCTAGCTTTAACTGCTTTTAGTAGTGCCTCTTGTCCAACTTCTTTGTTTTCTAATGCCTTAATAACATCTTCATCTATAGTATCCTTTGCCACTAGATGATGAATAATAACAGTTTCTTTTTGTCCCTGTCTATCAAGCCTTGCATTAGCTTGCATGTATAATTCTAAACTATAGTTAAGACCGAACCAAATAATTATATGCCCTCCAGCTTGAAGATTAAGTCCATGTCCTGCTGAAGCAGGATGGACAAGGAGTATTTCTATTTCTCCATTATTCCATTTCTTTATATCTTCAGCAGTATTAAGTATTCTTACATTTTTATATCTCTCTTTAATTCTTTCTTTATCATGTTTAAATGAATAGAATATAAGGACTGGTTTTCCATTAGCAGCTTCAATTAAATCATCTAATGCTTTTAGTTTAGCATCATGTATTATTGAAACCTCTCCATTTTCATCATAAATAGCACCATTGGCAAATTGTAAGAGTTTATTTGTGAGTGCTGCAGCATTATTTGCAACAATATCAGTATCAGTTAAAGGAAGAAGTAAGTCTTTTTCTAGTTTTCTATATTTCTCCCTGGAAACCTCATCTAAATAAACTGGTACTATGTTATTAACTCTCTTAGGTAGGTTTAGATAATCTTTAGCCCTCATGCTAATACAGATTTCTTCTATTTTTTCATATATTTTTTCTTCAGCTTCAGCTTTAGGTTTATATGAAAAAATAATGTGTTGATTTCTCTTATCTGGTAGAAAATATCTATCCCTATATCCAGTCAAAGTCTTTCCAAGTCTTTCACCCTGATCCAAGAGATAAATTTGTGACCATAAATCAATCAATCCATTTGGACTAGGAGTTCCTGTTAGACCTACAATTCGTTTCACTAAAGGTCTTACTTTCCTTAGGGCCTTAAACCTGGCAGCCTTAGGAGATTTAAAGCTTGATAATTCATCTATTACAACCATGTCAAAATTCCATTTATTCTTTAGAGTATTCACAAGCCATACTACATTTTCTCTATTTATTATATAGACATCAGCATTCTCCTTGAGCGCACTTAATCTCTCCTTTTCACTGCCTAAAACTTTTGATATCCTAAGATAATTTAAGTGATCCCATTTGTCTTTTTCAAAATCCCATGTGCTTTCGGCAACTCTAAGTGGTGCTATAACCAATACTTTTGATACTTCAAAGTAATCAAAGATTAGTTCATTTATTGCTGTTAGGGTTATAACCGTCTTACCAAGGCCCATATCTAGAAATAATCCTGAAGCCTTATTATCTATAATCCAGTTCTTTGCATATTCTTGATAGTCATGAGGTTTATATATCAACACATCACCTCTTTTATAAATAAATCTATCTTTTCATATGAATCTATTACATAAACTTTGAATCCTAACTTTTCTAATTGTTCTTTCCTTTTTAATTGCAGAGGTCTTAAGTCCATATCAGGTGCTTTAAGTTCTACAAAGTAGATTTTCCCTTCAGGTAGTAATACCAATCTATCTGGCATACCTGCCATTCCTGGAGATGTGAATTTAAGTGCAATACCTCCCATGTTCTTTACAACCCGTCTTAATTTTGCTTCTATGTTTTTTTCTAAAATCCTAAATTCCCTCCATTCTTTAAACAAGAATAAAGTTTGTTAACAGTCTTGTTAATTCCTACACCCCTGTATTTACAAGATTTTTAGCTTTTTATTTTCAACCCGGTAAACAAGTAAACAAGAATTTCTTATAGATTACTCTAAATTATAGAGATTATAGATTTCACATATAGCTATATGGCTATATTTTATATACTCCATAGTATTATCTTGTTACCTTGTTTACTAATATATCTTAAAGCCTTAATTTAACTAAGTTAGAGCTGGTAAACAAGAATGGTAACAAGCCTAAGTCTTGTTTACTCTTGTTTACCGCTTCTTACAAATATTCTCTGAACACCATACAAAGGAATCTTAGCATTTCCTTGTTTATTTCCAGTGTATCTCTCCCAGCCATCAATCTTTCTCATAATTGCATTTATTTCATAAGAGTCAATTTTTCTCATAGCAGTAGGTTCTTTTCCAAATAATTCACACCAAATCTCCATGGCGCACACCTTATCTCTTTTAACTGTGCCAATAATTTCTTTGCTAAATTCATCTCCTCTAATAAAGCTTCTTCTTTCATAAAGGTCCATTTGATCCCAATTAGGAGGTAGTAGCTTGTCTAAATACTCTCTAACAAGTCCCTCTCTTTCATCACTTTCTAAGGCATCAACTTGTGCAGCATTTGCTATTTTTTCTGCTTCATTACTTAATATCAATGATTCACCCTTATGATAATATTCCATCACCTCTGACCAAATCTGATCAACATCATCTATATCCCAAGGCTTATATCTAGTGCCACCTGGAGTTTTAATTGGCCAAAACCTTCTTCCACCAGTTATATCCCTTAAGAATCCTGCTTCTTGATTAGTAGTTCCTACTATAATACACTGTCTTGGATGATCTTCTACTGAATATCCATAACTGGCTCTAAACTTATCATCTTGTCTTGATAAAAAAGATTTTAATGTTTCTTCATCTATTTTTCTAATTCCTGCTAATTCACCAATTTCAAGTATCCAATATCCTTGAAGTTTTTCTGCTGCAGTTTTATCTCTCATATCTGAAATTGAAAGGGAATCGCTAAAAAACTTCCCACCTAATTTTGAGAATAAAGTACTCTTTCCTATTCCTTGAGGACCGTTTAATACGAGAACTGTATCAAATTTAATACCTGGAGTCATAGTCCTTGCAACTGCTGCTACCAATGTTTTTCTCATAGCCTCTCTAGTGTAAATATTATCATCAGCTCCTAAGTATTTAATTAGTAATTCATCAACCCTTATAACTCCATCCCATTTAGGAAGGTTTAGTAAGTAATCTTTTACTGGATGTTGGGATCTTTCCACAGCAACTTTAAGTGATGCTTCTTTGAGCTTACCTGGAGCATAAAGTTTATAATTTAAATCAATATACCCTGCAAGTGATGCTTCATCCGTCTTATTCCATCCAGACTTTAATCTTTTCCATGGTACTTCACCTTCCACATCTATTCCACCCCTTAATTCGTTATAAAATATCCCCTTAAGCTGTGGGTCATGCCTTAATATCAGGATTATATTTGTAAGAGTATTTTTTAACTCTCCGTTTCTATTAATTTCAAGGTTAACTTGCCACTCTTCTTCACTACTAAAATCTATACTAGCCGATGACATTCTCTCTTGAGCTATTAACTTTTTTACTTCTGTATCTTCTGTTGCTAACTCCTGCATAGCAAGATATGATGGTAGCTTGGCAACTGGGGTTCCATCTTTTGCATCTATATCCAAATCACCAAACTTATGAAGTCTAACTAGATCAAATGCATTGCATAATCTTCCTGATACTGGATCTGTACCATGATGAGAATATGCAAAATCTCCATTTTCATAAATAACTAGTCCACCTGATGAACTCCCTTCAATATATGTGTATCTATTAGGATCATCACAAGGTGAATACACATCTTTTAAATATTTCTCTATTACATCAATAACACTATAGGTTCTACAAAATGTACCTACTATTCCATTTTTCTCTCTGGGGTTACCCTGTTTTTCAGCTTGCCTTTTCCTATCCAACTTACTTTTTGAGGACTCAGGCCAATATGATGAATCTTTCCAATCTGAATATCTATTTAACACCTCATCAGGATCAAGCCATTCTTCATCTAAATATTTAAATACATACTCCCCATCTTTAGATGTAGAGGGCCAATACATTAACCTATGTGGCTGATAAGTTGTATCATCAAAGAAATCTATACCAATATCTGCTGCTATTCTTCTTGCTATAGCTTGATATTCATCAGGTGTTACTGCTCTTTTAAGTGGGATTACTAACCTAAGCCTAGGCCTAGTAGGAGTATGGGAATGAGTAGAATACATCACACACCCATACCCAAAGATGCTCTCAACAGCTGACCATAAATCCCCCTTAACAAAATCAGCATCTAGGGTGATTATTTGTCTCCATACAATTGAATCAGCTTTTCTTCTGCCACCTTTTAAGGTTCCTCCCACAAATCCACCAACATCTTTTATTTCATCCTTATCTGATTTAGATAATTTCTTGTATTCTTCATAAGTTTCATCAGTTCTTTTAGTTTCACTTAATCTTAAAACTAATTCTGACCAGAACATCTCTTTGTTTTTCCAATTAGTTTCCTTTCTACTTCTTCCAACAGCTATTGTTATACTACCATCATGCTTTAAACTAAACTTAGATGCGATTCTAGGTTCTATCATAGGCATCTACTCCTTACCTAGAATTCTATTAAGACCTTTTTTAGCTCCATTTAAATCTCCTGACAATGCCTGTCCCCTCAAAGTTTTAATTACCTGCTTTGATAAACTATTTCTATATTTCCTTAGTTCTGAAATAAAGATTCTAATCTCCTTACTCATCAATAGGCTCACCCTTTTCATTAAACCTTCTTATTTTGATATTTAATGCTTTGGCAATTGATATTTCAGATTGCATACCTTCGGAAATCCTCTCGCCAAATACCCATACTTCATCACATTTAGTAAGTAGTGATATCCCCATTTCAATACCTGCATTTCTTTCTTCTAATATTTCATCATCTAGAAATGTAGTAAATATTACATGTGGTGCTAAAGGAACTCCACCTTTTAAATATACTAATCTAGAATAACCAATGGCTTTTTTAATATTTCTTTCAATAGCACCCTTTAAAGGCGAGCAAATATATATAAATGGTTTCATAAATTCCAACTCCTTTAAAATGGTATTGTACTTTGTAAATAATCCTCTTTTTCATAAATAATAGCTAGTCTTTTTTATAATAATTACTCTCAAAGGCTTCAGCTCTTAAAGGTAGACCTGGTGCCCAGGAAATATCCATTCCCATAATATCTTCTACTTCCTCTAATGAGCCAAAGTTATTAGGAACATCTAAAACTACTTCATCATGAACATGAAAGGCTATTTTATATCCTCTATCATCAAGGCCTTAACATTGACTCTGCTAAGCAGTCTCTAGCTATGGCTTGTATTATATTCTCTGTAAGCTTTCCTCCATAGGTATCTACTCTACCCCATTTTTTTGTATTAGGTTCTATCCCTTCATAAGTTAGCTTGTCTTTACCAAACCTTTCATCGATCTCAATTCTAGGTCTAATATAGGCTAGACTTCTTCCTGATGGTAAAGTTATAAATAAAATCCCACTTCTATAAGAAAACTTAAGACCATACTGCATATTAACAGTTTCCATCTCTTTAACGGCACTAATTGCAGCATTTTCAATATCCCACCATAGCTTAACTATATTAGGATTAGATTTTCTCCAAGCTGCTACAAGTTCTGGAAGTTCATCTTCAGTAAGGCCCATATTTAATGCACCCATAGAAATTAGTGCTCCTTTACTCCCTCCATATCCTAAAGCAAGTTCTGCGATTTTACCTTTCTGTCTTAGAGGACTTCCCTTATGAATCTTTTCTAGTGGCACCTTAAACATTTGAGAAGCTGAAGCTTCATAGATTTTTCCATGTGAATTAAACACATCCATTCTCCATTTCTCTCCAGCAAGCCAAGCAATAACTCGAGCTTCTATTGCGGAAAAATCAGCTATAATAAACCTAGAATTAAAAGAAGGTATAAATGCTGTTCTTATTAGCTGAGATAATACATCAGAAATAGAATCAAATAGAATTTCTAGTGTCTCATAATCTCCATTTAGTAGTAGTTGCCTTGCTAAATCTAAATCCTCCATATTATTCCTTGGCAAATTATGAACTTGGACAAGTCTACCAGCCCATCTTCCAGTTAAAGCTCCATAGAACTGCAGTAATCCCCTTATCTTAAAGTCTTTACACATTGCTCTTTCCATGGCGTCATACTTCTTAACTGAAGTCTTTGACATCTCCTGTCTGAGTTCTAATACCCTCCTTACTGTTGGATTTTTAGTTTTATCAAGCAGTTCTTTTACATTTGCTTTAGATAGGCTACTAACTTCTAAACCTCTATTTTCTAGCCAATTTTTTAGCTGAGTTGGACTATTTGGGTTTTCAAGCTTTGTTAGATTTAATGCTTCTTTCATTAATTCTCTTTGATATTCTTCATCGCACTTAATAGCATTTTTAACTAGTTCCATATCTACATTGACACCATAATCATTAATCTTTTGATCTAAATGCCATAATCTCAACTCTATATCTGTCATGTTGAAGTTCTCTATTTTCCTTCTAATTTCTCGCTCAACTTCTACATCTCGTTTACAATACTCCTTAAATAACTCCCATTTTTCTTTATTATGGCTCGGTAAGTTTCTAGTTCTCCCACCATTAGACTTATTAGGCTTACATGGAATAGAAAAATATCTTATTAGATTTTTTCCTTCATCCATCTTCTGTGTTTTTAGGTTTAGACATTTAGCAACATTCTCAAGGCTACCTGGAAGGCCTAGGGTTAAAGAATGAACCATGCTACATCTCCATTGTTCAATTGGCAGTTCCATAGAAAAATATCTAGATAAACATACTCTTTCAAACTGTGCATTAAATGCCGACTTAATTACATTTGTGCTGTATATAG
>FZPS01000174.1_pt156 | contig 11410 bp, 10 predicted proteins | sample 1817821 | NCBI WGS metagenome assembly FZPS01 (sample SAMEA104158645, study PRJEB21678) | metagenome | place: Germany | collected 2015-04-21 | reverse complement strand
GATAGCCATTGCGTAAGATTTTAGTTCTTTCAAAGCGTTATGTAGCGCTGATTTCGTAATTTTTAGGTTTCCAGCCTCCGTTTGACATTTGATAACGCGCGGATAACCGTCCTCTTCCGTTAAGGTCTGAATAATGCTGGAATAATTGCCTTTGTCCCTTGCCGAATGGGGTACGGGACCGATGATTATGCCGTCGATTTTATCATTGTATTGAAATTTGCTGAATTTGAGATTGGTAAGTTTGCTGTAATCAAGATACAATTCAACATTTTCTTTTTGGTACCCGTAATTTTTCGCGATTCCTAAGATTTGTTGCGGTTTTACCTCGGAATCGCCGATAATAACGATGATTTTGTCGGTTTCATCGTATGTTTCCGGGTGACGCGTTTCTTCTTCAAGGATCAAATCCTGGTCTATATTGACGTACTCTTCCCAGTCGATTTTCCCGCTAACCAGATCGTTTAACTTGTTTAATTGCTTCGTGTATTCCTCGCAAAAATCAAGCGTAAGCATCGTTTGATAGAAACCGGCAAAAACATCCTTGTATTTATCTCTTCTTCTTTCATCTTTGAGTAAACACTCTAAGTAAGTAAGATGCCACTTTAACGTTTTCGCAAGCAAATCATGCTCGCTTTTACTCTTCGCCAGCTTAAGATACCGCACCGCCTTTTTCTTTAACTTTTTTGGCTTTTCAATGAAATAGCGGGGAAGGCGACAGGCATATACAATGATTGCATATCGATAATACCATGGCGCGTAACGCTTAACGCGATCGTTTTCCTTTTTGTATGACTGGATGATGTTATTGGCGTTGGCGTAGTCCTGATATTTGATCGCAAGATAGAGCGCAATCCGATAAAGTTCGTCAAACTCCCGGGAGCCAACATCAAAATACCCGGCCAAACCGGTCGCGGTAATCTCGTCTATTAATGTATAAAAGATATCCCGAATTGCGCTTTTGTCTTCTCCCCGGTGGTTCGCGATGATTTTTTTATAATCCTTTTTTATGTCCAATTTTTCCGCTACCGTTATCACTCTTTATCGCCTCCCGAAAACAAAGAAATTTGCGCGAATGAACTTTCCCGTTCCCGTTCTTGTTTTTTTGAGCGATGATATAGATAATACCCTTCGCTGCTGTTGGGAAAAGGAATCCCCCTGACCCGGAAGTACTCTTTGGTATTGACAACTTCTCTCGGCAATGACTTATCTTTCACGTGTTTGATGCTTAACAGTTCCCCGAAATATACGGCATGATAATTGTTCTTAAAATTCACGCTCAAACCATTCATCCCGAAATTAAGGCCGTATAAAAACCACACCAGGCGCGCTTCCGCCGGCTTGACCTTGAAGTGAAGCAAAGTCGCGGAGACATCATGGGGATTGCGGAAGCGGGCGCTTAAGGTAAACAAATATATCGCCCGGAAGGCGCTGTAACAGTCTAGATCTTGCGCTTCCGCCAATATTGCCCCGGCGCTTTCTTCCTTCCCTAGAAGCGAGAGAATTTTACGATATCTTTCCGTTATCGCCTCGCCCGCGGCGATACGCTTCACTGCCCTAAAGAAACGCAGCCCGAGCCTTTCTTTCCATGCTCCAGTATTAAAAAGTTGCGGGACGCCGTCAACAACTCTTCTCTCGGCAAGCGAGACGGTTATCGCCATTTGATATAAAAGCATGTTCATGGCGATATTTTCCGGGTATTGTTTGACGAAGCCATAATCGGAAACCAGAGCACCGCGGAGAAGTTTTTCAATGTTGGGGAAGATATAGTTATCCGAAGTTTTAACCATGCCTTTCGTGGGGGAGGACGTAAATTCCTCGAATGTCATCACTTTTTCCGCAAGCTCAAATATTGCTTGATCAAAATTTCCTTCAAAAATATCGTTGTTTTCTTTGAAACAAGCTAGCGCGACCGTAAACGCCGCTTTTATTTTGTTGCGAAGAACGGCTTTTTCCAAAAGCGGTTGCTCGATCACAGAAGCTAAAATCTCTTCGACAAGATCATAATTAAACCCCTTGGCGCCGACGGGAAAGGACGGAAACCGTTCAGGATGGATAAGCCCCGGAACCAAAGCAGCGTTTCCGTAATCAATTGTCTCCGGTTTTCTCGTCACTCCGTACACTTTCACGATCTCCGCACCCGGCAGGTACCCTTGAACAAACGCCGCAAGGTCATTTTCGCCGAATCGGGAAAGGTTATCTTGCCGGACGAAGTAATTATCGCTCACGATACGCGCGGGCGTCGTGCCTGGCAATGCCACCTCAACCACGACCGGGTTGATGTTTTTATGCGCGCATGTTTTTTCGATATATTCACGAGGGAAAACTTTATTGGTTATAATGATTCCGTATTTATTGCGTGAACAGAAAGACCCGAAGAAAGTATCCTTATTCAACAAATAGGCGGGCATGACCGCGTCATGACTAAGGTAGATAGCAAGATCGTTGATATTGGTATAAACGTAGAATGTTTTAAGCATCGTCATTCCCGAAACACCTTCATGTATTTGACTAATATTTCTTGAGGCTCCCAGGATATCTTTCTGAACAGGCGAATGTTTTCCGGGGCTAATAGTTGTCTAATAACAGAGGACTCGGGATCACGGTAGATAAAACTCAAGTTTTCCCGGGCGCGCGTGCAAGCGACATAATACTGTCTGCGCGTGCCGGCATCAATAAAACTCTTCTCATAAGAATCGGCTTCAAGTATAAAGACATCATCGAATTCCAAACCCTTGCATGTTTTATAAGTCATCATGTAGATCCCGCTTTTCCCGTAATCAAACTGCGAGCCAGGATCATAACCGAAAGTGTACTGAAAATCGCATTTTCTCTTGGCGAATTCCTCCTGGTACTGCCTGAAAACTTTACTATTCGTGGTCATAAGAATAACACCAATCGCGCGCGCCGGATTCTGTTCGGAATACAAGCCAATCCTATGGCAAGTTTCTGTAAACGATTCGGCATGAATCAAGGCCGGTTTATCACCGCCACGCCACGCCGATATCCGCGCGCAGGTTATATCGTTATAAATAACATCGCCTTCATGCATGAAAATTTTAGCAACACGTTCAATCTCGCGGGTGTTACGGAAATTCTCAGTCAGGTCATAGAATTTCTCTTCCAGTGAAAATATGCTTAAAGCCCGGCCTTGAACATCGAATATATCATACACATTTTCGATGTCAATCTTTTGGTTGTCATCAACGAATATATTAATCGTTTCGCCCAACTTGTTTATTAATTTCAACACCTCGGCAGGAAAGTCCTGTATTTCATCGACAATGAGAATCGGGGTTTTGGAAAGCCGCCCCGTTTCTAGGGCGTTATCGATTTTTTCGTTATAGTCGTCCCAATCAATCTCATTGAAACCATAAGGCATATATTCCCCGGTTATGTCATAGTAAATCTTGGCAAACCATGAATTCATTGTCCGGGCATAAATCTCATTTTTTGTATGCATTTTCTCATTCATTATATAATTGGCAAGTTGGACAAGATTACGATTATAAGCGATATAATACCCAGGAGTACCGCTACTTATAACCTGTTGCAAACGTTCCAAAGCAATAATCGTCTTTCCGGTGCCCGGACCGCCTACAACAGCAAAACTTCTCGTTAACGGTTCTTTAATTATCTGGCGCTGAATTTTTGTATAATCATCGACATCTACAGCTCTATAGACCATAGCCACCCTTTCATATCACTTTTTTCTAATGTTCACAATATTTTTCCGTTTTATTTATTTCGTAGTAAAAACCCAATATTTCGATATATTTCACATGTTGCCAAAGCCAGTAATAAAGCCAATCCTAACTAGATAGATTATAAAACCTCGGTTTCCATTACCCAACATAATTTTTTTTCTTTTTATTTTTTTTCTCTTTATTTAACTAATGCCTTGTCCTCAATTGAACTGATAATTTATTAAAAATCAAATCCAATTAAATCTTCCTGTTAATCAAAAAACAAAAGGTGAAACAAATATAAGAACAAAACCATTTTGATTTCACCTTTAATTATGTGTTGATATTTAACTTTATTGGGGCGTTGAACGGCAATGTTCTTTTACCTTTGTACCATCTTTTTTTATACTCTTTTACGGAATTAAACTTTTTACAAGCCCTTCCTTTCGATCTTTATCTGCATTTTTATACTCAAAATATTTTCCATTTTTCAACAATTATATTTTACCAATTATATCCCAGTAAGTCAATTGTTTTTCGAAATCTTGCACAACTTGAAAACTTGTTGTTCTTTCGACAAAAAGTGATAATGGCAACCGTCATGGTTGCCATTAACTGCAGTATTTGGAGAGGAACGCATAATTGCGCATTTTGCGTTGTTTGGTGTTATGCTTAGCATACAAAGCCATATTTTGAATTTGGGTAGTAAACAAGCCCCGGCCTAAACACCTCGTTTAAATAGCCGATTATCCTTTTCAATAATTCCTGGACGAGCAATCGGTCCGCGTACCGGCGGGATTCGATTACGTCGATAAGCAAAGCGCTATATGACATATTATCACCCGCTACTATTATATAGGAATATTGGACAAATGGCAACTGTTTTTGGTTGCTTTTTGAAACGCAAATGTTTTACGGGGAGGATGAAACGCGCGGCCCGGTAGGCGTTTAAAGGATGGAAAGCATTTTCTTGCCATCCCCATATTTATTAAAAGTTCGGATACTTAAGCGTTTGCAGTTGACCAGGCGTTTTTCACATATAATCGCGCCCGAAAAAACCGATTATTCGACACGAGCATAACTCCTAATTTTCTTCCGCCGCCGCGATCAAGGTAACCGCATCATCATACTCCATAAAATAATCGTCTTTGCTGTAAAACTTGTCTAGAGCCTCGACTTTCCAGGACGGGTATTGATGCGCGACGTCGACATGCCACAAATGCGAGTAAAACGGTATCTCGACGGTTTCCAAATGGACGCCTTCCGGATCAAAAAAATCCGTCCGGACATTTTTTATTTGCAAGCGATCGAGATATTCGGAAAATAAAACGTTCCGTGCATATGTTTCATACGCGATCTTTGGGACATATAATTTCGCGTTCTCGTTATCCCCGAAAACTTCGCTGCTGATAAACACGTGACCGGTGTTATGAAGAATTACTTCCTTAAGATTTCCACACCCAGCGAAAGCGTAACTTCCGATATCATCCGTCGGAGCCGGCAGCACGATTCTCTTCAAAGTCGCGCTCGCGAAAGCCGAATGACCGACGCGCACGACATGGTCCGGCGCGACGTAAGTTTCGTCCGCGCCGGCGTAACTTAAAAGCGTCTTTCCTAAAATCACAACTTCTCCCCATGTCTCGCTCCAAGGCGCGCCGGAGAAATCCTGCTTATTGGCACATTTAACCGCGTCACCTTCAACTTCCCGCAATACCCGCGCATTGGCAAAAGCCTCATAGCCGATATAAGCGACCTGATTTAAATTAATTTTCTCCAAGCGGGGATGATTATAAAACACCCTGTTTGCCGTATAAATAACGCCGTACGGAACCGTGACCTCAACCAAATCGGGCGCGGCGTAAAGCAAACGATCGCCGTTTTCAATCAACAAGCCGTCGGCGAAACGATATATTTCGTTATCGTCGGTTATGATATTGGTAATGGCGCTTCCGAGAAAGGCTTCGTCGGCGATATATTGAACGTTTTTGATGTCAATTTCGGTCAAGTTTTCCGCCCCCGCGAAAACTCCCGTCTCAATCGCGCGAAGCGATGGCGGCAGGTCAATCGAAGAAAGCGCAGCGTTCCCGGCGAAAGCCCCTTCGTAAATCGTATCCAGCTCGCTCCCTCCCGCAAACGTCACTTTCTCCAAATAGATATTGTCCTCAAAAGCATATTCGTTAATTTCTCTCACGGTCGCGGGAATCTCAACTTCGGTTATATGCTCGTGCCATTTGAAGTTATAAGCAAAAGCGCGAGCGCCGATTCCTACGACCTTCTTCCCCTCGATCGTCGCGGGGATTTTTAATTTCGAACCGACGCAAGGCCCGTAAAAATCAACAATTATCCCCTCTTTTTCATTTATGGCTTGAAAGTTATAGTATCTGTGCGGAATTAACTCCGTCAGCGGCTCGTCGATTTTCGCCGGTCGTAAGGCAAGCAAAAAAACAACAAAAAGCAAAAAGATGAATAATGCCTTCCCGCTTAGCGCTTTCGCGTTAATACTTCTCATATCAATAATTATCTCCAATCATATTGGCGGTAACTCCAATCGCGTGTTTAAGCAATTCTTTTCCTCCCCTTACCGCCTATTATATTTTACCAATAAAGGTTACCCTTTTCAAGATATTTTCAGAGTAAAGAAAACGTGATATCGGCGCTCATTTTCTTTCCGATATCATTTTATTTCGAACGCGCAAAACAAGCATAATACCACTTAAAACTAAAAGTTTTTATAATCTTTGGCTTCTTTTTATCCTTAAACCTTATCTTTCGTTTGACGCCATGATAAATATTCTAGGAATGTTTCCCAAATTATGATAGAATAATATTAGCGTAAGAATAAAGGAGGTAAAATGAGAACGGAAAAAGTAAAGGTCGCGATATGGGGTTTCGGCGCCATGGGCTCCGGCATGGCCAGGATGATTCTTGCCAAAAAGGGGTTCGAAATCGCCGCCGTCTGTGACAACCGTCCCGACTTCGTAAACAAAAGCGTTTTTGCGCTTCTTGATATCGACCGGGAAAGCCATCCCGATTGCGTCGTCCAAGCGGATATTAACGACGCTATTAAAGGGAAAAAAATCGACGTGTGCCTGCTCGCGACCGATTCCTTCACCGCGAGGGCTTACCCGAAAATAAAGTATTTGCTTGAGAACAAAATCAACTGCATCTCGACGGCCGAGGAGATGGTCTACCCCGCCGCGAGACATCCCGACCTCGCCGCGGAGATGGACCGCCGCGCCAAGGAAAACGGCGTCGCCGTTTTGGGAGCGGGGATTAACCCGGGAATGATGATGGATCTTCTCGTCCTCTTCCTGACCGGAGCAATGAGCGACGTCCGGGAAATCAAGGTCGAAAGAATTAATTCCCTTTCCCCGTTCGGGAAAACGGTAATGGAGGAACAGGGCGTCGGACTCTCGGTCGAGGAGTTCAATCAGAAAATGAAGGATGGCCGTCTCGCCGGCCATGTCGGCTTCCTCGAGTCGGCGACGCTCATCGCCCATGCCCTGGGCCTGGAAATCGACGAGTTCAGCCAAAAGATGAAACCGATCGTCTCGAAAGTCGAGCGGAAAACCCGCCACGCCGTCGTGAAGCCGGGATATGTCGCTGGTTGCGCGATGACGGCCAGGGCCACGGTCGGCGGGAAACCGTTTATCGACCTTGTCCATCCCCAACAAATCGAGCCGGAACTCGAGGGAGTCAAGACCGGCGACTATATCAAACTCACGGGCGACCCCGCGATCAACATGTCGATCGTCCCCGAAGTCGACGGCGGAATCGGCACGATCGCCGTCTGCGTTAATATGATCCCCCACGTTATCAACGCCTCGCCGGGCCTAAAACTTATGACCGACCTCCCGGCGCCGCGGGCGATTATGGGGGACGTCAGGAAAATGATTAATCGAGGTGATTTTTGTGATTAAAAAAGGGGCTTGGGTACAAATCAAGAAAATAATCCTCGCGCCGGAAGAGCGCGCCGAAAATATCCCCGCCGACAGTAAAAACGTCCCCCTAATTATGTGGGTCAAAGGTTTTCTTTTGGAAGACGCCGCCTTGGGCGACGAGGTCGCGATCGAGACGATCACCGGCCGGCTCGAGAAAGGGACGCTTGTTTCGGCAAACCCCGCCTATAAGCACGATTACGGCGACTTCGTTCCCGAGCTATTGGAGATAAACAAAAAGGCGAAAGGAATCGTCTTCGAAAATGAGAGATAATTCATATCGCGCGGTAATGTCAAGACGCAACGAAATCATGCTCAAATCGGTGGGAATCGATTACCGCAAATACGAAAATGGCGCGATCGGTTTTGATTACGAGGCGCTGATGCGAGACGCGGGATATTCCCTTGACGAGGTTATCGCCATCCAGCGCGCCTCGGGCGTCGGCGGGACGCCTTTAAAGGAACTAAAAAACTTTACCCGCCTCGTCCGGGCATCATCGCCCCCCGGTTACGGCGCCCGGATCTTTATTAAGGACGAAGCCTTAAACGATTCCGGGAGTTTCAAGGCTCGGAGGGCGTCGCTTTCCGTCTATCATGCGAAAAAGATGGGCTACGCCGGCGTCGTCACCGCGACCAGCGGGAACTACGGGGCGGCGGTCGCCTCCCAAGCCGCCAAACACGGCCTTAAAGCAATCGTCGTCCAGGAATGCTACGACTCCCGCGGCGTCGGCCAGCCGGAAATCATCGAAAAAGCGCGGGCTTGCGAGGCTTATGGCGCCGAGGTCGTCCAATTAAGCGTCGGGCCCGAGCTCTTTTATAAGTTCCTGCTCTTGCTTGAGGAAACCGGATACTTTAACGCCTCGCTATACACGCCCTACAGTATTCTCGGAATCGAAACCCTGGGATACGAGATCGTCGAGGACGCGCTCAGGCTTACCGGGCGCCTTCCCGACATGATTATCTGCACCAACGCCGGCGGCGGGAACCTCACGGGCACGGCGCGGGGCGTTATGCGCGCGACGAAAGAAAAGATTGAAATTGTCGGCGCGAGCGTGAACCTTGCGGGGCTCCACATGGCGAGCGATCATGACTTTAACCGGAAAAGTTTCACCACCGGCCATACCGGGTTCGGCGTCCCCTTTATGACCAACCCCGACCGAAGCGACGTCCCCCGTTCCGCGGCCCGGCCGCTCCGCTATATCGACCGCTACGTCACCGTCCGCCAGGGCGAGGTCTTCTACATTACCGAGGCGCTCGTCGCCCTCGAGGGAATCGAGCGCGGCCCGGCCGGGAACACCTCGCTCGCCGCGGCCTTCAGCCTGGCGCGAAGCCTTCCCGAGGACAAGATCATCGTCGTCCAGGAGACGGAATACACCGGCGCCGGCAAGCACCACCAAGCCCAGCTTTCCTTCGCGAGAAGCCAGGGCATCGACGTTCGTTTCGGCGACCCGCGGACGGAAGTTCCCGGTCGCGATATCGTCCTCCCGGAAGAGCCTTGGATGATTGAGGCCTTCGATCTGGATTTGGATTACATGCGAAGGCGAAGGATTGAAAACCAGGTTAAGGGTCTGAGGCGGATTACCGATGAGGACCTGGAATTCTTGACGGCGGAGACGAACGCCGACGAGGATTTTGTGAGAGATATACTTGAGGAAATGAAAGTTAGGATTGGAGGCAAAGTGTCGTGACGAATAAAACCAACGCCCGTCCCGACGATTTTCGGGATAGAAGAAAGCATCTCGAGGCGATGAGCGATGAGGAGCTAAGGAAATATTTCTGGCAACTCGCCGAGCGCGCGGTCGCGCCGTTAATCGGACTGGCCAGGGAGTACACGAGCCCCTCGATCGAGCGGAGCGTGCTTTTACGGATGGGTTTCTCCAGTCTCGAAGCAAAAGCGCTCGTCGAGAAGGTGATCGCCCATAACTTGATGGGAAAAGGCGCTGGTCACGTCGTCTACCGGCTTTCCCGCCTCGAGGAGATTGACATCAGAACCGCAGGGCTCAAACTTCTTAACGACGTAGGCTGGGAGCGCGTCAAGGAAAGTTTCGGGGTGAGGTCATGTTAGACAAGAGCGGAAAACTCGACATCAAAAAAATCCTCGAAAACCTTGAAAACTACGTCCCCAAGCGCCGCGGCTGGGTTTGGCGGGAAAAGGCGGGAGACTACGAGGCGGGCGGTTATCATTATTCCGACGTTTCCAAACCGCTCGAAAAGGGCGTTCCTCTCCCCGCCGCCAAATACTTCGGAAACATCAACCCAGAACCGATCCAGACGATTTCGACCGAGATCGCCTCGGGAAGGTTCGAAGACGATATCAGGCGGATGCGGATGGCGGCGTGGCACGGCGCCGACCATATCATGGTGATCCGCACCGCCGGCCAATCCCACTTTGACGGCCTAATCGAGGGCACGCCCCAGGGCACGGGCGGAATCCCGATTACGCGCAAGCAAGTCCGGGCCCAGCGCAAGGCCCTCGACTTCATCGAGGACGAAGTCGGCCGACCGATCAACTATCATTCCTACGTGTCCGGCATCGCCGGGCCTGAGATTGCCGTGATGTTTGCGGAAGAGGGGGTAAACGGGGCGCACCAGGACCCGCAGTATAACGTCCTTTACCGGAACATCAACATGTTTAGGTCGTTTGTGGACGCGGCGGAATCGAAAAAGATCATGGCCTGGGCCGGAATGCTCCAGATCGACGGCGCCCATAACGCCAACGCGACGGCGCTCGTGGCGTGGAAAGTAATGCCCGAGCTCTTGGTCCAACACGCGATCAACTGCGCGTTTTCGCTTGCGTGCGGGATGAAGCGCGAACTAATCGCCTTATCCACGGTCCCGCCGGCGGCCCCGCCCGCCCCGGATTTGAAAATCAACCTTCCTTACGCCGTCGCCCTCCGCGACTTTTTCGCGGATTTCAAAATCCGCGCCCAGATGAACACCAAATACATCTCCTCTTCTCCACGGGAAGCGACGGTGACGCATGTATTGAACCTTTTGATTTCAAAACTCACTTCGGCCGACATCCAGTCGACGATCACCCCCGACGAGGGGCGGAACGTCCCCTGGCACATGTACAATATCGAAGCCTGCGACACGGCGAAACAGGCCCTTCTCGGTCTTGACGGCCTGAAGGAGCTCGTCGAGGTCCGAAAGGACGGATACATGAAGGAAAAGGTCAGGGAGTTAAAAGAACGCGCCGTCCTCTTCCTCGAGGAAATGCTTGAAGCCGGCGGCTATTTTAGCGCCGTCGAGGCGGGTTTCTTTATCGATTCGGGAATCTACCCGGAAAGAAGCGGCGACGGCATCAGCCGGAAAATCACCGGCGGAATCGGCGCCGGCACGGTATACAAGCGCGACGCCGATTATCTCGCGCCGGTGACCGCCCATTTCGGCTATAACAACGTCGCCCAATACGACAAAAAGCTGATTTCCAATCCGGCGGCGCTCATCGGCGGCTCAACTTTTGAAGACCGGAGCAAAATCCAATACATCGACGAACTCGACGCGGAAGACAACGTCGAACAAAGACTTGCGGAAAACGAAAAATATCGCGCGACGACTCTTATCAAGCCGGAGGCGGAATGGCTCGCCGACGGCACCGTCGTCGTCGACTTCACGCTTCCCGCCGCGATAAGGGAGGCGGAAGCCGCCGCCCGCGAGATTGGCCGGAAAATGAACCTTTCCGACGTCGAGGTGATTCATCGCGAGATCCTGCACGATGCCGAAGCCACAAGAATCCAAATCAAAGGTCGCGGCGAATTCGCCGTCGATTTAAGCGCCCTCAAGATC
>FZPS01000220.1_pt209 | contig 11413 bp, 10 predicted proteins | sample 1817821 | NCBI WGS metagenome assembly FZPS01 (sample SAMEA104158645, study PRJEB21678) | metagenome | place: Germany | collected 2015-04-21 | reverse complement strand
AATTACTAGGTAAATAATAAAGTGCATCTAGAACTACTTCATTATATAAAAAATCACCTTTTTCCATATATTCTTGATATTTTTCAAAAAATAACTTAGGTTCTTTTGAGAGTAAGTTTTTATTGGCTTCGTGCAGCAAATTTAAATAATACTTCTGTATGTTACTTCGTTCTTTTAAAGCAAAATTATATCTTTTAGAATTTATTTTTGAAAATTTATGAATATGTGGCAAAAGTGTATCAACAATATAAATATAATTCTCACTTATATATTCTTTTGACTTATGATCAAAATCACCATTCAAACTATAAAATTTATTATATCTTCCATCATCTTGCAAATTATCAAGCATTAATTGAATAACTCGTATAGTATACTCATTAATATTTTTATAAAAATCATCAGGATAATCTAATTCTGCTGAATTAGATTGCCAATAACATAATCTCAATCTAAAAAACTCTTCTGAGTCGTTATGATAATCGCTAAAAAAACAACCTCTCAACTCAAATTTGTTATCAGAATTTGAAAACAAACTTTGAATTAGATTAATACTCTCACTATCATAATTTGGAGAAATACTACTCAACAAATCGATTACTAGAGCCTTATCCTCATTAATCCATTTTTGTAAAATTTTTTCTTTAGCTAAATAATTAACATAAGAAGAACAACCTCTTACAACAGTATTGCACAAATGTTTTCTCCAAATTATATTTTGAATTAAAGTCCCAACGTATTTCAAAACTCTTTTAGATGGTTTCTGAATACTTCCGAGAATTTCTAGAAAAACATATTTGAAATTAAACCTAATACCATTATTATCTAGTAATGTTTCACCAAAATCTAAAAAATCATCTTCTGAATCTTCTTGTAATATTTGAAGAAAAAGTTGAAATTGATATCGTCTTGTTGGAGTTTGCTTATTTTTTCCCCCTATAATACTTACTATATCAGAATCCTTATAATACCTTACCATTTGTTCTGCAACAAAACAGTCTAAAAATGATTGATGAACAAAAGAAATATCATTTGAACGTTCAATTAACATTCCTTTACTAATTAAATAACGTATAGCCCTTTCATTTCCTTCAATCCTTCTCTTACTAAATACCGCCTTACCAGTATCATTAAACAGTTTCACAAGCTGTAATTTTAAATCGTTCAGACTTTCTTCACTTAACTTTACATCCTGACATTTTTCTGACAAATCTCTCCACCAGCTATCTACTAAGTTATATGTACTTGATATTTGATAATACTCAGCTTCATTATCAAATTTTTCCCAAACATAAAGATTGCTCGGAGTTTTTAATAATTGTTTCAACCTATTCGGGTAATTTTGATATTCATTCCCCAAAATTCTCTGAACTTCACCTTCTGAAAACTCATCAACTTTTATTTTATACCAGTAGTCCGACTTCTGCTCAAATATTGATTTTATTCCACTATCATTTTCTAGATCATATGTTCTACAAACAAGGACGATTGAAATCTTGTTTTCTCTCTCCAAATTAATATTTTGTACTTCTCTAATTAACTCCAAGCAAGTGGAAATAGAATTCTTAGAATTTTTAGCAGTCCACCTTAATGCGTCTAATTGATCTAATATTAGAACAGCACTGCTATCCTTAGAAAAAGCATCTATACAATGACTTATACTCGTAGGGAATCCCAACTCTTCCCCCCATTTCTGTGCTGAACCATATGGAATATGGCTATCAAGTTTTAAATCTAGGTGTAAAATATTATTTTCATCGCACCAGTTAATAATATTTTCTGTTAAGCCACTCTTTCCATTTCCTGCTTTTCCATGAATAATGATAGATTTTCCATTTTGAATATAATTTACACATTGATTAAGTTGGGTACGAATCGTTAAACCATATTGCAATGCTTTAAATCGATTTTTATACTCACTATTTAAACATTGTATCCTAGGCATTATTCTTGAATCGCACGCTAAATTTCTTAATTCAATCTTTTCTTTTTGTATAAATGAATCTAAAACTTTAAGTGTAATCCATTTTCCAAAAATTTCACCATTTAAAATCCAATTAATAAATTTTGATTTTATACTACTAGTGTCTCCGATAAAATATTGTCTAACCTTATCCTCTATAAATTTTTCATCTTCAGGATAAGGTTCTTGTCTAATTTTTGTTCTAGTTAAAAAATCAATTATTTTAGCAATATCTCCTTCAACAGATAAATCTAAATATCGAGCATAATTACTCAATAATTTTTTCATTTCAGATGAATCTTCAACCTGAAATTTAATAAAAGACTGATTATCATCGTTTGTCTGTGCTCTATATATTAAATCAGATAAATTAGTAAATGGAAGAGGGCTAACCAATGAAACAGTATTTGTGCTATCCCTTTCTAAATGCTCTTTCCAATTTTTTAGAATTCCTTTTTGATTTAAATCAGATAATGTCCAATACTCTTTGCTCCCATTACGTCCTTTACATTGCTGTGCCTCTTTTTTTCCATCTTTATATCTTATCCATATATCAACTCCATGTTCTTCTTCACCAATTGGTTCAATTTTAATTGCATCAATTTCTTCAGCGACAATATCAATTATTTTTAAAACAATCCAATTGAATTCGTATCTATTACCTAGTTTATCTGCTCTCCCACCTGATTCATAGGGCATAGTTTCACCTCTTTATTTTTTATTTATATTATACCAAAACCCCACTTCAACTTACAGTTGAGGTGGGGTGTTTTTTGATTGTGATACTCTTTAAAAAGTAGGTATCTATGAAAAAGAAAGTTAACTAGGATTGTTTATAGTATAGTTGTCCTTACTTAAGGCAATCTTAATTTTTTCTTTCAAAAACCTTAAACTTATTTCACCAATTTTTTCATGTCTTCGATACGAGCGACTGTTGCGTCGTATTTAGCTTGGTAGTCAACTTGTTTGTCACGTTCTTTTTGGACAACTTCTGGTTTAGCGTTAGCGACGAATTTTTCGTTGCCAAGTTTGCGTGCAACCATATCCAATTCTTTTTGCCATTTAGCAAGTTCTTTATCAAGACGTGCCAATTCTTCTTCAACATTTAGAAGGTCAGCAAGTGGCAAGAAGATTTCTGCGCCAGTGATAACGCTAGACATTGCCAATTCTGGAGCTTCGATTTCAGAAGAAATTTCAAGTTTTTCAGGGTTTGTGAAACGTTTGATGTAGTTCACATTGCTGTTGAAGAAGTCTTCCAATTCTTTATCGCTTGTTTTCACAAGAAGTGTAATTGGTTTGCTTGGAGCAACGTTCACTTCGCTACGTGCGTTACGTACAGCACGGATAAGGTCTTTAAGACTTTCAACACCTTTGTGCGCTGCTTCATTTTCAAATGCTGGGTTAACAGTTGGGTATTCAGCTGTTACGATTGAACCTTCAGAAATTTGTTCAAAGATTTCTTCAGTTACAAATGGCATAATTGGGTGAAGCAAACGAAGGATTTTATCAAGTGTGTAAAGAAGAACTGAGCGAGTGATAACTTTTTCGTCTTCATTGTCGCTGTAAAGCACTTCTTTAGTCAACTCAACATACCAGTCAGCAAATTCATCCCAGATGAAGTTGTAAAGGATGTGACCAGCTACACCAAATTCAAATTTATCAAAGTTTTCAGTGACTTTTCCGATTGTTTCGTTTAAGTTGTGAAGAATCCAACGGTCAGTAACGTTACCAGCTGTACCAGCAGCAACTTTTTCAACGTTAGCGCTAGCTTGTTCAAGTGTAAGATCTTCATTGTTCATCAAAATGTAACGAGAAATGTTCCAGATTTTGTTAATGAAGTTCCAAGCAGCATCCATTTTTTCGTAAGAGAAACGAACGTCTTGACCTGGTGCAGAACCATTTGACAAGAACCAACGAAGGGCGTCAGCACCGTATTTTTCGATAACGTCCATTGGGTCAATACCGTTACCAAGTGATTTAGACATTTTACGTCCTTGTTCGTCACGGATAAGACCGTGGATAAGCACGTTTTCAAATGGACGGCGTCCTGTGAATTCCAATGATTGGAAAATCATACGTGATACCCAGAAGAAGATGATATCATAACCAGTTACCAATGTTGAAGTTGGGAAGTAACGTTTGAAGTCTTCTGCTTCTGTGTCAGGCCAACCCATTGTTGAGAATGGCCATAAAGCTGAACTGAACCAAGTATCAAGAACGTCTTCGTCTTGAGTCCATCCGTCACCTTCTGGAGCTTCTTCACCAACGTACATTTCACCTTCAGCATTATACCATGCTGGGATTTGGTGACCCCACCATAATTGACGAGAAATAACCCAGTCGTGAACATTTTCCATCCATTGAAGGAAAGTATCGTTGAAACGTGGTGGGTAGAATTTCACTTCGTCATCAGTGTCTTGGTTAGCAATGGCATTTTTAGCCAATTGATCCATTTTAACGAACCATTGTGTTGACAAACGAGGTTCAACTGGCACACCAGTACGTTCTGAGTGACCAACGCTGTGAACCATTTTTTCGATTTCAACAAGCGCACCGATTTCTTCCAATTTTTTAACGACAGCTTTACGTGCTTCAAAACGATCCATACCAGCAAATTCACCAGCAAGTTCGTTCATTGTACCATCGTCGTTCATAACGTTGATTTGTGGCAAGTTGTGACGTTGACCAACTAGGAAGTCGTTAGGGTCATGTGCAGGAGTGATTTTAACCACACCAGTACCAAATTCTGGGTCAGCGTGTTCATCACCAACGATTGGGATAGCTTTGTTAACGATTGGAAGGATAACATTTTTACCAATCAAATCTTTGTAACGGTCATCATTTGGGTTAACCGCAACGGCAACGTCACCAAACATTGTTTCAGGACGAGTTGTTGCCACTTCAAGGCTACGTGAACCATCTTCCAACATGTAGTTCATGTGGTAGAATGCACCTTCGACATCTTTGTGGATAACTTCGATATCAGAAAGAGCTGTACGAGCTTTTGGATCCCAGTTGATGATAAATTCACCACGGTAAATCCAACCTTTTTTGTAAAGTTGAACAAAGACTTTACGAACTGCTTTTGACAAACCTTCATCAAGGGTGAAACGTTCACGTGAGTAATCTACAGAGATACCCATTTTCCCCCATTGTTGTTTGATTGTTGATGCGTATTCATCTTTCCATTCCCAAACTTTGTCAAGGAATTTTTCGCGACCAAGGTCGTAACGTGAAATACCATCTTCAGCAAGACGTGCTTCAACTTTTGCTTGAGTTGCAATACCAGCGTGGTCCATACCTGGCAACCACAAAGTATCAAAACCTTGCATACGTTTTTGACGGATGATAATATCTTGCAAAGTTGTGTCCCAAGCGTGACCAAGGTGAAGTTTACCTGTTACGTTTGGTGGTGGAATAACGATAGAATACGGATGTGCTTTCTTATCGCCAGAAGGCTTGAAAACATCTTCGTCTAACCATTTTTGATAACGACCAGCTTCAACTTCAGCTGGGTTATATTTTGGTGAAAGTTCTTTTGACATAATGTGTCCTTTCTACATTTTTTCAGTAAGTTAATCAATTCAATTTATCAGGTGCTGCTTACAACTTCTCCCACTCACTTTTTAGCAATCCATAACGTAATAAATCACAACGTTTTCCTTGTGCATCTTTACGATCACGGATTCTTGATTCAAGAGTGAAACCAAGTTTTTCAGCTACACGCTGGCTAGCTTTGTTGTAACTATAACACTCAATTTCGATTTTATGGAAGCCTACCAGATTAAAACCAACTTCTAAAAGCGCACGCGCAGCTTCTGGCATAATACCTTGACCCCAATAATCTGGGTGGAGTAAGTAGCCCATTTCAAAAACATCATCAGCATGACGATGATTGAAATCAACCGAGCCGATAACTTTATCAGAGCCTTTGGGACAAATACCGTAACCAGCTGGAATCTTCTGTTCACTCCAGCGTTTTGGCATAATATTATCTAAGTAATTCTCCTCTTCTGCCACATTCTTAACAGGCGGAAAACCGGCTGGCCAAGTCACTTCTGGCAAGCTCGCATAATCAAAAATATCCTTAGCATCTGACACCAAACGCTGACGCAAGTAAAGACGTTCTGTCTCTACATCCGGAAGTTTATTGTCTTTAATCTGACCTAGTATCTTAATCATGGCAATTCCTCCACTCTAGGATAAAAAATCGCCCCTGTCTTTCGACAGGGACGAACTTTTATAAATCCGCGGTACCACCCACATTCGAGTGACTAGCACTCGCAACTTTGTTATTCAGTTACAACCTTCAGCAACCAGTCTCGACATTTGTGCGGATTTCTCAGCGCCACCGCTTTCTGTAACAAATGGTCTTCAAGACACCTCTGAATGTTTTTATTTTAACAGATTTGGTCAGCTAACGCAAATGGATTAAGCTTTGAAAGCTACGCCATTTTCTTTAAGTTTGTTAACTGTTGCTGGACCAATTCCTTTAAAGGCCAAAACTTCTTTTTCTGTGTAATTTTGGAAATCAGATACTGATTTAATTCCTTCATTGTAAAGTGTTTCAACAAGTTTTGGTCGAATGCCTTCTACGGCAGAAATCGCTGAAAATTCTTCCAAACTAAGAGTTGCTTTTGAAACAACGTTAGCAGCAGCTTTAACAGTTGAAGTTGCAGCTGTTTTGATGATACCTGCACGTTTTAATTTCAATAAGTACTCTTTTTTTCGATTCTTTTTCTTTGCCATTTTAGTAATTTCTCTCCCCTAAAAGATTATCTGGTAATTCGTGGAAACCTTTGCCGGCTTTATAATTAGCAAATTTGCCTTGGATATAACGGTAAGCATCAAGTTTGCTTTCGTAACGGATGTAAGCATCAGCAGCACGTTCATCCTTATCTTCTTCCACAATCTTACGGCTGGCTTCCATTGCCATCTCATTAACTGTAATTTGTGAATCAACCCAAGCTTCAAATTCTTTTAAAAATTCTTGTTCGTAAGTCATAAATACCTCTCGTCTGATTTCCTAGGTCATATTATAACACAAACCTTGAAAAAATGAGAGCCTTGTAAAGGATTTGTAACATGATTTCCATGAATCCCCTTCCTTTTTTAGAAATTTTTCTGAAAATAAGCTCAGATAGAGCTAAAAAAGAGTCCCTCAGCTTTTTTTCTCACATAAACTTGTCTTTTTCTACTATTTAAAGTAGAATATTAAAAATATTTCGACACACTTTATAAAGGAGATGCAATATGATTCTATCGCAATTTGACCCAGAAAAAAGAGCCATCATCAATCCCAGTGACATCGTGGCAAGTCTTCCTCAATTTCCAAAAACAGTCGTAACCTGCTTTGCAAGAGCAACCTTTGCTAGAATTTTAGCCGAAGTTCCTCACCGTCAGATCGCTAAAACAAGTGTGGCTAATCTCGAAATTCCAATTTATGAGCTTGACTTTCATGGAGAAAAAATCGGCTTTTTTAACTCCTACGTCGGGGCAAGTAGCTGCGTTGCCGTCTTAGAAGATATCATTGCCATGGGAGCAGAAAATCTCCTTGTCTTTGGAACTTGTGGCGTCCTTGATAATAGCATTAAAGAAACCTCGATTATTATTCCAAGCTCTGCTATTCGCGACGAAGGGACGAGCTATCACTATGCCCCTGCTACTAATGAAATTGCTCTTAATCCAACTTATCGTGAGCGCTTTAAAAACTTTCTTAGTCATCAAAGCATCTCTTATACTGAAGGAAAAGTCTGGTCTACAGATGGCATTTACCGTGAAACACAAAGCAAAATGCTAGCTAGAAAGGCACAAGGTGCTATCGCTGTTGACATGGAATGCTCTGCTATTGCCGCGCTGGCTAAATTTAGACAGATTAATCATTTTCAGTTTTTCTATTCCGCCGACAATCTTGACAGCGAAAAATGGGACCCACGTACCCTTGCAAATGACGCTGACCTTGAAAGAAAAGACCGCATCGCTAGTATCGCCTTACACTTTGCCACCCAAGTCTTCAAATAAGCTCAAAAACTCTCAGCTTTTTTAGCTGAGTTTTTTTTAAAATTTTTTTGCTTACGCTAAAAGCCTGATTTTTAGCCATCTTTGACTTTTTAGTCAAAAATAATTAAGTTTTCGCTCTTGTCAAACACAAAATATAGTGCTACTATTTTATCCGGGCACAAGATATTGTGCTTAAATCATTTATTATGACAATACAAGGCCTTGACTTTGTCACATATAGATACTCTACTGGGAAAGGAGGACTTGTTTCACCTATTTCCAAACCATAATAACTCACCAAACATACATTTACTAACCTTACTCTAGACAGATAGCTTTGCTATCAAAAATATATTTTACACATTACATTTTTAAATAAATACTACAGAATTAGCATATTGGAGGTGCATTACCATCGTGATTATTCTAGCAGGAATGATAGGAGTCGGAAAAACTACCTACACTTCTCTCTTAGCCAAAGAACTTGGCACAACAGCATTCTTTGAACCTGTTGACAATAACCCAATTTTAGATAAATACTATGAAGACCCTGAAAAATACGGGTTTGCTTTACAAATTTACTTCTTGAACAAACGCTTCAAATCAATCAAAGAAGCTTACGAAGCAGACAACAATGTCTTAGACCGCTCAATCTACGAAGATGCTTTATTTACTTACATTAATACCCTTCAAGGAAGCATCAGCGATCAAGAATATAATATCTACTTGGAATTGCTAGACAACATGATGGAGGAAATTGACGGACTTCCTAAAAAAGCTCCTGATTTGCTAATCTACCTCGAAGGTAGTTTTGACCACATCATGAACAACATCAAAAAACGTGGACGTGATTTTGAACAACCAGATGACGAAAATGGTCTAACAGATTACTACAAACTCCTTCACAAGCACTACACAAAATGGTATGAAGATTACCAATACAGTCCAAAAATGAAAATTAACACCGACAACCTCGATGTTACAAAAGCTGAGGACTGGGATAAAGTGTACCAAATGATCCGTCAAGAAATGAAATCAATTGGAATTGGAGATTAACATTTTTTGAAAAAAGAACTTTCACTTAAAGAATCATTTAACAACGCTTGGAATCGTTTTGATTTAAAAGAAAAGATTTTCGTAATCTTTGCCTTCTTAGTCTCTCTCGGATTTACCCTATACGGGATGATTCCGACACTCTTTTCAGGAGACCTTAACATCTTACATGTCCTCTCAATTATCATGTCTATCTTTGGTTTTATTGGGACATGGACACTAGCGATTCAATGGCAGCACACCTTTAAAGCAAATGGTGTTCAAAATGTTGCTGGTATCTTAGTCGCTGGTATTCAAGGGGTTTACGGTGAAATGTTCAAAAGTTGCTACTACCTTGCAACCGAATTTATCGGACATTATAACTGGAAAAAACGCCGCAATGACGATGGTGAATTAGTCGTTGATAAAAAATTCAGTCTAAAAGACGTGCTTATCGCTGTCTTCTTCTGGACATTTGGCTTAGGATTTATTTCTTATTGGATGGGCGGACAAAAAATCATCCTAGATGCTATCACAAATGGGCTTTCCTTTACTGCCCAACAACGTCAGGTAAAAGGACACCTCGACGGCTACTACATTTGGTTAGTTGTTGATTTGCTTAGCTTTGTCCTTTACCTATCTATCGGTAACCCAATCGTTGCTTTTAGTTACCTAGGTATGGTAGCACAAGGTTTCGTAGGCATTATCATCTGGAAGAAGAGCCAAGGACAAGAAAGTCTTGCTCAAGAAACCGTTGCTTAATATAAATCGAAAATCTGGGACATCAGTCTCAGATTTTTTTGATATCATCAGCAAACATAGTCAAAAAGCCTAACTCAAAAGAGTTAAGCTTTTTTTGTAATCTCATGAATGGACTTAACTGGTGCAACGTCCGCTCCATGCTCTCCAAGCATTTTTTCCATCCAAATCATGTCATACCAACGGTTGAATTTATAACCCGAATCATGAAATTTTCCAACCAATTGATAACCAAGTGCTCGATGGAATTTCTCGCTTCCATTTGTCAGATAGGCATTTTCGACATCAGTTGAAGCAATACAAGCATTAAGATTGAGGATACCCATTTGAGTTAGATAATCTTCTAACTTTCCATAGATTTGACGTCCTACACCCTTACCACGCGCAGCCTTATCCAGATAAACCGTCGCTTCTGCTGACCAAGCATAAGCAGCTCTAGGATGGAATTTAGAAGCATAAGCATAGCCAAGAATCTTGCCATCTTCTTCTGCCACGAGATAAGGATAAAAAGCCATGATTGAGCGCATACGCCCCGTAAATTCCTCTAAAGTCGGCACATCATATTCAAAAGTAATAGCTGTTTCTTCAACATAATAACGATAAATATCAAGCAGAGCTTTTGCATCATCTAAGCTTGCCAAACGGATCGTAATGGCCATTCTCACAAGTCCTCCAAAAATAATCAATAATTTAGTATAACGATAAAGTAGCCCAGTGTCAAAATAAACATAGCACCACTTGTCAAATTCACGATTATTAAAAAACGCAAGGAGCCCCTTATGTTTCATCATTTTCTTATTTCTTGACTAACTTAACAACTGCTTCTGTCCTTGCCGTATGCGGAAACATATCTACCGACTGAATGTAATGAACATCATAAACTTTACTTAATTTAACCAAATCACGAGCCAAAGTCGCCGTATTACATGACACATAAACCATTTTAGCAGGTTGATATTTCAAAATAGTATCCAAGAGTTTATCATCAAGACCAGTACGAGGTGGGTCAACAATCAAAGCATCCGCACGATAACCTTCCTTATACCACTTAGGAATAATGTCTTCTGCACGACCAGCTTCATAATAAGTATTGTCAAAACCCATACGCTGTGCATTTTTCTTAGCATCCTCGATAGCTTCAGGAATGATATCCATCCCACGAACACTCTTAACTTTACCTGCAAAAGCAAAACCAATTGTTCCGACACCACAATAAGCATCGATAACATGGTCATCTTCTGTCACATCAAGCGCAGCCACAGCCTGACTATACAAGACCTGTGTTTGCTCAGGATTCAACTGATAAAAAGCACGCGGAGAAAGACTGAAATGATAATCCAAAACTTCTTCTGAAATATCAGCATCTCCCCAGATAACCTCTGTTTTTCCGCCGTAAATCTCACTTGATTTTGAACGGTTAAAGTTGACAGCAATTCCCTTAATAACTTCAAATTCAGCCGTTAATTGCTTAATAAGCGGTGCTAAAAAGACATCTCGACTAGTAATAAAAATAATCTGAACTTGTCCAGTAGCCTTTGCCTTACGAATCATTACTGTTCGAATACCAGCTACCTTGCGCTCATCATAAATCGGAATATGATGTTTTTCTAGCAATTCTGCCACACGATTAATAATCGCTTGCGTTAATTCATCTTGAAC